>ERZ772979.1639-NODE-1639-length-12463-cov-13.216876_pt1 | contig 12463 bp, 10 predicted proteins | sample MGYA00511130_ERZ772979 | MGnify/ENA primary metagenome ERZ772979 (study PRJEB29015, sample SAMEA2738103) | human oral metagenome | biome: human oral; feature: human-associated habitat; material: saliva | place: China | collected 2186 ... | reverse complement strand
CTGGGCACACGCCCAGGCCTCGTTCCGTATCGATTACGCGTGCTCGCGCGCGAGGCCCAGCAGCTGCGAGTTAAGCGCCGACCAGTTGTCGTGATGCCAGGGCCCGAAAGGCTCCGCGCCGACAAAGGCCGCACTGGCGTCGAGGTCACGGTCCGCCCACACGAAGGAGCCGGACTGCCCGAAGTGCCCGATCGTGCGCGGGGAGGCGTCGGGGGCAGTCCAGTGCGGGGACTTCTCGCCGCGAATCTCGAGGCCGAGACCCCACGGACAGGGAGTGAAGCGCCCGTAGCCGGGCACGACACCGGCGAGCGCGGGGAACTGCGAGAGCCCCGCGAGAGCCGCCAAGGGGCCACTCACGAGCGTCGGGCGGGCGAGCTCGGCGCCAAAGAGGCTGACATCCGCCGCACTCGCAACACCGGCATGGGCGGGACTGCCGGGAATATCCGCCGTCGTCATACCGAGCGGCTCGAAGACCGTGCGGCGCACCCACTCGCAGACGCCGACGCCGGTGGCCGCCTCGACCACCTCGCCGAGAATATCGAAACCCTCGTTCGAGTAGATGCGGCGCTTCTCGGGAGCCGCAACAGGGCGGCGCCCCTCAAAGGGCAGACCCGAGGCATGGGCCAGGAGATGACGAACCGTCGCCCCCTCGGGACCCGCAGGATCATCAAGCGAGACGAGGCCACGATCAACCGCGACCAGCACGGACCACGCGACGATCGGCTTCGTCACCGACGCGAGCGGGAACTCGCGATCAACGTCGCCGTGCGAATAGACGACGTCGCCCCCGACACGAAGGACGAGGGCGACATCGAAAGACGGCAGTGTGCCGATCACGCGGTGGCCTCCGGGGCCGCACCAACCTCGGCGGCCGCGGTGGTCTTTTCACTGATCTTACGCAGTGTGCGAGCGTAGACCTCAGCAACTTCCTCGGGCACCGAAGCGCCGAGCTTGAGGACGTAGTGCGCGGGCAGGTGCAGGAGCTGCACGCACACGGCCAGGAAGTCCGCGACGAACTCGCGAGCGTCAATCGGCTCATCGTTGTAACGAGCCGAGACGACCGAGCCGTACCAGTAGCGGATGAGGATCTTCGCCAGAGTACGAGGCGTGGTGCCGATGTCGGCACCCTCCTCCTCGACGAAGTTCTGGATCATCGCAGTGAGGGCTTCCTCCATCTGCTGCGTGCGGTACTTGTAGTGGGCGTGCGCCGGGTGCGTCTCAGAAGAGGACTCGGCCCACAGGACACAGTCCAGAGCGATGGCCGCGTCAGCGCCGGGCTTCATGGCGAAGCGCATCTCTCCGACCGCCCAGTCAACAAACGAGCCGGCGGTGATGCCGCCCTCGTCGAAGCCACCTTCCGATTCTTCGTTAATGGTGACGTCGAAGAGAGCGTTCATCTCCTCGTGACGCTGGATCGCACTGCGCAGGATCGCTTCCTTTGAGGGGAAGTGATAGACGACGGCGGGGTGCGAAATACCGACTCGACGGCCGAGGTCGCGCAGAGAAAAGCCGTTGTAGCCTCGCTCTGCGATCAGAACCATCGCTGCCGAGAGGATGGATTCACGCGTCGCCTGTCCTACGGAGTAGGCGCCACGGGCCTTCCTCTGGGTTGTCATATCATCTCCTGCTGTTGCAGACGCCACATACCGCGCGTCCGAAATACACACTGGTAGTCAGTGTACCGCGCAATCTCAGGGTTTATCAACATTCATGACAAGCCCGTCGATGGAGTCGTTAATGTCAACTGTCACATTCTGACCATCTTGAACGTCTCCACCGAGCAGCAGAACAGCCAGTCGATCACCGATCTCGCGCTGAATCAGGCGACGCAGCGGACGGGCACCGAATGCCGGGTCATAGCCCACGCGAGCGAGCCATCCGCGGGCTGGTTCGGTTACTGTCAAACCGATGCGACGCTCGCGGAGACGAGACTCCAGCGACGCGACGAGCAAATCGACGATCTCGCCCAGATTTTCACGGGTAAGCGCGTCAAACATGACCGTCTCATCCAGCCTATTGAGGAACTCCGGACGGAACGCCGAGCGAACAACAGACATGACAGACTCCCGCTTTCCTTCGGGTGTCAAGTCAGGGTCCGACAGGAACTGCGAACCGAGGTTCGAGGTGAGGATCAGGATGGTGTTACGGAAGTCCACCGTCCGCCCCTGCCCGTCCGTGAGACGTCCGTCATCCAACACCTGCAGAAGAATGTCGAAAATCTCAGGATCAGCCTTCTCAACTTCGTCCAAAAGGACGACAGAATACGGACGACGACGCACAGCCTCGGTCAACTGACCGCCCTGCTCGTAGCCCACGTACCCCGGAGGGGCACCGACGAGGCGTGCAACCGAGTGCTTCTCGGAGTACTCCGACATGTCAATGCGCACCATGGCGCGCTCGTCATCGAAGAGGAACTCCGCGAGCGCCTTGGCCAGCTCGGTCTTACCCACGCCCGTCGGGCCGAGGAACAGGAACGAACCGGTCGGACGGTTGGGGTCGGACAGACCAGCACGGGAGCGACGGACCGCATCCGACACTGCTCGCACGGCATCTTTCTGACCAATGAGGCGCTTTCCGAGCTCGTCCTCCATGTGCAGGAGCTTGTCGGTCTCAGTTTGCAGGAGCTTACCCGTCGGAATTCCGGTCCACGCTTCGATCACCTCGGCGATTTCTGCGGGGCCAACCTTCTCAGCGATCATCGGCTCTTCATCACCGCGAGCATCCTGAGCTTCAGCCTGAGCTTCCGCCTCGGCAATCTGGCGCTCAACCGCGGGGATCTCGCCGTTCTGGAGGCGACCAGCCTCTTCCCAGCGACCCTCGCGCACGGCCAGATCCAGCTGAGTGCGCAGCGTATCGAGCTGAACACGCAGATCACCGACGCGGTTGTGACCGGCCTTTTCGGCCTCCCAACGGGCAGTGAGCGCACGCAGCGTCTCCTCGCGATCCGCCAGGTCGGCGCGCAGCTTGCTCAGGCGATCCTGGGTGGCCTCGTCGAGGCCCTCCGGATCGGACTCGGTCAGGTAGGACTCCTCCATACGAAGGCGATCCACACTACGGCGCAGCTCGTCGATCTCGACCGGCGAGGAGTCGAGCTCCATGCGCAGGCGAGACGCGGCCTCGTCGATCAGGTCGATGGCCTTGTCGGGCAGCTGTCGACCCGTGATGTAGCGGTTCGACAGGGTGGCCGCGGCGACAAGAGCACCGTCGGAGATGGTCACCTTGTGGTGCGCCTCGTACTTCGGGGCGATGCCACGCAGGATGGCGACGGTATCCTCGACCGAGGGCTCACCGACGAACACCTGCTGGAAGCGACGCTCCAGCGCGGGGTCCTTCTCGATGTTCTCGCGGTACTCGTCGAGCGTGGTCGCGCCGACCATGCGCAGCTCACCGCGGGCGAGCATGGGCTTGAGCATGTTGCCCGCGTCCATTGCGCCCTCGGAGCCGCCTCCCGCACCGACGACCGTGTGCAGCTCGTCGATGAAGGTGATGATCTGACCGTCGGAGCGCTGAATCTCAGCGAGGACGGCCTTCAGGCGCTCCTCGAACTCACCGCGATACTTCGCGCCAGCAACCATCGACGACACGTCGAGGGAGACCAGGCGCTTGTCGCGCAGGGATTCCGGGACATCGCCGGCGACGATGCGCTGGGCGAGGCCTTCGACGACGGCCGTCTTACCAACGCCGGGCTCACCGATCAGAACAGGGTTGTTCTTGGTACGACGAGACAGGACCTGGATGACGCGACGAATCTCGTTATCTCGCCCGATGACCGGGTCGAGCTTGCCTTCGCGGGCAACCTCCGTGAGGTCGCGGCCGTACTTGGACAGGGCCTCGAAGGATCCCTCGGGGTCGGCCGAGGTAATCGGGTCGGGGCGCAGCTGCGCGAGCGCCTGCGTGAGAGCGTCGGCACTGGCTCCACCCTGGGTGAGGATTCGACCGGCCTCGGTCTGCGAGGCGGCCAGAGCGATGAGCAGGTGCTCGGTCGAAATGTACTGGTCACCGCCGGCCTCGGCGCGCTCGCCAGCGTCGCGAACGATCGCGAGCAGCGCGTTCGAGGGTTGAGCACTCCCCGTGGAGGCGCCCTGCGCGCTCGGGAGAGCCACGAGGGCGTTGCGGGTGCGCGCACCAATCGCGCGCACATCGGCGCCAACAGCCTCGAGAAGAGACAGCGCAATACCTTCGCGCTGCTCAATGAGAGCTTCGAGCAGGTGGATGGGCTCCACCTGCGGGTTTCCGGCCGCACCAGCAGCCGCGAGCGCAGAGGAGACGGCCTCCTGCGCCTTTGTTGTCATTTCACGTGCCATGAAATTACTCCTCCAAATGGTTTGTCTGGTGGCGCCGAGTCACTCGACGCCTTCTGACAGACACAACGAAGCCGAAGTTGAGTCTATTCCACTCAACTTCAAATTTCTGGAGGATGTGAGTCAGTTCTCCGGAAGCCAGGTGGGACCACCAAAGCCGCGCTGATGCCCACCAGCTGGACCGGACCCCTCGTCTCCCTCGAGACCGTAGCGCTCCTCGAGCGCGCGGAACAGCTGCAGCGTCGTCGCGAGCGCACACATCACCTGCTGAACGAGCTGCGCATCCGTCGCACCATACTCATAGTCAGCATTCACCTCGGCGACAACACGGTCACCCTCATCCTGGTCAGCGACGTACGCCTTCGGCCACAGGAACTCGCCGTGCCAGGCCTGCAGGAAGTCGCGTAGATCCTCGCCAAATTCGATGGGAACGAGACTCTTCATGAACGCGACGATCGACAGCACCTCGCGCGAGTCGCCAAGGAAGCGGAAGCAGAATAAGTGTCCCTCCCACAAACCACAGAGATCCCCATCGTTATCGATACGCCAAGTCCACCCCTCAGAGTCAAATAGGAGGCCCAAGCGCTCCTGCGTGATGGGGCGAACCATATCGAAACGATTCGCTTCAAACTCCGAATTACCCGTGACAATTCCTTCCGGAGGTGCTGCTTTGCTACCTCCCCATTGTTCCATATCAGAGGCGGTATCGTCCGGCAGATCGCGGCGGCGAGGCGTCTCCTCACCGTCGGTTCCTCCGTCGGCATCCGCCCGCCAAAGCCAGCCCATGATGTTCCCCTATTCGTGCCGATATTCATTGACGCGCCACTGCGTCGCTACCGACGGGGCGAGAGCGCGTCGACCGCCCCTAACGATGGTCCACATATGCTTTCCCATTGGCGCCTCCTCCGCTCACCTCATCGTGTTACCAGCACGTGTCTTGGTGCTTTCACAGTAGCGTAGAAACCGCGAAAAACCAATGCCCCCAAGGCTTTTACGCCACCGCTGAACGCCACCTTCAAGACGGTGCGTCACCATCGTCGCAGCTCATCCGGGGGGCCAGAGGCAACTATTTTTACTTTGTATTCTTGCTCACATTTACGATTAGCTCTTGCAGAACACAAAACTTTCTACTAAATAGGGCGATTTGCATTGGTAGACCCCGGAGAATCCTGCGAAATCCCGCGGGGCCCAGCGCCAGGAACCGGCGGCATCGATAAGGACGGTCCCGGGATTGCCACCCCCGGACCGACCGAGGCGGCTGGGAATGCGAGCGGCAAGGTGGGCAGCGGCAAAGGCCTCGCCGTCTTGGCAACCAGCCAACGCAGCGCCCACTCCGCGGGACCACGAGAGGTTCCCCCGACCTCGGCAATCACACAGCCGAAGCCAATCAGCGCCCAGACCCCCAGTGCAAGAAGCCCCGAAACCGCAACCCCCAGCACACGAACGCCGAACGCGCCAAGCACGCCGAACATAACAATAAAGAGCAGCGTCTGCGACAGGTAGGCGGTCATCGAACGGCGACCGATCGCACTCAAGAACGCGCATACCGAGCCGAGACTCTCGCGTGGGCCACCTCCCACGAGCGCGAGAAGCGCCAGCCACCCGCAGGCTCCCGCAACACCCGAGGCATGAAAGAGCGGATACGACCAGGCAGCCGACCCGACAAATGCCCAGTCCAGCTGCATAAGGGCGAAGGGAACGGCCCCGAGCGCTCCGATCCCCAGGCCCACAAGCGCGATGCCAACCAGGAGCGGCCCGCGCCCACGCGGATCCTGCAGCAGCCCCCAGCGAGCAACACCCACGCCGATCATCACGCAGGGGACGACGAGCGCCGTCAGGACAGTCATTGGCGTCGCGATCAGCCAGGAGGCGAGCGAGACGAGCAGATACGACGCGTCCAACGCGACGGGTCCATGGCTCTCCAGCACCATCGGCTCGCGCCCCACCATCGCCGCCATCGACCAAATCCCGAGCATGCTCAAGGAGGCGATGATCGCGCTGACCAGCACGCGCAGCCAGGGCCGCCGCATGACAATCACCTCGGCAAAAATGACCGCCACGAGACCGTACGCGCCAATAATGTCGCCCGCGAAGACGATTCCATGCACCAGGCCGAAGGCCAGCATCCACCAGCCGCGGCGGCGAATCAGGCGTGAGGCCGCGCGGCGCGCTCGCCGCTCGACGGAATCCCGGACGTTCTCCCACTGGACGGTGTTCCACCCGGCGCTCAGCTCGGGGGGAATCGCGTCCATCGCGAAGCGGCGCTCACGCTCGATCGTGCGCGAGGCCATGATCGCCATACCAAAGCCGAACAGAATCGAAAACAGCGGATACGCGCGACGGTCCACAAACAGGGTTCGCACCAGGTACCACCACTGATCGGCGTCGTTCATGGCCGCCAGCGCCGCCTCGCCCACCTGCGGCGCATCCGGGAAATAGCGCAGCCAGAAGGGCACATTTGCCAGCGCGATGAGCGCGAGCATGAAGCCTCGCGCGACATCGGGGGCGGGGAAACGCACCTGGCGTGCGCCCGTGAAAGACAGGGTGTGCATGGCGTCCTTACTCGAGGTGGTGTCGATGCAGCAAAGGGGCGAGGCCGGAGATCCTCCGGGGCCTCGCCCCTCGCGTACGGAGTGCTGTCAGCCGATGGCCGACATCATCGCCTGCTGTTGAATCTCTCGACGCCTGCCGTTGGCTTTCACCACCAGCACGATGCCGATAATCATGATGATCGTGCCGCTGACGCCGACCACCGTGGACCAAATGAGGCCGTTCGTGCTGGACTTCGTGATGTCACCAGCACTGACATCCATGCCCGCAATGTCGGCTCCCGCAGGCAGACCCTCACAGTCGATGCGGTAGGTACCCGCGGGCAGATCCGTGGCCGTGTAGTAGTTGTTGACCCCGGCAAACGTGTGCATGTCGTACACGTCGCCGTCCGTGTCCGTCATCGTGCACGACGTTGCCTCAGCCTCGCCGAGGAGGATCGTGTACTGCCCGTTGGCACCAACCTCGACGGTCCCGCCATTGGTGATGCTGACGGCGTTAACATTCTCGGGCGTCTCCGTGTTGAGGCCTGAGAAAGCGACCACAGCGAAGATGACCGGGGCGACGATGAGCATCATGAGCAGGCCGACGACGATCATAATCGTGCCGGGGGCTCGACTGGGCAATTTCATGGTGGGTATGACCGCGGGACCGCTGTAACCGGTACCCGGATAGGCGCCCTGGGCGGGCATCGCGCCGTTCGCACCATCTTGTCCGTACTGCGGCCAGGGGGTGCCCTGCTCGCCGGGGACTCCGTAAGGCCTGGGGTTCGACATGAGGAAAGCCTTCCTAGGAATTCGTTTGTGTCAGCATAGCAACGCGGGGGCTCAGCGCGGGCGTTCCCGCAGACCCATCAGGCCTCGTGAACGATGCGTAGACGCTCAGCGCGCAGTTGGGCGACGCCCGGGACTTCAAGGGGCGCGAGCTCAGACCCCGTGGCGCGCTGCAGCAGCAGGTCCGCCAGCTCCGGATTACGCGCGAGAGCAGGGCCGTGCATATAGGTCGCGATGATGGATCCCTGAACGGCGCCGTCGTAGCGCACCTCGGGTGGGGTCGTGCCGCGAGGCGTGCCGTTGCCCACGCCGGACAGCACGCGTCCCAGCGGGGCGGCGTCAGGGCCGAGGACGGTACCGCCCCCGTGGTTTTCGAAGCCGGTGAGTGTCTGGGTGAGGCCCTCGAGGACGGGCTCACAGACGAGTTCGCCGATCGCCCGGTGCCCCTGAGGCTCGGTCGTAATGTCGAGGACACCCATGCCCGGCACGCGAGCGCCGCGCGCATCCTCGTACCAGTGGCCGAGGACCTGCAGGGATGCGCAGATCGCCAGGAGCGGGCGCCGGGCATCAAGGGCGCGGGCGAGGCCCGAGGTGCGGCGGAACTTGTCGGCAGCGAGCGCCTGAGCGGTATCTTCGCCGCCGCCGAGCGTGTAAATGTCGAGGCTGTCGGGGATTTCATCGGTCAGCCCAACGTGGACGACCTCGGCGTCGATGCCGCGCCTGCGGGCGCGCTCGGCGAGGATCAGGGCATTTCCGCTGTCGCCGTAGGTGCCCAGCACCTCGGGCATGAGGACGCCGATTCGCAGCGTGGAGGCGCTCATCGCGTGCCTTCCTTTCGATCGAGCAGGACCTTGAAGTCGCGCATGGCCGTGTAGTTGAGGAGCATCTCGACGCGGCCAGGCTCGCAGAGCGCCAAGGCATCCATGGGCAGCGGGACGAGGTCGCAGTGCACACCCGCGTATTCGAGGCGCACAGCGAGGTCGGCACCGCGCTCACCACAGGCGACGACGCGGCGGCCGGGCTGCTTGACGGCGGAAAAGTCGACGTCCCACAGCCAGGAGAGGTCCTGGCCGTCGGGAACCTGACCGTTGACGCCGATGACAACCTGGTCGACACGCGGGTCAATCATCGTCATGGCTTCCTGCCATCCAGCCGGATTCTTCGCCAGCATGAGGCGGGCGCGGCGCCCGTTGACGTCGTGCACGGAGTATCGCCCGGCGACCTCGGTAACCCCGCTGACGGCCGAGGCTGCGACGGCTGGGTCGATGCCCATCGCGACGGCCGCGGCGACCGCCTGCGCGGCATTGCCGAGGTTTGCGCGCCCGGGAAGCTGCAGGTTAAGGGGGACGCTGATACCGTCCGGTCCGCGCAGCGTCGCGCGCGGACCTTCGGGGGAGAGCTCAACATCCTCGAGCCACCACTCGGGCTGCGGACGACTCGTCAGTTCCGGCAGTTCCTCCCCCTCGAATGCGGGGATCAGATGCCAGTCATCACCGCTGCGGACGACGCGGCCACCGCGCGGATACGCGGCAGAGTCGCCACCCCAGCCTCCACCGGCTGCGACCCACACAACGTTCGGATTGTCGGCGGCAGCCGAGACGATGAGGGGATCATCGCAGTTTGCGACGACGACGGCGCCCGGGTGGGCAGATGCCCCGTCACGCAGGCGACGCTCGACCGTTCCGATCTCTCCCACACGATCGAGCTGGTCGCGCGAAAGGTTGAGATAGACGAACACGGCCGGATCCACGTCGGCCGCAACGGCGGGCACATGCATCTCGTCGACTTCGAGGGCGGCCCGCGTCGCGCCCTTGCCCTGCATGAGCGCCGTCAGGACACCCGAGGTCATGTTGTCGCCGTTGATGTTCGAGGCGACGCGACCGGCGCTTTCGAGCGCCGCACGCACCATGCGTGTCGTCGTCGACTTGCCGTTCGTGCCGGTCACAATGACGGACGAGTAGGGGGCAGCCAGTTCACGGAGGAGCTTCGGGGAGATACGCAGCGCAACCTCGCCGCCAATCATGCCGCCAGAACCGCGACCGAGGGCTCGGGACGCGAAGCGGGCAGCGCCGCCTGCAGCCGTAGCAAGGCGAGAGCGCACCGACAGGTGATGCGAAGAATTCGTCATGCATCCACGTTATCGCATGCGGGGCGCTGGCCGCGTCGTCGACGCATATCGACCTCCCCCACCAGGACGAGGCCGGGGACCACCAAGAGGGTGTCTTTCCTCGCGCGACACGCGGGTGCGCCCCTGACCTGCACAGATAGTTACGCATTGCATATCGACGTTACATACGCCATTTCTGTGTGACGGCGTCGATATTGTTCGGCGGTTAATTTCGACCGCTCAGCCGCCCGACAACACCGCCCGAGCAGCCCAAGATCTCAGCATTTTCAAGGAAAACACCTCATCATCAACAAACGTGCAGGTCAGAGGGCATTTCAGAAAAAGAGTTGCGAATTAGACGCACATTTTTTCCGCGCCCCCTGCACGTTTGCGGCAAGCGACGAACACCCCAAAAATCGACTACCGAAACCCGCTGTGACCTGGTAAAACTATGTTCAGCGGGCGCAAGCCTGCCGCCTGTTCCAGGCTTCGGTCGGGGATCCTGTGTGCCCCCGGATCCTCGATCGAATATGCTGCGGGACCCATCCTTTGGATGGGTCCCGCAGTCCTTTATGTTGCAGTGTCGCACCGCTGAGGAACGATGCGGCCTCCTCAGTGTCGTGCCACTGAGAAACGATGCAGCCTTCTCAGTGTCGTGCCGATCAGAAACGATGCATGCTACCGCTGGGAGACGATCGTCCCTTCGATGACGTCGTGTGCCTTCGAACGCGGCGGCGCCGGAAGCTCCGAGCGCGCCGACGTCTGGGCGGCCGCGAGCGCGGCAAGAGCGCGCACAGGGCTCCACACGGTGAGGGAGCCACCGGAGCCATTCGCACGCCGTGACGTGCGATCCCACGGCCGCTCACCACGCCGTATCGGCATGACCTGACCATCCGCGGACGCAGCAAACACTCGATTACGCCTGGCTTCAGCGGCCGTGACCGCATCGCGCAGGGCGTCCCGTTCCTCTTCCAGGGCCTCGACGCGGCGCTCGAGCTCGAGGATGCGTCGGATTCCTGCGAGGTTGATGCCCTCCTCCTGGCTCATCCGCTGCACGTCGCGCAGGCGCTGCACGTCGCGCTTCGTATAGCGGCGACCCCGCCCCTTGGTACGGGCGGGGATCACCAGGCCGAGGCGGTCGTACTGGCGCAGGGTCTGCGGATGCATGCCCGCCAGCTCGGCCGCAACCGAGATGACGAACGTAATCGCGTCGTCCGTTCCAGTGCTCGCCATCGCTTACTCCTCCGAGGCCTGAGCGAGAGAGGCGCGCACGTCGAGGTCGCCCTCGGCCGCCGCCAGCTCCTTCGCGAGCTTCTTGAGCTCGCGGCTCGGCTTCTCGGGGACGCGGATGGCCACGCGAGCGATCAGGTCGCCCGTCGCCTTGGAGGTCTTGACGCCCCCTCCGCGCACGCGGATCTCAGTACCCGAGGAGGACCCTGCGGGCACCTTGACCGTGGCCGTGTTGCCATCGATCATGGGCACGTCGACGACGGCGCCGAGGATGGCCTCGGAGACGGTCACCGGCAGTGTCACCACCAGGTCGTTTCCTTCGCGCGTGTACACCGGGTGCGGCTTGACGGTCACGGCGACCTCGAGGTCGCCAGTGGGACCGCCGTGCGTGCCGGGCTTGCCGTGGCCCTTGACGCGCACCTTCTGGCCGTCCTTGATGCCCGCGGGGATGCGGACCTTGATCGGAGAGCCGCCGACCTTGATGGTCAGCGTCGCGCCGTTGAGGGCCTGACGGAAGGAGATGGCCAGCTTCGCGCGCACCGTGCCGCCCTTTTCGGGGGTCGGTGCCTCCTGCTGGGCATGGCCGCCGGCGCCGAAGGGCGAGCCGTAGGGGTCGCCCCCGAAGCGCGCCCCCGCACCACCGCCACCGCCGAAGAGGCCGGAGAGGATGTCCTCGAAGCCAGCCCCGCCGCCGGGCATGCCGGAGGTCTGGAAGCGCACGTTGTGGCCGCCACCCCCAAAACCGCCGCCACTGAAGCCGCCGAAGAGATCTTCGAAGCCACCGGCGCCGCCGGATCCGGCGGAGAATCGAGCTCCACCGCCGGCCATCGCGCGAATCGCGTCGTAGCGCTTGCGATCCTCGTCATTGGACAGGACCGCGTATGCCTCGCCAATTTCCTTGAACTTGGCTTCGGCCGCCTTGTCGCCCGGGTTCTGATCCGGGTGCCACTGCCGCGCCAGCTTGCGGTAGGCCTTCGTAATGGCCTTCTTATCCGCTTTCTTATCGACTCCCAGGACCTTGTAGAAGTCCTTCGAGAACCATTCTTGTTCACTCACGCGCGTTTCACCTCACTTTCAGTCACGAGCGTGTTGTTGCTGTTATTCAGGGTTGTTCACCAGCACCTTCGCGGCGCGCACCACGCGGTCTCCGCGGCGGTAGCCACTGGTGAGAACCTGCCCGATGACGGGATGGTCAACGTCCGCGCTGGTGGTCGCCATCAGGGCATCGTGCAGGGCCGGATCGAAGTCGTCACCCTCGGCGCCGTAGCGCTCCAGCTCGAAGCGCGTCTTGAGCGTCTCCTCGAGCTTCGTGGCGATCGACGCAAAGGGACCGTCCTCCAGGTCACCGTGCGCACGGGCTGCCGCGATGTCGTCGAGAACACTGATGAGCGACTCGATGACCTCGTCCTGGCCGGCGGTCTTGTGACCGGGGATGGCCTCCTTGGAGCGACGCACGTAGTTGGCGTACTCCTGGCCCTGGTTGTACAGCTCCGCGTTGGCGCGGG
>ERZ772979.1638-NODE-1638-length-12467-cov-24.923300_pt1 | contig 12467 bp, 13 predicted proteins | sample MGYA00511130_ERZ772979 | MGnify/ENA primary metagenome ERZ772979 (study PRJEB29015, sample SAMEA2738103) | human oral metagenome | biome: human oral; feature: human-associated habitat; material: saliva | place: China | collected 2186 ... | reverse complement strand
TAGATTTCCAAACCTTTCAGCCCATGAGTTTGGTCTCTACTAAATCCGTCTGAGACGTGCCGTCTTTTTCAACGCAATATTCATATAATAGATAATTATAGGGCTCATAAGGGCAAGTTGTCAAATACATTCTGTGTAAATATATGTCATTATAATTTTTCCGGCACATATGGATTCTGCACAGTATCTAATAATTTAAAATTCATCGGTCTATTTACCAATTCATTATATTGCTCAACAACAGCATCCTCTGTTTCACTACGAGGATCAGCAATAAAATCTTCAATTGCTTTATCAAGGTATTTCTGTTGGTCTAAACGGTTCTGTGCCTCGGCGGCAGTAATTTTTGCACCAATCGCACGAGCTGCTTCTTTCTGTTCTTTCAACCACTGGAAATCACTATCGGCCTTACGTTCTACAATATGATCTACTATGTCACTATAAATAAGCATCATTTCAACCATATTAGCTCCATTAGTTTGTCCATTGTTGCGCATCACCTTAACAAGACGCTCTCCTTCCTGCTTATGATAGGTATTAACAAGGTTATCTACCGCATCATATTTCGGTCTAAATGCATCTATTAATGTTGAAAGTTTCTCCAACTGCGTCTGAGCAAATGCATAATTATCTGATTCATAGCGCTTTTCTTTATAATAACTATCTAGCTCTTTTACAGCCACCACAACATCGTGCAACACCGGTAATAAAGCATCTGTAGCTGCTTCCAAGTCACTATGTGTGTGCCCCGCTTCCCTTGCAGCAATGAGTTCTTGCTCTAGACGTTCATAATCTTGCACCTTAAACTCCGCCAACGGCATATTTTGTCGTGCTTGCTGCATCGTTTCTACATATTGCTGGCTATACTTAACACTGTTGAAATTAAACTCATTCGTAGCGGCCAAGTAAAATCTGTAAACCCGCCAGATTTCTTTTTCACTATCGTTTTGAGTGGCTTTCACCTGACTGCTATTCCTTAAATTATCCATATTAAACTCACAGCCACTTACAACGCCTACACTCGCTACGATGCACATAACTAAACCTAGGCGGTGCCACCAATTCTGACTACTCATCTATCTCTCCTAAATGCTCTACATTCCCATAAATTAATATTACAGATATTGTATAAAATTAATACATCCAATTCAAGATGAGGAAATAATTAGACATAAGAAAACCCCATACAAAGTATGGGGTCAACTGAGACAACCGAGAGACGAACATTCCGCTCTTTAATGTCTCTAGGACGTTATCTTTAAACAAAGTATATCAACAACATGTACCTATGTCAACGTAAAGGAGAGAGAGTATGAACACGACTACTACGGCCAGAGAAAGTATTTTTACAGTAGCATTACCACACACTCTAACATTTAAATATAAAGGAGTTATCGACTTCGATAATATTTTAAAATTATTTAAATGGGATTGTAAAAATAACTCAGTAATACTTGATGCAAGGCAATGCAAAATGGCTGACTACTATTTCTCCTAAATATGCTGCATTCCCCGAAATTAATCTTACAGATATCGTATAAAATTAATAAGCCCAATTCAAGATGAGGAAATAGCTGGATATAAGAAAACCCCATACAAAGTATGGGGTATGAAACAAAATGTTTCATAATAACTGTGGGGCGAACATTTCGCTCTATCAAGGCCCCCTTTAGTGTTATTCTATACGATTAGTATAACAATTAAATTTTATTGATGTCAATTAAGCAACACAAGAAACGGCCTCTATTTAAATTCTATCAAATCCATCATATGGTAAACTATATGTCTTATAATCATAGCCAGTAACCCGCCACATTTTGTTATCCATTTGAGTCATCTCTACCGGGAATACTTTGGTTTCATTAGTCTTTGTATCCAATGCACGAATTTCTATATTAACAACTCCATCATTCTTATTTTTCTCTTTTATAGAAATCAATTCATATCGACCTACCTCTTTTAACGTCTGCAAATTATCTTTAAATGGATCTTTAGGGTCGGGCCTATGAGGTATATGCGCTTTTAAATCTTGGTTAAGTAATACCTCTTTTACATCTAAATAATAATTATCTATTGCTGTAAACAACAACGCTTCTCCAAGGTTTAAAATCTTAGTTTCTCCTTTTGAATTAGTTTGAGATATATTCCGCCCATCAGATTCTTTAAGTAGTTTTTCGATATATGGATCATAAATACGGTGTAAAATACCTTCGCCATCTACGTATTTAAAAAATGTATCTGGATCACCATTTTGAATTGATTCATATATAATCTTTAAAGAGTATTCAGGTGACTGCTGATATTGCTTATTCAGATGATCTGTATACATTTTGTAGCCTATACCAGCCACTGCCATAATACCTATCAATGAAAAAACTAAAAACTTAGCTATACTTATCTTTATAAATTTCATTACTATTATCCCTCTCTCATCAGATAATTTATTGCGACACATAATTAACTTACAATATATCATAGCCATGAGTTTATAGATAGTTTAAATTTATAGATCAACACATAAAAATGCCACCTTTATTATGTTCCAATAAAGGTGGCATATTCATATAAATAGACTTTCCATTATAGTGCTAAAAAAGATATCCAAATATTAAGAACCCAAAGGCAGAGGCACGCAATCATTGCTTTTTGGTCCATGCTTTCAGATGGTGTTTCTTTAAGGCCCGTGCGAGCAGCTTCTTCAGCAGTAATCACTTCATAGCTTGTTGGAGAACCATATTGGTTATCGCCTGCATCACCAGATTTAGCCAATAAATAAATGACATATACTAGACCGATGATTGGAATAAATGGAAGTAGCAAAAACCATCCAGATTTATTAATATCATGTAAACGACGAACTGCAATACCAACAGACGGCAAGAATACAGCACAAGTGTAAGCAAAGGATACTAAATTAAAGAGGGATCCCAAGAATGTATTGCCAAAAATAAATCTTAATAGACTAAATACAAAACCTATGACAACTGTAACCGCTACAAATCGCCAATATTCACTGCGACTAGCTCTAGTACTAAAATTAACAAAATTACCAACTACAGAATGCTTGAAGTTATCAATATACGCCAAGTTTTTAATGTTTAAATCAGTCATAATTCTCTCTCCTATCAAATGACAAATTAAAATTAATTTATTATACAACAAAACAGCCTATTGCACCATGCAAGAGGCTGTTATTTGTATATATATTTTATTTTTACATCACACTAGTTGTAAGTAATCGATCCACCAGGAACCACAGCACAAAGATTGCACATAGTAATCCTGCTGTAAGGCCTGTGGTAGGTGTAGCATCAATCAAACCAATTTCATGAGCCATTTGTTTTGTAAGAATAACATGCCCTGTTGGTAATCCAAAGCGGTTTGTATGGCTTTCACCAGGAAGAGCCATTAACACTAACAATATAATTGTACCAATAACAGGAACGAGGCCCACAAAGACAAGTCCGCCCGAACGGCCTTGATCGTGCAAGCGTCGTACTGCAACAGCCACGCTAGGGATGACCATAACGACGGACATAAGTACAAGAATGACTAGCCCGAAGCCAACGCCAACCACACTAGAGAGCGGACTGATATAGCTCAAGAATGCACAGGTGAATAGAATAGCTACAAATAGCAATTGATACACCAAAAAGAAATTCCAATATTCGCTACGGCTAGCACGCCCTTCAAAGTCAGCATATTTGTAAATCAAACATTGTTTAAAGTTTTCAATCAATCCCAAGTTATATTTATCTAACGAAATAGGTGCTTTACGAATACGTCCACAGTTTGGACAGTATCGTTCATTTTTTAACACCTCGTGTCCACAATAGGGACAAGGTCTCATACTAAACTCCTTCCATTCACAGCAGGAAACAGTGAAGCTCATAAAGTCCTGTTGTTCTTAACACATATAGTAACTTAGATATGTTGTAACGTAACCATATCTATATTTTTAAATTCATCTTGATTTCATTTTACTACAAAGTGTTATATTGTCTATAAAGGAGTTGTTAAACTTTTATAAAATAAAATAATAAGTATGCTATTTGATGTAGGTTAATACTATATGTAGCCATTGGCATTAATGCCATACCATAATATATCACCGATAATATCACCAAAGACGATGGATTGAAGAACAAAGATGGTAATGCCCATAACCCAGTCTTGTTTTCGAGATGGAGTTGCTTCAAGCCCTGTAGATTCACTTATATTCCTAGTAATAGGTATATAAGCAGTTCTTTCACCGTAACCATTCTCACCTTCATCGCCTCGTTTCAATTCATAGTTCAAGAATATAAAGAAGCCTATAATAGGAATAAAGGAGATGAGCTGAGTCCAGCCACTGCGACCAATATCATGCATACGTCGCGTTGTGATGGCGATATTAGGAATCACGAAAAGTAAAGTGACTAACAACGTAATCGTATCAATAATAGACTCGAAGTTATAAAGACCAATACCTTTACAAAGTATGGCTACTACCCCTAGTGTTCCTTGAACCATCATCATTCCAGCCATGAATCGCCAGTATTCACTACGGCTCGCACGACCTTTAAAATTGGCGTAGTTTTTGATGCCTAGCACGAAGGCATCGGTATAGTTTAAATCGTATACATTTACAGATGCCATACTAGTCCTCCTCAAACTCTTCAAAACCAACGATTTTCCAACCGTTACCCACATTATATAAACGTACTAACATAGATGGTCTTTTATCTACAAAGTCCACTCTATATCCGATATAATCCACCGTTACATCATCATCCACATCTTGAGACACATAATCCAATCGTATAGTTTCCACAACAGAACGTTGTTCCTTCGTCTTAGCCTGTTGCCAAAGATCAAAGGTACCATATCGTTCCATTTCACGACTACTCAATTCTCGATACGCACTATGATAATCCCCATTCGCAAGTGCTTTGTAATACTCTTTCACAACTAGATAACCTTCTGTTGTAGCAGAATCACTACGTAGTAAACGATTTGCTTTTTTGGTGAAAGCCCCCTGTCCTAAATTACCAAAGGCTGTTTCTTCTACCATATAATTATGACCCATCATAGAGGTCCCTACACTGCTAGCAATCCAGCCTAAAACAAGGATAGCCACGATGAATATACCAGAAACGGACCGTTTTTCACCAATACTATGTTTTACAGATATCTGTTCGTTAGCTATACTTTCCTCTTGTTGTGGAGCCGACCGCTTACATAATAGGTACAGCAAAATCAACCATCCTAAAACAGGAACAAAGACGAGAATCATCAATGTTGGATCATTATTAGAATCTCGCAACCGTCTTGCAATGAGCATAATAGTCGGCAATGTTAATAATACTGTCAATGCCGTTAATACGCCGCCTCCTAAGGATATAGCATATAAAAATCCATAAGGAATAAAGGTAGCAAGACCTGTTATGAATGTAACTAGACCGTATACAAAGGTCATAGCGCTTATGGTAAGCCAAAAATCGGCTGTCGTTGTTCGTCCTTTACCATTTGCATAGTTTTCTACTAGCTCGCGATAGAGGATTTCATACACTCTCTGTTTCATAAAACTCCTACTATATTTAGATATTATACAAACTTAGCTATAACTATTATACTATGCTTTACCAAGGCTTACATTTCATTTTTTCCTCATTAATTTTACCTATACTAATAATATATTTTTTACAACTAAAATTCGTGCAATTAAGTTTGTATAGGAGATAATGCTTATGAACGCTAAATTGACTAAAGTAGTAGCTATGGCCAGCTTGGCAGCATTCTTAACAGTAGGTATTGGTGCTAATGTGGCGCAAGCTAAAGATTACCACTTCAAAATCGGTGAAAACCATCGCATGGAAAAGAACGATGATGGTACAGTAGACAGCAGTGCTCATCCATGGTTCAAACCAGATCAAAAGAAATATAGAAAACACAGAGTATCTGAACGTGAAAAACATGATAAAAATGCCACTGCTAAACGCAGCGAACAACATCAACGTTCCGAATCTACAAATGGCTAATCATTCCCCTTTCATAACTGGTTATCCAGTCATATAACACATAACTAAACTAACTAACCTAAAAAGGACGTTATACACATGTATAACGTCCTTTTTATTATGTATTGTATTATCTATTTTATTATGCGGTAGCTGTTATTATGCGTCAGCTTTTAGCACAGCTTGTTTCATAGATTGTACGTAGTCAAATAACGCTTGATCTGCATTTTCACCGTGTTCTGCCACGATTTTAACGATAGCAGAGCCCACGATAGCACCGTTAGATACGCGAGCCATTGCTTCCGCTTGTTCTGGCTTAGAAATACCGAAACCAACAGCTACAGGGATGTCTGTATATTTGCGAATCGTCTCAACGATGGATTTAATATCTGTCTTGATTTCGCTACGCATACCTGTAACACCGAGGGAGGATACGCAGTACACAAAGCCTTCTGCATCTTTTGCGATCATTTCGATGCGGTTTTCAGATGTTGGAGCGATTAAGGATACTACTTCAACACCATGTTTATTAGCTACACTCGCAAGTTCTCCTTTTTCTTCAAACGGCATGTCTGGCACGATAACACCAGAGATACCAACCTCTTCGCAGAGAGTAAAGAATTTTTCACGACCGAATACATAGATTGGGTTCAAGTAGGTCATGAACACGAGTGGTACTGTCACTGCATCATCACCACTGCGCAAACGACGAACCATATCAAAGATATCGTGAATTTTTACGCCTGTAGATAATGCGCGTGTGCTCGCTTCTTGGATAACTGGACCTTCCGCTGTTGGATCAGAGAAAGGAATACCAATTTCTACCATGTCGGCGCCGGCTTTCACCATGACGCGAATATAACGTTCTGTATTCTCGATGCCATGATCACCAGCGCTGATGAATGGGATGAATGCCTTACCCTTTGTGAAAGCGTCTTTAATTTTACTCATGAAGATCCACCCCTCTATATTTCGCCATAGCCGCTACGTCTTTGTCACCGCGACCAGATAAACAAATAATAATGATATCATCCTTGCTCATGGTTGGAGCAATTTTACGAGCATGTGCCACTGCATGAGCACTTTCAATAGCTGGAATAATGCCTTCTAAACGAGACAAGTATTCGAAAGCATCTACCGCTTCATCATCTGTTACAGGCACGTATTCAGCACGACCGCTATCGTGTAAGTACGCATGTTCAGGTCCGATACCAGGGTAATCAAGGCCTGCAGAGATAGAATATACTGGAGCAATTTGGCCGTCTTCGTCTTGGCAGAAATAGGATTTCATGCCATGGAAGATACCAACAGAACCTTTTGCAATTGTTGCTGCATGTTCCTCTGTATCAACACCACGACCAGCTGCTTCACAACCGATGAGGCGAACACCTTCATCAGGAATGAAGTGATAGAACATGCCCATCGCATTGGAGCCACCGCCTACGCAAGCCATAACAGCTGTTGGCAATTTACCTTCCGCTTCAAGGATTTGTTCACGTGCTTCACGGCTGATGATAGATTGGAAATCACGTACAATCATAGGGAATGGATGAGCACCCATAACAGAGCCCAATACATAATGCGTATCGGACATGCGGTTAGTCCATTCACGCATCGCTTCAGAAACAGCATCTTTTAATGTACTAGTACCAGTTGTTACAGGATGTACCTTAGCGCCCAATAATTCCATGCGATATACGTTAAGTGCTTGACGCTCACAGTCCTCTGCACCCATGTATACTTCACATTCCATGCCCATCAACGCAGCGATAGTAGCTGTTGCGACGCCGTGTTGACCTGCACCAGTTTCAGCAATAACGCGAGTTTTACCCATCCGTTTTGCCAATAACATTTGACCGATTACGTTATTCAATTTGTGAGAACCAGTATGGTTCAAATCTTCACGTTTTAAGTAGATTTTAGCGCCTCCAAGATCCTTTGTCATGCGTTCTGCATAGTATAAAAGGGATGGACGACCTGTATATTTTTTATGTAAATCCTCAAGTTCGCGTACGAAATCAGGATCATCTTTGTATTTGTTGTATGCCTCTTCCAATTCGATGACTGCATTCATCAATGTTTCTGGCATAAATTGGCCACCGAAGGAGCCAAAATAACCATGTCTTTGTTCACTCATATAACTTACCTTTCCATATGCCATTCCTACTAGTACGCCTGTATAGCGTTACTATTGGCATCTATCTCAACAATCGATGAATTCCATCGGATGCGTCTAAAATATTATTATATCTTAGATTTATGTATTTTTTGTGATTTAGTGAGCTATTGTTCTCACAATGTTGGTGAAAGCTTTAATTTTCTCATCATCCTTCACACCATCTGTTTCAATACCACTACTAATATCGATGCCATAAGGGCGAACTGTGCGAATAGCACGCGCCACGTTAGTACTGTCGATACCACCGGCGAGCATAAATGGACGTTCAAACTCATCTAAGCAAGACCAGTCGAACACTTCGCCCGTACCGCCTCGTTCATCCTTATGGTACGCATCAAATAATAGCATATCCGCACTGCTATCAATCCACGCTTCTGCATCTGCAGCGCTACGCATTTGAACAGCCTTCCAAACCTCTACATCCGTTCTCTCTTTAAGAGCTTGGATGAAAGCTTCATCTTCATCCCCGTGCAATTGCACCGCATCAAGATTGGCTTCTTTAGCAATTGTAACGAGGTTATCTACTGTTTCATTTACAAAAACACCTACCGTTTTGATGTTCTCAAAATTAGGATTTTCTTGGACAAATTTCTTACTATCTTGTGCTGTTTCAGCATTCATTGGCGCTTCAACTGCACTATATGTTTTTGCATATTGTTTATGAAGTTCTTCCACTAATGTTTTAGCTTGCTCTACCGTCACTTGCCGTTTGCTCGGTGCAAATACAAGGCCCATGTAGTCTGGCTTTGCATCTACAATAGCCGGAATTGTTTCTACTTTAGAGATGCCACACATCTTAACCTTTGGCGTGTAGTATGTGGGCCCATAAAGATATGCCAACTTTTCAACCTTGTTAGGAGAACGCATGAAGGTTTCGCCCATCAAGGCTACGCCGATATTGTTATCCCGCAACACTTGGATATCCTCTGGCGTTTCTAGACCGCTTTCAGATACAAAAATCACATCGTCTTGAACGAGATTGCGCAAGCGCACACTATTTTGTACATCTACAGTAAAGTCTTTCAAATTACGGTTATTAACGCCAATAATACGGGCACCGCAATCAATAGCCATTTGCACTTCTTTTTCGTCATGAGCCTCTACCAAAGAGGACAAGCCAAGAGAGTCCGCTAACTCACGGAACTTGGTCAATGTTGACACATCGAGGCATGCACAGATTAAGAGGATTGCACTAGCACCCCATACCTTTGCTTGGTAGATTTGGTATTCATCGATGATGAAGTCCTTACGAAGGACAGGGATTTTGACAGTACTTGCAATTTCTTGTAAGTATTTTTTGTCGCCCTTAAAGAAGTCTGGCTCAGTCAACACAGAGATGGCTGCTGCACCAGCAATCTCATATTCTTTGGCGATATCTAAATACGGGAAGTGCTCTGCTATGATGCCTTTTGATGGAGATGCCTTCTTTACTTCACAAATGAAGTTAAAGTCTTGCTGGCGAAGGGCTGCTTCAAAAGGAAATCCTGTATCAGATGGTAACGCCAAAGCCGCTGCTTTTACAGTCTCAGGCGTTTCCACCTCTTTTTCTTTGGCCACTCGAATTTTAGTAGCCTCTACAATCTTATCTAAAATCAATGGTTATACCTCTTGGGTTGCTTTCACAAATTGTTCCATTGTCGCAAGAGCCTTGCCAGAGTCGATCATGTTTTTTGCCTCTTCAATGCCCTCTGCTAATGTAATGCCATCTTTTGCAAGGTAAATTGCCATGCCAGCATTGAGAAGAACAGCTGTACGTTTACCACCTTGCTCACCACCGAGAACGCGACGTGTAATCTCAGCATTTACTGTAGCGTCGCCACCTTCAAGCTCAGTTTTATCAGCGTATTCGAAACCATAGTCCTTTGGATCGAATTCGTAGCTTGTGAAAGTACCATTATTAATTTCGCATACATACGTTTTGTTGGTAGCTGTAATCTCATCAAGGCCATCAAAGCCGTGTACTACAGCCCCGCGTTTCACACCAAGGTTAGCCAATACGCGAGCCAATGGTTCTACCAAAGATTTATCGTAAACACCCATCAACTCCACAGTAGCACCTGCTGGATTCGCCAATGGTCCAAGAATGTTGAATACAGTACGAACGCCTAAGGCTTTACGTACAGGGCCAGCATATTTCATAGCTTGGTGGTATACAGGAGCAAACATGAAGCACATATTTGCTTTGTTGAGAACTGCCTCGTTTTGTTCACCATTAAGCTCTAATTTAGCGCCTAATGCTTCGATTAAATCAGCAGCGCCACATTTACTGGATACACTGCGGTTACCATGTTTTGCTACAGGAATACCTGCTGCAGAAATGATAAAACCAGATGTAGTAGAAATGTTGAACGTATTCGCTTCGTCGCCGCCAGTACCTACGATTTCCACAACAGTACCTTCATGAGGTACAGAACCTGCTTTCTCACGCATAACCTCAGCGAACGCTGTAACCTCATCTACAGTAGGCCCTTTTGCCGCCAAAGCGCACAAGAAACCTGCCATAGGCACCTCGGCTACCTCGCCGCTCATAATCTTGTTCATTGTATCTTTAGCAAGGTCGTAGGATAAATCCTGACCATGCGTTACTGCATATAATGCGTCTTTAATCATTTTATAGCTCCTTACTTGTTGTTCATTTTCTTTGGTTCCACGTTAATAGGGCATATACCTACCTTAATACTGCATGTGATTCACGTGGACCTATGCCCTCCACTGGCCGGGTCTGACTACGGCCTGCGGCCTTCGCAGGGCCAAAGTCGGGCCTAGAACCCCGTGAACTCACATAAACACTAGGACACTTAATCTTTTATATGCCCTACGCACTGTCACACGCACAATAAAATGAACAACAATTCAATATCTCTTAAATGATCCTGTGCATTATATGGAGTAACGCACAGGTCATTTCTTTATAGAGGTGGGAAGATAGAACGGCGTAGCCGTTCTTCTCCCTTATAATGATTTGCAATTTTTTATTAATGGTAGTGATGGGACCGGATTTGGATCTAAATTAAGATTTAGTCGAGATGGTGGTCATAAAACGACTTTGGCCCTATCCCGAAGGGATAGACCTGGCCAGTGGAGGCTTTAGGGCCACTAGCTCGACTATTAAGGTATTTAAAGCAAATACCGGTCCACAGTGCTACTTCGATAAAAAATTGCGAATCATTTGTTCCCCGTTCGGTGTCATGATAGATTCCGGATGGAATTGCACGCCGTAGATTGGGTAGTCTTTGTGTTCTACGCTCATTACTTCGCCGTCGTCTGTAATGGATGTGACGATGAGTTCGCTTGGCATGGTTTCATCGATAATCGCCAAGGAATGGTAGCGTGCCACTTCAAATTGTTCTGGTACGCCTTTAAGAATTTTGGATGGGTGTACTTGTTTGGCTACGCTTTGTTTGCCGTGCATAACTTGTTTTGCGTAGGATACAGTGCCACCGAATACTTCGCCGATGGCTTGGTGACCGAGGCATACGCCGAGAATTGGGAATTCACCTTTGCATTCGCGCAATAGGTCTTCGTATACGCCCGCATCAGCTGGTCTGCCAGGTCCTGGTGAAAGTATCACATAGTCTGGTTTTAACGCGCGGATTTCTTCAACTGTTAATTCATCGCTGCGGATGACTTTAATATCTGGATCGATAGAGCCTACTAATTGGTATAAATTAAAGGAGAAGCTATCGTAATTATCTATAAGGAGTACCATTATTCTACCTCCTGTGCATCTGTAATTGCGGAAATCATAGATTGGCCTTTGATCAAGGTTTCGTTATATTCACTAGCAGGAACGCTATCGCGAACAATACCTGCGCCAGCTCGAACATAAACCTTACCACCTTTATTCATAGCCATGCGGATGCCGATACATACGTCCATGTTACCGGAGAAATCGATGTAACCTACAGCGCCGCCGTATACACCGCGCGGGCTTTTTTCAAGTTCGTGTAAAATCTCGATAGCACGAATCTTAGGAGCTCCGGACAAAGTGCCAGCTGGCAATGTAGCACCGATAGCATCGAGGGCATCTTTACCGTCTTGAATGTCACCGCTTACAGTAGATGTAATGTGAATTACGTGGGAGAAACGTTGTAACATGTGTAACGCCTCTACTTGTACAGAACCAAATTTAGCAATTTTACCTAAGTCGTTACGACCAAGGTCAACGAGCATGTTATGTTCAGCCAACTCTTTCTCGTCGTTAATGAGCTTTTCTTCAATAGCAAGGTCCTCTGCTTCGGTTTTACCGCGGCGCATAGTACCTGCAATTGGGAAGGTGTACATTTTAC
>ERZ772979.1634-NODE-1634-length-12487-cov-4.246461_pt1 | contig 12487 bp, 10 predicted proteins | sample MGYA00511130_ERZ772979 | MGnify/ENA primary metagenome ERZ772979 (study PRJEB29015, sample SAMEA2738103) | human oral metagenome | biome: human oral; feature: human-associated habitat; material: saliva | place: China | collected 2186 ... | reverse complement strand
GCTCCTCGTCGTCACCCTGGCCTCGCAGAATACGCCTTTAGCCGTCATCGCGGTGACGATGCTGCTGGTGAATTTCCGCCTCCTGTTTTTCGCGTTCTCGTTCCCACTGCACGTCATCGAGGGGCGTTTCGCCCGCCTCTTCTCGATGTACGCCCTGGTGGACGAGGCCTACGCGCTCACCGCCGCCCGCCCCAACGGGTGGACGAAGCCTCGACTCCTGGCGATGCAGGTACTCTTCCACCTGACGTGGTTAGTGTCGGGCGTGGTCGGCGTCCTCGCCGGATCGCTCATTCCCACGCAGATCGAGGGCCTAGACTTCGCGCTGACGGCTCTGTTCATCACGTTGACGCTGGACGCGGCGCGCACCAGGCACGAGGCGCCGTCGGTCCTCCTGGCCGGCGTATCCTTCGCGGTGGCGATGGTGGTGGTGCCCGGGCAGCACCTCATGGGTGCACTCCTGCTGTTCGTCGCGAGCCTGACAGTCCGCCACTTTCTTCATCGCCGGGGCATCTGGCACTCCGCAGACGAGGTGGCCGAAGGAGGCGCGCGGTGACACCGACGCTGGGCTACCTGCTGGCGATCCTTGCGATCACCTTCATCATCGACTTGACGCTGCGCGCTCTACCTTTCAAGATTCTGGAGCCCCTGCGCGATTCGCGTTACGTGTCGGACATGGCGGTGTGGATGCCGCCGGGCATCATGCTGATCCTCGTGCTCTCGACACTCGCCCAGGGGGCGCAGGCTACGGGCAACTGGTGGGCGGCGCTGGTGGCGACGGGCGTCACCGTCGCTGTGCACCTGCTCTTTGGTCGCAAGCTCCTGTGGAGCGTCGGCATCGGGACGTTGTGCTACGTGGCGCTGTTGAACTGGTAGCGAGGCTCCCAGGCGACGAGGGGGATACCCCACCCGCACGGGAGACGTCGTCGGAATGTCGACTCCGCCGGGCCCGTGGACAACCACCCGGCGGGTCGCATACCCTGGCTGAGAGCGCCCGATCTTGTCGGCGCCCATGATCGGAGCCGGACACCGAGGAGAAGATCCGTGACGACGAGCACCGGGGCCCCTCCCCCGCCCGCCCCCGCGGGGGCCTCCGTCCTGCTGGTCGACGACGAGGCGGCCATCATCGACGGGCTCGCGCCCTTCCTACGCCGCTCGGGTTTCACGGTCCACACGGCCAGGGACGGGGCGGAGGGGCTGGCAGCCCACGGCAGGCTCAACCCAGACATTGTCGTCTCCGACATCATGATGCCCCACATGGACGGGCGCGAGATGGTGCGCCGCATACGTGCGGGTGGCACGTGGACCCCCGTCATTTTGCTGACCCAGATCGACACCTCCTTCGAGCGTTCAGCCGCGCTGGATGAGGGAGCCGACGACTACCTGTCGAAGCCCTTCGACCCCCAGGAGCTGGTCTCCCGTATACGCGCGGTGCTGCGCCGTTCGATGCGCTCCACGCGCCCCCTGTCGGCGTCCGAGCGCGTCACGAGTGGCGAGTTGGTGCTTGACCGCCTCGCTCGGCGCGCTTTCCTGGCCGACAGGGAACTTGAGCTGACACCCAAGGCGATGGGGCTCCTCGACTATCTGATGACCCACCCCGGGGAGCTCCACACCCGCGAGCGACTCCTGTCGGTGCTGTGGGGAATCGACTTTGCTTCCTCCACACGAGCGGTCGACCATCGCATCCGTGAGATCCGCGCGGCCCTCGGGGAGGATCCCTCGGACCCGGTGTTCATCGAAACCGTTCCCTCCGTGGGGTACCGCTTCATTGGGAGGGTGGGGCAATGAGGCGCCGAATGATGCTGTGCCTGGCTCCCGCGGTCATCTCCTGCGTGTGCGCCCTCGTGTGGTGGTTCTTCGGCTCGAGGCTCGGGGTGCGCGCCTTCGTTTCCTTGCCCGCTGCCGTGGCCGCACTCGGCATTCTCGTATCCGCCGTTGCGGTGGCGTTCCTGCTCATCTCGTTAGCCGTGTCGAAGGCGCGCCTCGCGGGTGCGGCGCAGGCTCAGGCGCGCCGCGATCTCGAGCACCGGCAGTTTCTGGCCCGCCTCGACCACGAGCTGAAGAATCCCCTGACGGCGATCCTCGCGGCCACGGCTCCGGGCGAGGACGAGGCCTCGGCCCTCGTGGCGGCCCAGGCCAGGCGTATGGGCGCGCTCGTGACGGATCTGCGCAAACTGGCCGATCTGTCGTCGGCACCCATGGAGCGCGAGCTCGTGGATCTGGAGGAGGCGGCACGCGACGCCGTGGAGGCTGCACGCTCCAGCGTGGGCGAAGCGCGCAGCTTCACCCTGGTGTTCCCAACCGCCCCGTGGCCGCTGCCGCGCGTCGTCGGGGACGCCGATCTACTGTATTCCGCGATTCAGAACGTCGTGTTTAACGCCGTGAAGTACTCGGGTGAAGGCGACAGCATCGAGGTACGCGGCAGCCAGTCGGAGACCGGCGTGAGCATTGAGGTCGCTGACACGGGAATCGGGATTCCCGAGGCGGAACGCGAGATCGTGTGGTCGGAGCTGGCGCGCGGGTCGAACGCGGCTGGGCGCTCAGGATCGGGGCTGGGCCTGCCGCTCGTCCGCCTCGTCATTGAGCGACACGGCGGCCACGTGCGCCTCACCTCGCGCGAGGGAGTGGGTACCAGCGTCGTCCTCACCCTCCCACTGCCCGACGAGATCTCTCCTACGGCGCAGAAGATTCCCCAGCCCCCGAGGTGAACGCCTCGGCCCCCGCCAGCGGCGTGCTGGTGGGGGCCGGGTGCAAGCTGTCAGAGTTGGGGCCGAGCCTCGCAGCGCGGTGGATGCACGAGACACCGGTCACCGAGCGTGGGTGTCACTTCTGCGCGCGGATCTCGACGCGCCGGTTCTGGGCGCGCCCCTCGTCCGTCTCGTTGTCGCCGATGGGCTCGGCTTCCCCCTTCCCATCGGTCGTAATCGACAGGCCGGGGACCTTTCCTTTGAGGTAGTCGCCCACGGCCTTTGCCCGACGCTTGGACAGATCGAGGTTGTGGGCGTCATCGGCTACTGAGTCGGTGTGGCCCATGACGGAGACCGTCGAGGGCTTAGCCTTGGTCCACTCAGATGCCAGGGAGTCGAGGACCTCCTTGGCACGCGCCGTGAGCTGATCAGAGTCGACCTCGAAGTTGACATCCCCCGACAGCGTAGTGACCGTGGCATCGGGCTGCTCCGCCGTGGCGACCGCACCGTCGATCGTGGAGACGGAGAAGATGATCTTGACGGGTTCGGGGAACTCGATCGTCGCCACTGGCCACTCCACCTTGTCCGCCGCCAGGGCGGGGCTCGCGCCCACGGCGGCCACGAGCGCGAGGGCAGCGGCTGCTACCGCGCGCCTCCTCATCGTGATCATGGCGCTCACTCCCTGGTCACCGGGATGCCCTCGAAGGGGGCGACGTTCGGTATCGTCACGGTGACAGCACCCACCCCGTCGGGCAGCTCCTTGAACGTCGTGAAGACGGTCCGAGACTCGCCGGGTTCGAGCGAGGAGGCATCGAGTTCGCTGCACATGCAGGACTTGTCTGCCGCCTTTCCGGGCGAGTAGACGAGGCTGTTTTGCGGGTCAGCGAGCTTCACATCGTCGGACAGCAGGTTGTTGCCCCCGAATGAGACGTACCACATCAGGATCCCCGTGGAACCGGTGTTCGTGACGGTGAAGGTCAGCATCGTGACACCGTTCTTGACGACCACGGAATTCACGTCCACGCGGAAGTTCTTATCGTTGATCGCTCCCTCCCAGGTGCCTTGGACCCCGGACGCGGCGGGCTTGGCGCTGCCCGTCACCTGGGGCGAAGAAGTCGTCTGAGATCCCCCGGCGCCATTCGATTGGGACGCGGCCGGGGCCGGACTGGATCCGCCGCCTTCGTCCTGCTTGCTGATGCCGAGTTGGCAGCCGCTCATGGCGATCGCCAGGGGGAGCGCGGTCAGGGCCGCGAGCGCCCTACGTGTCATGCCACTCCTCTGTGCCTTCATGTCGATCATCCTCCGGTGTTGTTCAGTCGTAGGTATCCCGGCGCTCGGTGCGCCGATGTATGAACTCTAACTGCGCTGTTTAGCCATATGATCGCAGCCGTGTCGCAGTCTTGCGACACCGTTTCACACACCGGAAAGAGCGTGGAGCCTATAGGCCTGGGGCGGCGTTCATTGCGGGCATCTCTCTGCGGATCTGCACCGGGCCCGCGCGGCAGGTGGCCTCCGGGCACATGCGTTGGGACTCCGCCTTCGGGATCCACAGGTTGTCAAGGCAGAACAGATACGTGTAGCCCCCAAGCCAAGGAGGCTACGGCAACCCCAACAACTACCGCCTGCGCATAGTCGCCATCACCGAAGGCCTCAACGTCTCCACCCACACCCAACTATGAGGAGCAGGAAATGGCCGATCTAACGGTAGAACACACTCCATCGAGCGGTCGCCGAAATTCTGATTGAGGATTACGAGCCCGGAGCATTTACCTAAGAATATGCCGAGCCTGACACACACTATGCAGCGGCCCACCGCGCCGAACTCAACTTCAGCCCCGAAGCCAAGCGGACGGCCCGCACCGACGGACAGAAGATTGAGATGTTCGTCCTGTTCACCATTGGGACAATCCGACGTGAGCGGATAGAGATGTGCGGAATGAGTGATTCGATAATCAAAACAAAGCTAAGTTTGCCGATTAGGGTCACGACGGGCTGACGTAAGCGAACGGTGAGCGTGCCGTTGCGATCGCAAATAGATCAAGCGGGAGACCTGTACCGGACAGGAACTGTTGGTCATCGATTCCCGCCTCGTTGATCACCTCACGGGCCCGAGCGAGCATCGATGGAGCCTCAAGGGACGAGATTCTACCGGGCTCAGCACGTCGCCAACCATTCTGCGACATACGAATCATGGCGTTCCTATAAGTCACGTCTCTCATGACGCCGAGCGTACGAGCGCGATAGAGAAGCGCAGCAAGGCTGACGCCCCAGTGCTCCTTTAGCTCAGCAAGTTTGCCCCAGCCACGAGACGCAGTCGTCGCGGGCAGGTGCAGCGCGATCTCCTCAGCCGGCATCAGAAACTCTGCGGCGAAGCGGTTGGCTTGCTCCTCGGCAATCTTCCCACCAGGCTCGGCATCGTGGTGCATAATCAGGTGTCCGATCTCGTGGGCGACATCGAAGCGTTGTCGGTAGTAGTCCTCTTTCACAGGATTGAGCACGATAATCGGGCGCGTGCCGGTGTGCAAGGAATAGGCGTCGATTGCCGCGACGCCAGGTTCGCTAAACACGACGACCACACCAGCACGCTCCGCCAGCCGGACAACGTGTTGGATCGGCCCTGGTGCGACACCGAAGAAGTCCCGGGCTTCACGCGCCACTTCCTCCGGTGAGGCATCGGCTTCGTCTGGAGCCACGGGGAGATCGGGCAGCAACGTCTCGGGAAGCTCAACGACCTTCTCGAGGAGTCCGGTGACCTCCGTGACGAATTGGCCGTAAGCCTCCGCCTCGTCCTGAGCGACCTGCGGGGTTGAACGCAGCGAACGGAAGTGTGGCTTCTCAATGCGGGGAGGGGGTCCCCCAGCAAAGAACTGTGGCTCAACCCTCAGCGCCAATGCCAGTTTGGCTACTGTGGCGCGATTGGGTCGCTTAGCCCCGCTCTCCCAGCCCGTAACCGATGCTGGCGACATCCCGATCAGCTCCGCGAGACGAGCTTTTCGAAGACCGGCGAGCTGGCGCGCCATCGTCAACCGCTGTCCGTTGAAGAATGACGTGGCGTTAACGAGCGCTTGAGTAGTGCGTCCCGCGCTAGCCATTCGAAGTGGCCGTACCGTCGCCTGCCTGTGGCTTCTTGATGCGAACAGCGATCTCTTCAACCTGTGTCGAAGGCGCAACACCCGGAAGCACAGGGAAACGGCCCCCTCCTGTCAGTCCAGGAGCCGTACCGCCGTCAAGCAAAAGACGACGCCAGTGCCAGCATGAATCTCCCCGGAACTCGGGGTTCTTACTCTGACCGATGTAAAGTTCAAACCTCCCGGTCAACGGTTCGTAGGAGTGTGCAGCAACGAGCGTCACTCCTACGAAATCATCGTCGCCAGGAATTCCAGCGACTGCCTGCAAGCCGAAGTCCTCATCCGTGAAGAGCGTGTCCTGGGTAATGAAGGACTGCGATGCCACACACCGTTTCGCTTCACTCCGTTCCCCCCACTTAATATGATCGATCCCACCATACTTGAACGACTGCAGTAGTACGCGATAACCGTCAGCCGCCCATCCCGGCGACCGCTTGTAGTCGCTTCGACTGACACAACCCGGGGGAAGTAGCGGCATTGCCCGCCACGCTTCTGGCGTAATGCCGCGCCCGAGGATATCTTCGCCGAGATTGTTAGCTCCGTCGGGGAGGATATAGCGCCCATTGGCGGTCGCACGGTCGAGAAGGTCGCGGAGGTACACGAAGTTATGGACGCCAATGATCATCTGATCATGGCCGGCATCTTCGTCGTAGTCCTGCCCCGTTCGAGCGAACGCCACGGGCGCAGCCCACATGAGCACGTTAAGCAGCCCGGAACGATCCAGGCTCTCCAGCGCATCTTCTTCTGCGGTCATGCCCTCCAGAGTAGCACATAGTCAGTATGTGGCGTGCCTAAATTTACTTTCGGAGTGTCATCGGTGACTGGAAGCCAACTTTTGAGACTGGACATCTCGTCGTGTTGACATGGGCGCACCCACTGGGGTCACGAGCGCCGAAGCGCCTTGCGGCCGAACGATCACCACCTGGTGTCGGGCTCGGGTGATGCCGACGAACAGCAGTCGCCGCGCTGTGGCACGCTGCGCCTCAGTTTCCTTATCTCGAAAAAAAGTACCCCTGTACTGCCCCTCGACGAGCAGGACGCCGTCGAACTCTTTGCCCTTGGCTTTGTGAATGGTCATGAGCACGCAGCCGCGGGGGTCGCGCTGGTCGGACTGAAGTTTGACTACGTTAAGCGCGCGGCGTACCAGGTCGGTAGCCTTACCGTAGCTGCCTCGAAGATCCCACGCAGTAGCAAGTCGACTTCCGATCTCATCAGTCGCTCGGAAGAGCCTAACGAACTTGGCATGCCTCAATAGATCCGACAAGTCATTCCCGACATCGAGTAAATCACGCGCGCGCACCCAGTCCTTTGCTGGATCGCCCTGTAGCACCAACCCGCTGTTGTATGAGGCGGTGAGGGCCTTGGCGCTCTTCAACCGCTGCGCCTCACCTCTACGCGCCCGGCCAGCGGCCGTGCGGTACCGCTCGCTGGTCTCCCGGGAAGACTTGCTCCTACTGGCAGCATTTTTTGCGTCGAAGTAGTCGGCGATGCAATCGAAGGTCAGGCCGAGTGCAGCTTCCTTGGGTTGGCTCTGCCACTCCAAAATCGAGGCCACAACCAGGGCGGCTGCTGCGGTAAGATCGGCATCCCACAGCACATCATGCTCGACGGGGCTGATTATCTGCCCCATAAAGCGGTGTTCCTGCCCCAGGACCGTCGATAGTCTCCCGACGAGCTCGTTCGTTCGTGCGAGAACGACGACCGAAGGATGAGCAATACCCGCTTCACAAAGCGAGTCGAACATCCAGGCGACGCCAGCGTGGACAGTGCTTTCGAATGCATCCTGCCTGTACAAACAAGTGATCACGTCATTGGTATCCGGCAGAGGCCGATTCGTAAGCACGGCGTTAGCGTACGGTAGGATGCCGACATCCGGGCTTCGATGATTCTCCCCTCTGAGATCGAACTCGGCGGGCCCGAGGTGGGTACGCAGGTGTTTGAGGCGCTCTGGATCCACCCGCGGGTCGTAGTCGAAGATCCGCTGATCCGGGTCGGCCATGAACATGGTCTTCGAGTGTGCGGAGAGCGCCTTGACCAGATCCCATTGCGCATCATCGGTGTCCTGGAACTCGTCCAGGATGATCACGGGGTACCTGTTGGCAAGCAGGGACGCTATCGACGCACTGCCAGTGACGAGCCGGGCAGCGGCTGCGGCGAACTGACTGAATACGTAGCGACCCTCATCACGTGCGAGGCGCGCTGCTTCGGAGTCCCAGTCGTCGTCGAAGACTGCCTTGGCGAGCTTCTCTTCGCCGGGATAGATAATGCGCGGAACGTGCCCAGTGAGCAAGCGACCATGCGCTCGCAGGATGTCCATTGCGAACGCGTGGTAGGTGCGCACGGCGATATGGCGCCGCTCTTCCGATCGCAAGATGTCGCGGCAGCGGATTTCGACCTGGCGAACGGCCGCTCGGGAGAAGCTGAGGAAGAGGATCTCCTGGCCTGGGTACAGGGCGGGGAGCATTGCCTGGGCTTTCAGGAGAGACAGGGTAGTCTTGCCGGAGCCTGGGCCGCCGAGTACCAGGACGGGACAGTCGTGCTCCAAGGCTTCTTGGGCGGTTTCGGAGAGCTGCACCTCCATGGCGCTTATTCCTCGGGCTCTGCTGCCCCGGCCGGTGCAGCCGCGTCGTCCAGTACCAGTTCAGGCTCATCCTGGAGCTGTTTGTTGATAGTGAGAAGCGCGTCGCGGATGAAGGCAGGCAGATCAGCCTCGGTCTGGCACTGCTCAATGAGCATGCCGGTATACCCGAAACCGAATGCATCGCCCTTGCGGGCCTTCAGTACCTTCACTGCCAGTGTTGCCAGGTCATGGTCAAAAATCTGCTCGGGTACATAGGGATGATTTTTCGGATAATCATCGCGCTGCACAACCACGTCAAGGAAGCTCCGCAGCACATGCGTTGGAACCTGCTTCACGAGGAGCTGTTCGATGCCCCCTTCCGGCGACTCCCAGAACCTATCGAACGACTCGATGTTCTCCTTCGCCTCCCCTGCATCGACGGCGTTCAGCTTGTCCCGCATGCCATAGACCCGCTTGCCGAGAGCTTTGAACACCGGCGCGTACCCCGGCACCGCACGGTCCCCACCGGCGTTGAAGAGGGTGACGCCAGCAAGATCGACGTGCATGTAATCGTCGCGGAACTGTTCGAGTGCCGATGAGACCGCGTACACGGCGACCATCTCCGTCTGTCCCTCGAGGACGAACACGGCGCGGCTCAGGATTGCCTCGGCAAACTGGCGGCGCTGCGTACGGTAGTCCTTCGGTTTGACATGCTTGGTATCGATTGGTGCACCGGTGACAGTATCCCCGTCGCGCGAGAGAATCACGACGTTCTGCGGCTCGAACTGCTCGATCACGTAGGGAGAATGGGATGTGACGATCGACTGTCCCATTTGCTGTACCACGTACTTGGTCACGCGCCGCTGAGTGTGAGGAGGAAGCGCGATCTCCGGCTCCTCCATCACGAAGATGACCGATTGGTGTTCCTTCAGATCCGCGATGATCGTCAGCAACGCGAAGACCAGCAGATTAATCGAGCCGGTGCCCTGTTTGGCGAACGGCACCGAATGGTTGCTTGGTTGAGTCGCGACGAAGAGTCGGACGACCTCACGTAGGTGCTCGCGCGTCAAGTCTGAGACGAAGAACCCCACCGAGTTCTCACTGGGAGCCAGGTTGACGAATTTGGCGAGGCGCGTGCGGATGTTCGCCCGGACGACCTTGAGCTGTTCGATCTCTCCGATCGCAGGATCAAGGCCTTGCAGCGTCCCAAGCGCATCCCGCCACATCTCCGCTGCGCCCTCACCTCCGAGCCGGAGGATTGTATCGAGCAGCGAACCGCGCTGCAGACTGAGCGCACGAGATCCAGTGCGCAGCGCTCGCAGGAAGATGAAGCCACAGAGTCGCTTGTGCGCACGGTTGAACTGTGTGCGGCCCGAGCCGAGTGATGCACGCTCGTCTTCATCAAGCTCATCAAGTTCAGGTAGCGGGTGGTCGAAGAACGTGTCCCCAATGAAGTCGTCTTCCTCACGATCATAGCGCCCGACGAAGATGATGGGAAGCGCCCAGACAACTCCATCGCGATCAGCGGCTTGGAGGCCGTTCTGTTCCTCGTCAATGAAGGAGAGTGCCTCGTCATCCCAGCGACGCACGTGCCCGCAGAACCTGCGTAGTTGCTCATCCGAAAGGTCTGTGAGCACGACGCGAACGCGAATCTCGCGGGGGTCACCCTCATTGTCGAGATAGGCTCCATCGGAGAAATCGTGTTCGTCGATAACCGGACGGCGGTAGAGGCGCTCCAGGCCCAAGACGAGCTCTAGCGCCTCGCACACTGTGGACTTCCCGATGTTGTTTCCGCCGACCAGCAAGGTGTGCTGCTGGAAGATCACACGCCCCTTTGTGATTCCGCGGAAGTTATCGATCTCAAGCAACCTGACCCGCATGCCGTGGCCTCCTCGTCACCTTATACAGCTGTCTCACTGGGATTGGCTGCTTCATCTAACAGGGCGCACACCAACACCAGTGAGATGACTTCGTCGGCCAGTTTACCAAGTCTGCGCACAGTGCCACCCTATCAGCCAGCGGATATGGCTTGGCCTGAATTGTCTCGGGTTCCAGTCGCGCTCGTTCGTCAGGTACGAGCTTGGATCCGCAGCTGTCGCCAAGCTGGATCGTCCTGGATTTTGTGGAGGATTGGTTATGCCATGGCGAGTGGGGAAGTGGCGTGGCTGTAGTCATAACAGTGTTCGGCGGCAATGGGTGGGAGATCGTGGTCGACCGGGTGAAGGCAGGTGCGGTTGTACCGGTCGATCTACCTGACGGTTGGGACTCCCGGTCCTCCAGCGTCGAATCCTTGATGCGCTGTACCTTCTCAGCGGTAGTTCCAGGAAGGTCACCAGCTTCGATCCAGACCCTTCCGGATTCCAACCGCGCAAGGTTTGTGGCTTGATCCCCAGTTCCTTCGTCAACGGTGCGCACTCAGTGCGCCCCAACTACGCCGACCGGCACACCCCCAGACTCGCACCGTCATGGGGCGCGGGTCCGTACTCAACATCAACAACGCTACCAACTCCGAGGGTTGGGCACTGTGGGCGCGCGTGTCTGCGGGCGTGGGCATCCCTACCGTCGATGTGGGCGCACCCCTGCTGTTCATGCACTTCGACCGAAGACGAGCCAGATCGACGATATCCACGGTCTTTCGCGCGCCCTGTAGGCCTGCAGGCACAGCACCTTAGGGCATGTCTTTTCAGTGGGTTGGGATCAGCGTCGGACGCATTTGCTCAATCATCGTGGTCCCTCGTCCCTCATTCACGCCGTTCCCCTTCGTCTCATCCCGCATACAAGGGCAGGACCAAGCCACCCAGTACAACTCACATCGTCTAGAATAAGAGGATTCTTATGTGCGTAGTCACACGGGAGGTGATGGGTTGGCTTCGTCGGCATTGTAGCCGGTTAGCAGCGCGCTTTCGTGGCACTAATCGGCCGGGCGCGCACCACTTAGACGGCCGAAACGAGAGCATAACCAGGCGCACACAGAATCTAAGTGGTGCAGCCGGGTGCCCCACTCAGCGCTCCCCATCGAACATGACATAGTGATAAAAGGAAACCCGGAAGGCCGCACCCAGGGCGAATCCCACGAAATGGGTCGTGACGCTGTCCGCCAGTGCCGAGGCCAGCCCGACTAGGTAGTCTGTGGAGAGACGGCAGAACTGGCTGATAGCAATCCCGCGGGCTTTGGGGACGAAGAAGAGCAGCGCCTCGGGGGGAGGCACGGGACAGCACAAACCACTGGTGCTGGGCGCAGATGTTCGAGTGCAGTAGCTGCGGCTCTCCGGGCTTCGAGCCGCAACGTCGGCACGTCTCTCAAGCCGAAGCTTTCGGGTAGGCCGGGTCATGGATCGGCACGCCGATCACTCCTTCATTCCGTGTGGCCTACGGGCGAATCGTCGAGAGTGTGTGTCATTCCCCCACCCCAGCGCGGATGGTTGGTAGGTGCTGATACCGACGCCGCCGCGGAGCGGGGCATCGCGGGGGCATGTGAAACCTGGATCGCCCCTGCACGCTGATTTAAACCGGTTCCTGGGGCATCTGGCCCCGATGGGGCGGCACGGTTTTCACTCAAGGAACGAAGCAGCAGAGCAGAGCACAAAAACAAGGTGTGGATGCGGGTATCATGGTGGGCTCGCGGGTGGGGAAAGCTATACGATAACCGCACAGGCCACCGCAGCATCTCCGCGAACACGATAGGATTGTGCCCATGCACACAGAGTCGTACCTGCACCACGGTCACACCGTTTACGAACACCGCCTGGACGTTCCCCTTGATCACCTGCGCCCCGCCGGCGAGGACAACCCGACGATTCAGGTTTTCGCGCGCGAGGTCGTGCGTAAGGGCCGCGAGGACGCGCCTTACGCGGTGTTCCTGCAGGGCGGCCCGGGCTACCCGAGCCCGCGTTTCGGCACGTTTACCGGCGGGTGGATGAATCGTCTCCTGCAGGATTACCGCGTGGTGCTCCTCGATCAGCGAGGCACGGGCCAGTCGACCCGCATGGACGCCCAGGCGCTCTCCCACTTGGATACGGACGAGGAGAAGGCCGCGTACCTGCGCCACTTCCGCCAGGATCAGATCGTGTACGACGCGGAGGCGCTGCGCCGCGAGCTGTGCGGGGATGACCCGT
>ERZ772979.1632-NODE-1632-length-12502-cov-2.504379_pt1 | contig 12502 bp, 9 predicted proteins | sample MGYA00511130_ERZ772979 | MGnify/ENA primary metagenome ERZ772979 (study PRJEB29015, sample SAMEA2738103) | human oral metagenome | biome: human oral; feature: human-associated habitat; material: saliva | place: China | collected 2186 ... | reverse complement strand
GTCTCGACAACCTGCATGTGGCCTGGGATACGGACTTGATCCTCCACGGGATCTCATGCAGGGTCTCGGCGATATCGTGCTTTTCGGTCGCCTCGCGCTTGGCCTGCAGGCGCTCCAGCACGTCCTTGAAGATAGTCGCGTCGTAGTAGTTGATGTGCAGATCGTCCGCGAGCTGGAAGCCGATTTCCGTGCCGCCGCTGCCGTAGGAGCGGCCGATGCAGATCACAAGGTGGTCGTCCTTCGAGAAGGGCTTTGCGCCGGTCGCGAACGGATTTAAGAAGACGCGCTTCTGGTCGGAAATATCGCCCTTTGCGATTTCCTCTTCGAGGGCTTTGAGCGCCACAATAATGTCATTGTACTCGGTGAGGAGCTGCTTTCTGGAGGCGCCTTCGGGCAGCGTGCGCGCCATGTTTCCGATCAGTGCCATGTCGGAGAGAATCAGCTGTCCCTGCGGGCGGAGCGAGAGCTCGTGCTCAAGCACCGAGAGCACTTTTTCGCGGCTTCCGATCAGCGTGCGGCCGAGGGAAGAACCGAGTGCCTTGTAGACATTTTCGTCGAGCGTATAAATTTTTTCTGCCAGTGTGCGGCAGCGTGTTGTTAACTGTTCCATGCGCTACCTCCTTATAAGAAAAATACCAGAGTGTCAATCACGAAGACCGGCACCAGGAACGCGAGTGCCCAGCCGATGTAGCCGAAGAACGAGGGCATGTGAATACCGTTTTCGTCCGAAATCGATTTGACCATGAAGTTCGGCGCGTTGCCGATGTAGCTGTTTGCACCCATGAAGACAGCGCCGCAGGAGATGGCCTTCAGGAAGATGACAGGAATCGTACCGACGGTTGTCGTGAGACCGCTTGTCATGCCGAGTGTGCCCGCTGTGGTCAGGAAGACCAGGTAAGTCGGCGTGTTGTCGAGGAAGCTCGAGAGCAGACCGGTCGACCAGAACATCTGGAAGGGCTCGGTGATGCCGAGCTTCGGGCCCATTTCCTTGAGGATGATGAGGGCGGGCTGCATGGTGATGAAGATGCCGATAAAGAGCTCGGCGACCTCCTGGATAGCGCCCCAGGTAAAGTGGTTCGTGCGGCGAATCTCCTCGGGCGTGGTCTTGAAGGAGAGGAAAGCTGCCGCGAGAATCAGCACAATCTCAATGATGGTCGGGAAGCCGAGTACCACTTCGCCGACAATGTGAATGCCGCGGACGGTTCCTTCTGCGGTCTGAAACATCGGATTGCCGGGCAGTGTGCCGCCGAGCACCACTGCGACAATGATCATCAAGAGGAAAAGGATGTTGTGGGCGCCGCGGAGCGAGAGCTCTGTGCCGGGCTTCGAGATGTCCGGGCGGTAGCCGAGCTTCACATCCTTCAGGTAATAGTGCTTGTCGAGCTGCCAGAAGACAGTGAGCAGAATTACCAGGTTGAAGATGAGAATCGGGAGCAGATGCAGGCTCCAGAGGAAAGGCACACCGCGCATAAAGCCCATGAGGAGCGGCGGATCGCCGAGCGGTGTTAAGCAGCCGCCCATGTTCGAAATCAGGAAGATGAAGAAGATCATAATGTGGCGCTTCCGGCGTCTCCAGGAGTTGATCTTGATCATCGGACGGAGCATTAACATCGAAGAGCCCGTGGTGCCGATCAGGCTCGACAGGAAGGTTCCGATTAACAGGAACAGCGTGTTGACGAGCGGAGAACCGGCGAGATCGCCCTCAAAGGTGATGTTACCGGCCACGCAGAAGAGGCCGAAGAGCATCACGATGAAGGAGAGGTAGTCGTTAAAGACGGTTTCCAGCACGGTCTCGGAAGCCTTCAGCGGACCGTACATTGCCGTGAACGGGACAATGAAGAGGAGGGACCAGAAGATGACCGCGTGGACGCGGTGCTTTTCCCACCACTCGCCGGCGACAAGCGGCACAATCGCAATGCTGAGCAACAGGCCCGCGAACGGGAGGCACAGCCACAGTGGAATCGAAGTACTCATACACAAAACCCCTTTTTAATCTGTTTTTTGACATTCAATGCGTATGCTAAAACGAAATCATAAAAAAAGCAAACCCTTTTCGGTGCAAGGGTATCGGCTTTTTAAGCGTCGCTATTGCGGCGCAATATAAAAGGACGAGATCCGGAAAAGTGCCGAATCTCGTCTCATGTCGGTATAGGTTAAAGCCGTCTGCTACATTCCTTCAGGGCCGCAAAAGATTCGGGACTCAGATCGTGTTCGACCTTGCAGGCATCCCGCTCGGCAATGTCGGAGGGAACGCCGAGTTTTACAAAGAGCTGTGTCAGCGTCTGGTGGCGGTCATAGATGCGGCTCGCAATCGCCTCGCCCTCTTCGGTGAGATAGATGAAGTTTTCGGCATCCATGCGCACCAGCCCGTTTTCGCGGAGATGCTTCATCGCGATGCTGATACTCGGTTTCGAGTATCCCATGGCGTTTGCGATTTCGACGGAGCGCACATGTCCGTTCTCCTCGCGGAGCATCAGAATTTTTTCGAGGTAGTCCTCGGCGGATTCATGAATCTGCATGACAAAAGTCCTTTCCCGCGGCAAATTTGCGCTGCGTTGTCTGTTCTTTTCTTTTATGAAACAATTTTGTTCTTGCGAGTATAACACGCGAGAACAGTTAGAACAAGGAAACTTGTCAGTGAACGAGGCAAAACATTATGAGTTTACGCTAAATAAACGGAGCCCCGGCAAAATATAGTCGGAATTCAGTCCCCGGTCTTCGCAAGTGTGCGATACTTCCGGATGACCTCCTCTTTGAATTCCTGTTCGAGCGGGGAGAGCACGGTGTCCTTCCGGGTGATAATGCCGAAGGCGAGGTGCTCGGAACTCTTCAGAATCGGGACGGAAATCACCTGGTAGAGTTTGCTCTGGTCGGAGAAGGCGGCGATGCCTATGGTATAGAAGGTCGTGGCCTGAATGAGGCGCATCTGCTCCTGGCGATCGCAGACATAGATGATTTTTTGCGATTCGTTCAGGTCGATGAGGCCGCTGTCGCTCGCAATGTGGTAGATGAAGTCCTCGTACTGCCCCGCGTAGCGCACAAAGCCGTAGTCTTTGAGCTCACGGATATCAATCGCCGCGGGTACCTTGCCCTGCAACACCGGGTGGTTCTCGGCGAGGCACACATAGGGGCGGAAGGTGGCGAGCGGCGTGAAGCTCAGCTTCTTGTCGGCAAAGCCCTGCAAGGTCATCTCCTGATTGGTGGTCGAAAAGTGGAGAATGCCGATATCCGACTTGCCCTCTACGACATCGTTCAGAACATTGGAGGCGGACGCCTCGTAGAGATGGTAGTGGATGGAGCTGTCGGCCTGATGCCTATGGCAGACCTCGTTGAAGCACTCGGAGATATGGGAGAAGCGTGTCATGCTGACCTTGAGTCTCGACTGGGCGGAGGCCGCCTGTGTCACATAGCGGTTCAGTTTTGCCATCTCTGCGAGGATAATTTCGCAGTGGTGCAGGTAGTCCTCGCCCTCGGGGGTGAGTCTGGTGCCGCGACTCGTGCGCTGGAACAGCGTGAGGCCGCACTCCTCTTCGGTAATCTTCAGAATATGACTCAGCTGAGGCTGAGAGATGAACATTGCCTTTGCGGCATGGTTGATGGAGCCGTACTTTGCAATGGCGACAATGTATTTGATGTTATTTGCGTCCAAGCCTGCCTCCTATTGGTTTTCTTGGTAACATTATACAACATAAGACCGAAAAACAGAATGCCCAACAGTTGATATTTCTTTCGTGGATAGCTGTTATCGGTCCGGAAAATTTCCGCTTTACATACTTACATGCTAGACTGTATTAGTAAATATGCACAAGTTGGGGTGGCGACAAAAAAACAGAATAGGGGGTTTCGCAACATGGTTATGCAGGTTTTGGATACGATAGACGGCTTTCTGTACTATCCGGTCTTGCTGATTGTCATGGCGGCAGCGGGGCTTTATTTCACGATTCGCATGGGTTTCGTACAGGTTCGGATGTTGCCGGAGGGCTTGCGGGTAATGAAGGCAAAGCCGACGGAGGGGAACGGCACTTCGCCTTTCCAGGCGCTGATGATCAGCACCGCGAGCTGCGTCGGAACCGGAAATATCATCGGTGTCTCGACGGCAATCTGTCTCGGCGGCGCAGGTGCGGCATTCTGGATGACGGTCATGGCGCTGATCGGCTGCGCGTCTTCGTTTACCGAGTGCACACTCGCACAGGTCTACAAGAAGAAGGCAGCGGACGGCACGAGCTACGGCGGCCCGGCGTACTACATTGAAGACGCCTTAAAGAGCAAGGGATTCGCGACGATTTTCGTCGTCTTCCTGCTGCTCACCTATTCCTGCGGTTTTAATCTGCTCTGCTCTTACAACACGCAGTCGACATTCCAGACCTACGGTTTCTATGTGGCAAATCCGAAGCTCGCGGCAGGTATCATCGGCGCGGTGCTCGCACTTCTGGTCGGCATCTGCGTGATGGGCGGCGGCAAGCGCATTGAAAAGACCGCGGGTCTCGTGGTTCCGTTCATGGGCGTCGCTTATGTGGTGGTCACCCTGGTGGTCCTTGTCATGCATGCCGGCAGAATTCCGGCGGTCTTTGGCCGCATCTTCACCGATGCGTTCAACTTCCGCGCAATCTTCGGCGGCATTGCGGGTTCCTGCCTGGTCTACGGTATCAAGAGAGGTCTCTACTCGAACGAAGCCGGTGTCGGCTCGGCGCCGAACGCAGCAGCGGCTGCGGTGGTTTCGCATCCGGCCAAGCAGGGCCTTGTGCAGATGCTCTCGGTCTATATCGATACGATTATCCTCTGCAATGCGACGGCACTTATGTGCCTGGTCTCCGGCGTTGAGCCGACCGCGGAACTCGCGGGTGCGCAGTGGGTGCAGACTTCGCTCCGCGCGGTGCTCGGCGACTTCGGCCCGCTTTTCATCACGGTTGCGATGCTGCTGTTCTCGTTCACGACATTGATCGGAAATCTCTACTACTGCGACAATGCGCTCGCATATTTAAATCATAAGACCATGCCGAGTCAGGGCTTCCTGAAGGGCTTCCGGATTTACGGCGTGATTGTGATTTTCGTCGGTGCGCTGCTCCCGATGGCGGCTGCCTGGGATATCGCTGACATCATGATGGGCGGCATGTGCTTCCTTAACCTGATTGCCTGCGTGCTCTTAAGCCGCGTCGCAATCGGTACCTACCACGACTATGTGGCACAGCGCAAAGCAGGAAAAGAGCCGGTGTTCCACGCAAAGGATATCGGGCTGAACCCCGATGAGCTGGATTACTGGAAGGATTGAGTTACGACAAGATAAGGGGAAAAACAATGGAACAGGATGTTCAACAGATTCTTGAGGAGGCGCTCGCAGAGGGCCAGAACGTACTGATTGAGGGCAAGGTTGCAAGCTACATTCCGGAGCTCGCAAAGGCGGATTCGTCGAACCTGGGCTGCTGCATTATGAATGCGGACGGCAGCATGTACAAGGCGGGCGACTACAATATTCCGTTTACGATGCAGAGCATCGCGAAGACCTTTTCGCTGATTCTCGCACTGCAGACTTCGGGCTATGACCACACCTTCTCGAAGGTGGGCATGGAGCCGACCGGCGACCGCTTTGACAGCATACTCCAGCTCGAGTTAAAGGACTGGCGGCCTTTTAACCCGATGATCAATGCGGGTGCGATTGTGACGGCGGACTGCATTGCGGCGGCAGACCCGTTCGGGGAGTTCCTCACGCTGGTCAGAAAGCTCTGCGGCAATCCGAAGATTCAGTTGAACGAGAAGGTGTACCACTCCGAGAAGCGGACGGGCACCAGAAACCGCTCGATTGCCTATCTCTTAAAGAGCGATCATGTGCTGGACGGTGAGCCGGAGGAGGTGCTGGATGTCTACTTCCGCATGTGCTCGGTCATGTGCACGGCGAAAGATCTCGCGCACTACGCGATGATTCTCTCGAACAAGGGTGTTGACCCGAAGACCGGGGAGCGCCTCCTCGATGCCGACATTGTCCGCATTGTTACGACGCTCATGATGCTCTGCGGCATGTACGACGAGTCGGGTGAGTACGCGGTCAAGGTCGGCCTGCCCTCGAAGAGCGGTGTCGGCGGCGGCATTGTCGCAGTCGGGCAGAACGGCATGGGCATCGGTACCTTCGGGCCGATGCTGAACAAGAAGGGAAACAGCGTGGGCGGCGAGAAGATTTTACAGTATCTCTCGGAGCACCTCGGCTACCACATCTTTGCATAAGTTGCACCAAACAAATTGAGGCTGTAAAAAATGCATCTTGCATTTTTTACAGCCTTTTCTATCGTGGAAAGCTCTGTTATACTAAAATTATGAATACAATTGTCTCTATTGAACATTTAGAAAAGGTTTATACGGCGCGTAAGCTTTTCGACGACACCGCCTGCTATATCGGCGAGGGTGAAAAACTGGCGCTGATTGGCGTAAACGGAACCGGAAAATCGACCCTGCTCCGCATCTTGGCGGGGGAGGAGAGTCCGGACGGCGGCGAACTGATTGTGCGAAAGGGGCTGCAAATTCGCTTCCTCTCGCAGAACCCGAAGTTTTGTGAGGACGAGACGGCGCTCGCGGCCTGCCTCCGCATGGCGGGCGGCGAGGGGAGCGGGGAGGATACGACGGCGGCAGCCAAAAAACTGCTCGCTGCGCTCGGTGTCGGCGACGCGGAGGCGATCTGCGACACGATGTCGGGCGGCGAGAAAAAGCGCGTGGCACTCGCGGGCGTGCTCCTTCATCCGGCGGACCTTCTGATTCTCGACGAGCCGACCAACCACTTAGACGGTGAGACCGCGGAGTGGCTTGAGAACTACTTAAAGAACTTTCGCGGCGCGCTCCTCATGGTCACGCATGACCGCTACTTTCTCGATTCGGTCTGCACGCGCATTTTAGAGTTGGACCGCGGGAAGCTCTACTCCTATGACACAAACTACGAAGGCTTTCTCGCGCTGAAGGCAGAGCGCCTCGATATTCAGCAGGCGAACGAGAGAACCAGACAGAGCATTCTCAGAAAGGAGCTCGCCTGGATGCAGCGCGGCGCGCGCGCCCGCGGCACCAAGTCAAAGGAGCGAATCGCCCGTTACGAAAAGCTCTCGGCACTCTCGGGGCCGGAGGCCGAGGCGGCATTGCAATTCGCCTCGGCCTACTCGCGGCTCGGGAAGACCACGCTTGCGTTTCACGATGTGAGCAAGGCCTACGACGGAAAATATCTGTTCCGGGATTTCAGCTATCAGTTTCAGAAGAACGACAGGCTCGGCATCATAGGCCGAAACGGCGCGGGCAAGAGTACGCTCTTAAAGCTGATTACGGGGCTTGAGAAGCCGGACAGCGGCGAGATTGAAATCGGGCAGACGGTAAAAATCGGCTACTTCAGCCAGGAAAACGAGGCGCTCTCCGGCGAACTCACGGTGATCGAGAGCATCAAAGAAATTGCGGAGTTTGTGCCGAGTCCGGAGGGGCCGATCAGCGCGGCAAAGATGCTGGAGCGCTTTCTCTTCCCGAGCTCGCAGCACTACATGAAGGTCGAGAAGTTATCGGGCGGCGAGAAGCGGCGGCTGTACCTCTTGAAAGTCCTGATGGGCGCGCCGAATCTCCTGATTCTGGATGAGCCGACCAATGACCTGGATATCCGCACAATGACGGTGCTCGAGGATTATCTGGACAGCTTCGCGGGCATCGTGATTGCGGTGAGCCACGACCGCTACTTTTTGGACCGTACCGTGCACCGCATTCTGGCACTCGAAGACGGCGTAATTTCGCAGTACGAGGGCGGTTATACGGACTATCAGGTTGAGAAGCTGAGGCGGGAAGCGGCGAGCGGCGAGAGCGGCAGTGCGGGAGCGGACAGCGGTGTGAGCGCCGAAAAAGAAGCGAGTAAGCAGCGTGCCGAGGAGACGAGGCGGCAGAGAGCGCGGCGCATGACATACCAGGAAAAGCAGGATTTTTTACACATTGAGGATGAGATCGCGGCGCTTGAGGCGCGCGCTGCGGAAATCGAGGCAGAGTACACGGCTTCGGCGAGCGACTTTCAGCGTCTCACGGCGCTTGATGCGGAGCGCGAAGAGGTAGAGGCAAAACTTCTCGAGCGCATGGAGCGCTGGGAATTTTTGACGGAACTGCAGGCGGAAATAGAGTCGGAAAAGGAAACGAAGGCATGAGTGAACTGAAGCAGGAAGAAAAGAACCGTTACGCGGCCATTTTGCGGGAGGAGCTGATTCCGGCCATGGGCTGCACCGAGCCGATTGCGATTGCGTACGCGGCTTCGGTCGCGGGCAAGGTGCTCGGCGAGGAGGCACGCCGCATGGAGCTCAGCTGCTCCGGCAACATCATCAAGAACGTAAAGGCGGTCGCGGTGCCGAATGCGGGCGGTCAGAAGGGCATTGCGGTCGCGGGCATTCTGGGCCTTGTCGGCGGCAACCCGGAGAAGCAGCTCGAGGTCATTGCGGATGTGACGGACAGCGCGCGCGAAAAGACGCGCGAACTCGCGGCAGCGGGCTTCTGTAAAGTGCTCTTTGCGGAGAATGCGCCGAATCTCTACATCGCAGCGAAGGTCTTCGGTGACAATCACACGGCGGAAGTCATCATCGAGAAGAAGCACACCAACATCAGCCATATTTTCCGCGATGAAAAGGAGCTCGAACAGGATGAGGCGGCGCGCGCGGTCGAGAGCACTACCTACAAGACCCCGCGCGACCACATGAATCTGAAGGGCATCCTCGCGTATGCGGAGGAGGCCGATCTCTCGGAAGTCCGCGAGGTGCTACAGCGTCAGGTGGAGTGCAATCTCGCGATTTCACAGGAGGGGCTCGACAAGAACTGGGGTGCCAACATCGGCAGCACCATACTTGAGACTTTCGGCAGTGATGTGAAGTGTCGCGCCTGCGCGCGCGCAGCGGCGGGCAGCGATGCGCGAATGAGCGGATGTCCGATGCCGGTCGTGATCAACTCGGGCAGCGGCAACCAGGGTATCACGGTCAGTATGCCGGTTGTCGAGTATGCGAGAGAGTTGCAGGTTTCGGAGGACAGAATGCTCCGCGCGCTGATTGTGAGCAATCTGGTCTCGATTTACATCAAACACTATATCGGCGCCCTGTCCGCGTTTTGCGGTGCGGTCTCGGCGTCCTGCGGCGCGGGTGCCGGCATCAGTTTCCTCTGTGGCGGCGACTATGCGCAGATTTCCCGCACGATTACGAATACACTCGGCAATGTCGGCGGCATTGTCTGCGACGGCGCAAAACCGAGCTGTGCGGCGAAGATTGCTTCTTCGGTGCACGCGGCGATTCTGGCCTACCAGATGAGCATGCGCGACCAGCAGTTCCAGCCCGGCGAGGGCATCGTAGAGGAAGATGTCGAAGAGACCATACGGAATATAGGCTACATCGGAAAAGTCGGCATGAAACCCACCGACCACGAGATTCTGAATGTCATGATTGACAAAGTTGATGTCAATGCTTGCGTCTGAGCTTCAAACATAAGGAGGGAATTGTTATGGAAAAGAAGGGCTTTCTACACAGTCTGCCGTTCCGGCTGGTTCTTGCACTCGTCATAGGTCTTGTCGCCGGACTCGCTATGAACTCGATGGAGGATTCCGCACTGCTCACCGGCATCCTCAACGTTGTTGTCACCGTCAAATACATTGCCGGCCAGTTCATCAGTTTCTGTGTCCCGCTGATTGTCATCGGTTTCATCGCACCTTCGATTACGCGCATGGGCAACAACGCGTCCCGCATGCTCGGTGTCGCGCTGCTGATTGCCTATGTCTCTTCGATCGGCGCTGCCTTCAGCTCGACGATTGCCGGCTTTTCGATTTTGCCGCATCTCTCGATTAACCCGAACGTGGACGGACTCCGCGAACTCCCGGATGTCATCTTCCAGCTGCAAATTCCGCCTGTCATGACCGTCATGACCGCTCTCTTCTTTTCGGTCACGGTGGGTCTCGCGGCGGTCTGGAACCATGCGGAGCACACGACCAACCTGCTCGAAGAGTTCCAGAAGATTGTGCTCTCGATTGTGACGAAGTTCCTGATTCCGGTGCTCCCGCTCTTAATCGGCACGACCTTCTGCACCCTCGCCTATGAGGGCAGCATCACAAAGCAGCTTCCGATTTTCCTGATTATCATTGTGATTGTCATGGTCGGACACTATATCTGGATGGCTTTACTTTATTCTATTGCGGGAGCCTATTCCGGAAGGAACGGCCTGAACATTCTGAAGCACTACGGCCCCGCCTATATGACCGCAGTCGGCACCATGTCTTCGGCCGCGACACTCTCCGTCGCACTGCAGTGCGCAAGAAAATCGGAGCCCACCCTCCGCGATGACCTCGTGAATTTCGGCATTCCGCTCTTTGCGAATATCCATCTCTGCGGCTCCGTGATGACAGAGACCTTCTTCGTGATGGCAGTCTCGAAGATGCTCTACGGCGAATTCCCGTCCGTCGGCAAGATGATACTCTTCTGTCTGCTGCTCGGTGTCTTCGCAATCGGCGCACCCGGCGTGCCCGGCGGCACCGTCATGGCGTCCCTCGGTCTGATTACCGGCGTGCTCGGCTTTGACGAGACCGGCACGGCGCTCATGCTGACCATCTTCGCACTGCAGGATTCCTTCGGCACTGCCTGCAATGTGACCGGCGACGGCGCTCTGACCCTGATTCTGACCGGCTACGCGGAAAAGCACGGCATCAAAGAGGCAAAACTCGGCGACGTGCTGTGAACATGCACTTTCCGGGCAAAAAAGCTCCCGTCCTATAAGGACGGGAGCTTTTTTTGTCCGACATTCCGGTCGGCGCAGCACTCAAAACTTTGTCACTCTACACCGACCGTAAAGGTCTGTTCAAATAAGACTTCGGTTGTGAAATAGTCCGCCGGTTCTACCTTCAGCGTAAACTCCGCTGTCTCGACCTTGGAAATCTGATTCTTCTCGAGATCGGACTTGCGCCACTTAATACTCGCAAACATTCTCTCGTGCGCGTTGATTCCTTCTATGCACCCGGCATCCGTCATATAGCCGTTGACAGAGGTCTTTTCCATCAGGAATCGCACCGCGCTGTCACCGGGATTTTCAACGTAAAAGTCCATCGAATAATTGCCGAGCTCATTGTACCCGGCGCCGATCATCGTCACCTTCAGCGTATCATTGTCCACAATCACCCGGTCATTCTCGCCTGGCGCTCTCTCAAAGCGAATCCCGCTGTTTTCGCCGTGGGGGTAAATGTGAACCACATCCGGTTGGTCTCTTCTTGCAACGCGATCCGCTATATCCTCGACCTCAAAGGTCAGTTTCAAGTCACCGAAATCCTGCATCGTATAGTTGCGGGTACCTCTGAGATACAGCACTTCATTGGCTTTCTTGCCCGCCGTGACATCCGTAAACATCACGCCGTTCAGATCTAAATCATCGCCTTTTACCGACCTGACCATAAAATTCAGCGTCTTATCGCTCGTCTTATTCTCATAAGCCACGCGGATTGCGCAGCGATTGTCCGCCTCAAAATCGATGCCGTTGACCGTAATCGAATACATCTCATTGTCCGCCGCTAGGACGGGCTCTATCGCCTCGCTTTTTGCCTTCGCGGTCGTCTGCTCGCCCGCCTGCTTCGGCTTTACCTTGCTCTTACTCTCCGTCTCCCTGTCCGCAGCCTTGTCGCGCTTACTCTCGCTTGTTTCGCTGCGATTTCCCCTCTCGACATCCAGACTCGCGTTCTTTTCGATGTCCCGGCTCTCATCCTCATCGTCCTCATCCGCCTGCTCGGTCGAGATCCGATTCGCCTTCTTCGCGCTCTTTTTCTGCTCGCAGGCGCTAAGAGAAACTGTCAGTGCCAAACCCAGTGCAAGTGCCAGTGCAATCCGCTTTCTCATCCGTTTGTCTCTCCTTTTGTATTGTCAAAACAGGTACCTATCGTACGAGTAAATAATAGCATTATGTTACAAATATTTCAACATTATATTTTACTATACTTTTCAATTTATCTAAATTTTAATTCATTTTGTTAAATACAAAAGAGCAATTATTCTGCATATTGTCGCGATCTCTGCAATAGCCAAAGTGCTGCCTCTCCCTTCTTCCTTCTCAAGCAAACAAAATCACCTCCCTCGCTGCCCTATGCCGCGATGGGAGGTGATGCTCTTTCTGTCTTAGACCTTGACCGCCCTGGTCAAAATGAAGGTCGGAATGTTGTACTCGAAAAACGGCCCGGCTTCGTTTGTATCTTCCAAGATGTCTTTTAAAAGAAAACCCGCTTTTAGCTGTCCGCCGATCTGTTCTTCCAGCGTATGCGAAAAGACCAGCGCCATATCCTCTGCGAGCAGTTCCTGTCTGAGGGCCTCATCCTTCAGCGGATTAAAGGGAAGGCGCCGCTTGAGGGTCGTATCTTCCTCGCCCCAAAAGGCCCAGTAAATTCCGGTGTCGAGTCCCGCCAGAAAGACACCGCCCGGTTTCAGCACGCGGTATACCTCGGCGAATATCGGCAACACCTCTTCGACATAGTGGTTGGAAACCGGGTTCACCACATAGTCAA
>ERZ772979.1624-NODE-1624-length-12558-cov-4.097417_pt1 | contig 12558 bp, 23 predicted proteins | sample MGYA00511130_ERZ772979 | MGnify/ENA primary metagenome ERZ772979 (study PRJEB29015, sample SAMEA2738103) | human oral metagenome | biome: human oral; feature: human-associated habitat; material: saliva | place: China | collected 2186 ... | reverse complement strand
TTTTTGCGGCGTAAATTATATTTAGATTAAGAGTAATTTTTGTATGATATACTATTAAAGAAATACTTAACACAAATATATCATCCATTTTCTTATGGATATTAGAAAAATTTTTTAACTAAATCAAACACTTTAGAAATGAGAAAAATTATTTTACTATTAGTAGCTACAACCTTCTCACTGATAGGTTGTTCCAAAGGTGAAGATACACTTGCCAAATCAGACCTTAAAGCTACAATGAGCGCACAGCTTGATCCTGTGCTCGATGGAAGTCTTTATCCTTCGGCCGTCTATAGTATGGCTCAGATCAAATCAGTTGACAAAAACGCCCTCACCTATTTTAATCTTTCTATAGAAAGTGAAGTCGAATTCAATGGAAAGATAAGAGTAACAAATGACAAATTTATTCATGAAACTCTCATTGAAAAAAAATTCCAAAAAGGAATGAACAATATTTCTGTAAACTTATTATGGAAGTATGATGACTTTATAAAATTTCAGAATCCTGGAATTACACACTTTAGTTTTCAACTACTTGACCGAGAAGGTAAGTTGGTCACCAATACCGATGTAGAAGTACCTTACCGAAGTGTGAGTGAGTGTGTGTTTGCCCTAAAAAATGGAAATCAAGTATTGGATTTTCGTGCTTTCTTTGCTTCTTATGTAAATGAAGATAGTAAGCTTATAGATCCTTTTCTAAGTGAAACCCTAAGAGAGCATAATGAAACATATAAAGCAAAACCTAACGTACAACTTAGTTCAGGCTGGGCAGGTTATCAGTTAGGAGCTGAGTATGCAGACCTACAAGTGATAGCTATTGTAGCACAACTAATGCGAAAAGGAATAAATTATAGCAACATTACCGATACAAGTAATTCTTCAACAAAGGTTTATAGCCAAAATGTACGCTTTATTAATGAAACCCTTGCCGTAAAAAATGCTAATTGTGTAGATGGAAGTGTGCTTCTGGCAAGTATTTTAGAGAAGATTGGTATCCGTTGCTTTTTAGTAGCTATACCAGGGCATATGTACTTAGCTTATAGTAGAACAGGGAAAACGGAAGCCACCTCAGCAGATATTCAATATGTAGAAACAACCCTAATAGGTTCTGGTAGTCTTGAAAAAGTTTTTGGTGGAAAAAATGATCAAGACCAAAAATTTATAGGTATTAAAGCAGCAAGAGAATTAGGCCTAAAACCTATTCAATAGTATGAAAAACAAAAAAACACCCTCTTGCTAGGGTGTTTTTTGTGACCTCGACAGGATTCAAACCTGTAACCTTCTGAGCCGTAATCGGTAAGGATAAAATTTCTTGTTTTGTAACCTCCTTAAAGTCAATGATTTAAAATAAATATTTGTAGGGAAATCTTAGTATTTCCTCTTTTCCACCTTGTCGGCAATAAATGGTATATATATTTGGTTTATAGTGATTTACAAGGATTTTTAAAATAGGCTTACCATGCCTTTTTTGTGTATTTCAGAATTTAGTCATATGGTTTATTAATATGCTATCCTCTCCACGATAGCAGTGGCTACTACTTGATAAAACTCTACTATATAATCCTGAGGCACTGTCTCTGTTTGATAAGGAGGGTCGTTATATTCAGGTAATGGAGCGGGAACAAGCTCGATAAATCCTTTTTCTTTTGCTCTTCTTACCAATTTAACAGTACGTAGGTTATTCTGCATAACAACTGCATATACTTCATTGGTAGGAAAATAGGTTTGCCAATCATCTACTTTTCTTAATCCTATGATAGAACCGCTTTTGATACGTTGCGATATAGAGTTTCCGATGAGGTTACAAGCTAATTCTGCACGCTTGAAATCAGGAATAGTGATGAAGAAAGATGGCTTATGTTGAGTGAATAACTCCTCAGAACTCCAACCTCCCGCAAAATCTACATCATAGTAAGGCACAAGGACATCTTTAGACATCTCATTAGTAATGAGTATAGGGATTTCTGTACGCTCTCTTTCTTCATCTTCATCTCTGTTTTCGTATTCCAACTCTACCTTCTCAAAAAAACCTTCTAAGATACGCCTTACCTTCTTAGGCATTTCCTTTTCCCCGCTATCGTACAAGCTGAGGTCTTTCACGGATATTTGAGTATGTTCGTGTATGTCTTGTAGAGATAAGCCGTATTTGTTGCGCTCTGTTCTTAGGTAGCTTTCCTCTTCCTCCTCTGGTACAACTTCTTCTATCTGTGGGATGATCATAGAGCCTTTACCAGTGAGGAGCCAGTCCTTGCTGATTTCAGGAAAGGCAGCAACAATTTTATCAGCCAATCCTTCTGTTAAATACTTATCTTCCCCCTTTGTAGCAGATGATAGATTATTCCTCGAGAACTCTATTTTTTCAGCGATTGCTGTTTGTGTCTTATATTTAGTCTTGTACTGAATATAACTAATAACTTCATTCAGCCGATTAACATCAATTTTTTTTATACTACTTTTTGTCGTATCTAAATTATTTTTCATACCTTTGTGCTTTAATTTTAAATTCGTTTGTTATGAGTTTGAAAAAAAATACTATTGAGGGGTATGAGTTAAGAAAATGGCTAATACTCAAGACCCATTCCGTATTAAAGGCGCAACCTATATATGAAAATATAAAGGATTGGGATAGAGAAGATATAGAACTATATCAATCTCTTTTTGATGGCAATCATAATAGCACCCTTGAAAAAATGAACTTTGTAAAAGGAACTTAAAGAGCATTCTCAATCATTGTTTTTATTTCCTCAAAAGAGTGGGAAAGTATTATATTTTCTAACTCTTGATTTACATAGTATTTCTATAAAACCTTTCATATTTTTTAATTTTAAATTTATTCATTATTATGAAATTATCTGAACAAGCTCTATTTGAGCTTCGTGTATGGTTGGCTGAAAGAGCACATATAACAAGTAATCTTATATATGTCTATGATCAAATTAAAGATTGGGACATAGACGATATTAATCTTTATAAAAGACTTGTTTTAGGGGAAGGAACTGCGAGATTTATGCCAAAAATCACTAAAGAGGAACATGAATTTATAGTTACCAAAATGAATTTCATAAAAAACGGCGACAAAGTAAGTCTAAAAGACTAACTTTTTATCCGAAATTCCTTTATCAATTCTGTTAGTTTGGATATAAATCCCTCCACATTTTTAGGGTTTATATTATCCCCTTCCTTACTTTGTTTTGTATCAGGAGGGCTATATATGTTATTCATTGCTCTCAGTAACATAATTTGTTGAGAATCTCGGTTATCCACTTCGCCGCTATCGGTAGCCTTTAATAATTTTGAATGCTCTCGCATAGTCATAGCTATTGCTGATTTAAAAGCATATTCCTCTTGTAATTTGCGTTCTTTTGAATACCTACTAATGAGCCACCATACCAAAAACCAAGCTGGTGATGTTCTTAGTACATTGATTACAAAATGTATCCAATCAGAATTATTAATATCAAAGCCATAAAACACTATAAATACCCATACAGCGGTAGCTATTAATGAAACTATTACTAAAACTATAAAAGTAATAACATTCGTCTGTATTTGTTTTTTCCTTTCTTTAAAATGAGTTCCTAATGAGCCATCAGCAGCTGCTCCTATTAGGTTTTCAACTTCTTGCTTTTGAGATAATATCTTCTTTTGTAAATCATCCGCTTCTTTGATTAATTCTAAAGATCGTTCGTTTTGAGTAATCACATCATTAAACTGCTTCTTGTAATCCTCTATATTTTCTGTTATTTTTTGTTCTAAGGTGGCAATATTCGTTTTTAAAGTCTCTATCGTGTTTTTGTTAGCCTCCGATGAGGATAAATAGGAACGAATAGATGTATCATGTTCATTAGCATTTTTAGCTTTATCCTTGATTATATTATAAAATTCATCTATTTCCGTTATTTTATTATCCAAATCACTCTTTGATTTAGAATACTTTACTTTCAAAACATTTAATCTATTATTTTCCTGCTCTAATTTATTTTGAAAGAGTTTTATTTCTTCTGCAAGACTTTCTATATTTTCTTGTGTGATTGAAGGTTTTTCAGTGATGTTCCTTTCCCAATTTCCAAACTGAATACAATATTCAAAAATATATCTTACACAATTGAAAATACCTTGATTATTTTTATCTGATTTATAACTTACTAAATCCCTTAATACTCTTATTATATTATTTCCTGAGCCATTCGAAAAATATGAAATAGGTAACATCAGTACCATATTAGATCGCATTAATGCTATAAAACGATTAATAACACTTTCATATATCTTCTTAAATTCTAAAGCATTATAATCACCAAAAATCACATTTTTTAATGTAGTGTTAGGAAAATTATCTCTAATATATTGGTCTATATCAAAATATCTTATTTCCCTTACATAAGATTTTATACTTTCTAATTCTTGAATAGTCATTACTTCATTTATTTAGAAATCAATTACTTAAAAACTTTAACATTATTTAATACTAAAAAAAGTCGTATAAATTTTTTATTACGACAAAAAGTCGTATCTTTGCACTCGTAAAACGCTACATAAATATAGAGTATTTTATAAGCGCAAATGTAACAATAAAAAATTAAATAACAATGAATAAAACGAAAAAAAATAGCATTACGGGTAAGCTGTCTGAGGCTGTCGCAAAAGAGATTATAGAGAACAACCAATTGAGTCTTCAAATAGCGTTGGTGTTGGAAAAGACACAAGTTGCCATCAAAGATGCTGCAAGGCGCAGAAGTGATAAGCTACTACATATGAGTTTATTACCCTTGTATGAAAGTTATGGGTATTCAAAAGAAGATCTTGAAAAAAAATAATTATGAATAATACCGAGCTAAAGAGACACCTTAAAAGAAAATTAGAGCGTGTAACAATGCTCAAATTATCCTTAGAAGGCACTGTTAGAGAATTGGCAAGCGAGATTATTAGCCTTAACGAAGAACTTGCCCTTGTGGAAGGGGGCAAGTCTTCAAAAAAGAAAACCACAACACCTGATATATCGAAGTATACGACACAATTTTACGCTGAGTTTGAGAAAGCAAGGCAAAACAGCGACCTATAAAAAAAGCCCCGCCGGCAAGCGAGGCATATGATAACAAATAAAATTTATAACGATGGCAAAATTACTACAAAAATTATTCTCTCGCAAGAGAAACGAAAAAAAAGTGCAAGGCCAACAACTACAAGTGATTAATGGCTATTTATGCTACAACAAGCGCCGTTATAGTGAGCTAAACTACGAGCAGAAAGAGCAGTATAACGACTGCTTGATACCTCAAGCCGACAAATTGGCTTTTGAAAAACTCCTTAGAGAAACCCAATTAAAGTATGTATTATGAGAACAATGACAAATACCGAGTTTGAGCGAGTAATCAACGAAGAACGCAAGCAACGCTATTATTATAGCGACTTGTTGGACTTGCGAGAAGATAGTCACAGGTCTTTCAGTTGTGAGTTTATCACAGAAGACGATTATCCTGATGATTGGTATTGCGCTATCTATTATGATGTAACGACCCGTTGCGAGGGTAACAAGAGCTGCCATAGTGTAGAGATACAGCATATTTATATCAACTTCCAAGAGGTTAAGGTTACTGAAATGCAAGAAAATGTATTAACAACAGTACTCACCAACCGAGCTAATGAAGAATTTCAGTTTGAAGATACTGATATATATCCCGATTATGCAACTTCCAAAATGTGGTAAAAATGAAAACAACAATAGAAAAGGGCAAATGCTATGAAATAGGCGATTGGCTCGTACAGATTGACAGAATAGACGAACGCTATATATGGGGCTTTGGCGCTGATAGTGATAGGGTGATAGGGTTTATTTCACTTCCTATTGATAGCAAAGTAACTCGTGAAGTACCCATTAATGACTATATCAATTATATAGATGTGACAAGGCAGAATATAGCGGCAGAGTTTCGTGAGAGACTAAGCCAATACGAAGAATAACAATCAAAATTATATCAAAATGAATGAGAACATAATTACCGTACAACAATTGCCCGTAATCGTCTATGAGCGATTAGAGAGCGTGGGGCAGGAGATTGACAAGCGTATCGAAGCGCTTGACTTGGACAAACAACTCGTAACAGAGGACACCAAGAAGGCTGTTAAGGACACGAGGGCTATGCTCAATAAAGAGTTGAAAGACTTTGAAGAGCAACGCAAACGCATCAAAGAGCAAGTAGTAGCACCTTACGAGGCTTTTGAGAAGGCATATAACTCCTTAATCAAGGTAAAATATGAGACAGCCGATGGTATTCTTAAAGTGAAAATTGATGAGTTTGACAGAAAGCTAAAAGCAGACAAAGAAGCACGTATCAGGGCTTATTTTACAGAGTTATGCCAAGCTAATAATATAGACTTCTTTCCTTTTGAAAGGCTTTGCTTGAACATAAGATTAAATGATAGTGACAAGAGCTTGAAGGACATTGTAAACACTAACATTGACAACGTGGTTAAGAGCCTTGAATTTATTGAAAGCCTAACAGACCCCGACGAGTATAAGGCAGAAGTCCTCGCTGATTACAAGCAAACCCTTGATGTAATGATTGCGATAAATAATGCAAAGTATCGCAAGCAACAAAGAGAAGCCGAGTTACAACGTATCGAGGCGCAACGAGCAGCAGCCGAGCAAGCAAGGTTAGCAGCCGAGGCAAGGGCAAAAGAAGCGGCACCACTACAAGCACCGCAAGAAGTGAAAAGTGAAGAACGAATAGTGAAAAATGAAGCGGTGCCAGCACCTCAAGAAGAAATACTACATTACACCCTTGGAGTAAGTGGTACAAGGGCACAACTTAGGGCGTTACGTCAATTCTTAGAAACAAATAACATTAATTACAATATACAATGAGTACAGCAGTAACCACCACAGACAAGAAACTAACATTAGGAAACTTCCTCAATCAAGCCAATACAGCCGATTTCCTAACAAAGACATTAGGGGCAAGAAAATCAGAGTTTGTATCTAACCTCTTAGCCCTTTCAGATAGCAATAAAGAGCTGTTACAATGCGATAATTCAGAACTAATGAAATGCGCATTGAATGCCACAGCCCTTAACCTGCCACTTAACAAGAATTTAGGGTATGCGTATGTTATCGCGTACAAAGATTGGAAGACCCAAGAAGTACACCCACAATTTCAAATGGGATATAAAGGGTTTATTCAGTTGGCTATCCGAAGCGGTCAATATAGAACCATTAACACTTGTGAGGTACGAGAAGGCGAGATTAAGCGTAACAAATTCACTGGACACACCGAATTTCTTGGTGAAAATCCTGAAGGTAAAGTCATAGGCTATTTGGCTTATATCGAGCTACAAAATGGGTTTCAACAGTCCTTATATATGAGCCTTGAGCAGGTGCAGACACACGTAAGTAAGTATTCACAAAGTGGCATGGACAAAAAGACGGGTGAGCTTAGGGGTGTATGGAGAAACGAATTTGACGCCATGGCAAAGAAAACAGTACTTAAGCTCCTACTTAATCGCTACGGGGTGTTATCAGTAGAAATGCAGAACGCTATAGAGAAAGACCAAGCAGATAGCGAGGGGCGTTACATAGATAATCCGCAAGCAGGTAGGTATGTACAAGATGCTGTTATCATTGAACAAAGTGAACCTACAGAGATTGTAGCTCAAGAAGAGCCAGTAGCTCCCGCCCCTACTGAAAGCCCCAAACAAGTTGATTTTAAAAACCTATAAGTATGATAACAAGTTATTTTACATTAGGACAATCGCACATATATCGTCTTAATGGACAAACCTTAGACCGTGATTGTGTGATTAAGATAACAGCCGAAAATCCAAGAGAATTAATGGTTGAGCATTTTGGGTTAGAGTGGGCTTTTGAATATGATGAACGCCCTGAAATGAGATACTTCCCACGAGGTATTTACAACCTAACAGAAAATAAATGGGAGATATATGAAACACCAGATTATACTTAGAAAGCACTATTCTAAAGATTTTATAATAGAAATAGAAGCTGTAACAGAAGACGAGGCTATAGATATATTTAAAAAAAATATAGAAGAGTATAAAGCAAAATCAAAAAAGCAAACAGTACTCTATGGTGAAACCTTATTTGTCAATGGAATAGCTGTAGTAGAATTTGAAAATGATACAAACACAAGTAATTAGTTCAGGTAGTGAGGGTAACGCCGTGATATACAACAACGCAATAATGGTAGATTGCGGCGTTTCTCTCAAAGCCTTACAAGAAGTCAAACGTTCCTTAAAAATAGTACTCCTAACTCACAAGCACAGCGATCATCTAAAAATACGCACTTTGCAGCGGTTACAAGCTGAGCGACCAACCTTGCGGGTAGCTTGCGGTGATTTTCTCTTAGAAGAATTACCATGTATCAAAAATATAGATGTATTGCAAGTGAGTAAGATATACGATTATGGAGCGTTTAAGGTGTCACCCATAAAACTATATCACGACGTGCCAAATTTCGGTTGGCGGATCTTCCTACCCAACGGACAAAAGATATTCCACGCTACCGATACAGTACATTTGGAAGGTATCAGCGCTAAAGGGTACGACCTCTATGCTATTGAGCATAACTATTGCGAGGAGTACATACAGCAAGCAATTGAAGAAGCACGAGCCAACGGCGAATATACGCACGCTTACGGCAATATCAATACTCACCTTAGCATACAACAAGCGAGGGCGTTTATTGAGACAAACAGAAAGGAAAGCAGCGAGGTATTAGAGCTGCATAAAAGTAGAAGTTTTTATAAGTAAAATTAAAGAGAATGGAAAATGAATTATATCACATAGTATTAGAAAAAGAAGGTACGTATAGACCTATTGCCTTGACGGCATTTCAATATGAGTTGTTTAAGGCTTTCTTAGGTTCACTTTCTAATAATACAAAAGGTTTATTATTGCTACCAGAAGAGTTTGAATTAAAGTTTAAATATGGCGGCAAAAGAGGAGAAAATGCAAGAAATGAATATACACAAATGTTAAATACAGAAAAAGAAATCGCAAAACCTTTATTATAACTATGGAAATACAAGGACGAATAAAACAGATATTCCCCTCTCAGGTGATAGGACAAAATGGCTTTGAGAAAAGGGATTATAAGTGTAAGTTAGCATTAAAACTTGGATTTAATTATGATGAAATAAAAGGTGTTGTTATTAGTCCAACTGGTAAAATTGTAACTAAAACAACTAAATCAGGATATATATGCTTAACATTAAGAGATAATAGTAAAACTTATTACCTGTTTGCACACCAATTCGCTTGGTTTGTTATCAATAAAGAATGTGTTAATATGATTGACCATATAGATGGAAATAAAACTAACAATAAAATATCTAATCTAAGAGCAGTTAATAAAAGTATCAATGGTCTTAATAGAAAAAGTAAAGGTGTTTACTTTTGTAAAAGAGCAAATAAATTTATAGCTAACATAACTGACAATTATAAACATATACATATAGGTTCATTCAATTCTTATGAAGAAGCCGAAAGAGAGTATTTAAAATATAAAGAAAAACTTATACAATGGAAATTACAGGAATTATAAAGGTTATAGGTGATACAAATGTTTTTGGAAGCAATAGTTTTAAAAAGAGAGATTTAGTAATAACAACAATAGAGCAATACCCTAATGACATCATCATTCAATTTACCCAGCAGCGTTGCGACTTATTAGACAGCTTGCAGGTTGGGCAAAATGTAAAGGTATATATCAATATCCGCGGGAGAGAATGGACAAACCCACAAGGAGAGATTAAGTACTTTAACACGATAGAGGGATGGAAAATTGAGGTGATACAGACTACTAATGTAGCCAATCAGCAGCCCGTACAGCAGCCAGCAGCACAAGCAGCTCCTGCACCTCCTCCACAGAGAGCACCACAGCAGGTACAACAACCACAGTTGTTTGATAACAACGGGAGAGAGCCTAACCCTGCAATATTAGACAATCAGGAAGAAGGAGACGGATTACCTTTTTAGTAACTTAAAAAAAAGAAGAAAAAATGAAAAAGTATGTAATTAAATTTGAGCATGTGGAAGAAAGTACTTACACAGCTATTGTAGAAGCTAACAGCTACGAAGAAGCGATGGATATTTTTGAAGAAAGCCCATTTGATTACCTTGAAAAAGAAGAACCTGACGATAAACAAGGGCTTACGTATCATGTCAGTGAAGTAACTGAAGATGGTAAGTTTGTTTATAGAAATTCAAAAGAATTAATTGTAGAGTATCAATAATGCTTATGAAAACAGTATTTAAAGTTGGAATGAAGGTCTATGACCAAGTAAATTTTCCTGATAAGGAAGGAAAAGTTGAAGAAATATACATCGGCGAAGAAGAAGAGTATCCTATAGTGTCGTTTGGTAAAAGGGAGAGGATTTGTTATAGTTCTGATGGTCGTTTATCAGGTCGTATTACAAAAATGCTTTCTACTAAACCATATAAAGTAGTGTTTGATGGCTTTGAACAAAAAGCACCTGCACCAACGTATGAAGATGCTGAAGAATGGATAATAAAGGAGAGTGAAAAAGGAAATATCTTTTTAATGAGTAAAGATGTTTTAGAAGCCCTTAGAAGACTTGTTATTATTAGAGACTATTACAATGAGGGTTGGAAACCCCGAAATAATAGTTATGTACATATTATAACTACAAGGAACGGGGAACTTGTAAGAGATTGTTTAATGGGAGATTTTCGAGTACTCTATTTCAAATCACAAGAAATCAGGAACACGTTTTTTGAAGAACAAAAAGAACTCTTAGAAATAGCAAAACCTTTATTATGATGAGAAAAATAGCAATACGAGCATTAGTATTCATTATTATGTTAGTGTTATTAACATACGGAGTAATGGTGTTATTTAGGAGTGAACTCCCTTATTTATGGATTGTAGGCTTACTTGTAGCAATTCTTATACTGATTGTTTTCCCTTACAACAAGTTTTTTAGTAACTAATTTAAATATTTATATCAGATGAAAAAGATGATTTTTCTTTTCTGTGTTATAGCCTCCTTAGTGGGTTGTAACAGACCTGAACCTAACTATGAAGGGGTTCTAATGACAGAGTACGGACGAAATGGTATCAATTCGTTCAAAATTGTAACAGGGGCACAAGGGATGTTAGGTCCAGGTAGTGAGCTGTATCAGGTACCCATGTGGGAGCAAGCAGGAGACCCTGATGTGGTGGAAATCACAGCAAAAGATGCAGGGGTATTCACCGTAGACCCTTCCTACACTTATACGCCTATTCGTGGCAAAGGGGCTGAGATTGTATTCAACTACAAGAACTACCGAATACAAGACCCTGAAACGTTCTTTGACAATGTAGAAGCTAATGTACTTAACAAGCGGGTTACGGACGCTTATAGAGAAGAAGCAAGGAATTATACTACTGACAGCCTTATGAATAACTTAGGTAAATTTGAGTTATCGGTACAAAGCAGATTGAAAGAGGAGTTTAAAACAAAATTCTTTGACCTTACTACACTTACATCAGGGCTTAAACCTCCTGCTTCAATGCTGAAAGCTGTAGAAGATAGGAATAAGGCTATACAAGAGGCTAACAGGGTAAAGAATGAGTTAGAGACATCAAGAATGCTGTTAGAAAAGGCAAAGATAGATGCAGAAACGAACAAAGTACAATCGGTAGGGCTTACAAGGGAAATACTAATGCAGCAGTATATTGAGATGCTGGGTAAGACCTCCAATAAGGTTATTATAACAGACGGTAGAACACCCGTAATATTAGGTAATTAGTAACCACAAAAAGCAAGTATCAATCGGGATAGTAGCAGGTTCGAGTCCTGCCTTGCTTTCAAAATAAAGACAAAATGGAAGCACTAAAAAAAGAGGCTAAAGATATTCAAAATTACTTAGAGATTAGTTGCTCGGATAACCCAGATGAGATGGTGGAACGTATTAAAGAATTGTCGGTATATATGGCTCGTAGTGGTGAGATGCTTGCAAAGGCAAAATACCTCTATAACCAACGTACAATGGCTGAAATTACAAAGACTATCATAGCCATAGCAAAGGAACAATATCTATCGGCAACGGCTCAAAATGCATTAGTTAAGGGCATCGCTCAAGAGGAGCAGTTTCTTGTAGATTGGTTGGAGCGTATTAATCGCACTTGTACGCATCAGATAGAAGCCCTTAGAAGTCTTTTGAGTTATGAGAAAGAAAATTTAAGAATAACAAAAACGGGGTATTAAGCAAGTTTAAAATGAACAAAGAAACTATAACCACTCCGCAAATGGAGCTATTGATATACAATTACTTTGAAAAGTCAAACCTTGTAATAGTTCCTAAATTCTCACGACTTAATGCTGTAAGATACGATGATGACACGAAACGTTTAGGATATAGAAGTGAAAATATCGTTACCCACGAGTGTGATATGTTAATGGTTACTAAGAACTATTTCCTCAGAGAAATTGAAATAAAGGTATCTGTAAGTGATTTTAAAGCCGATTTCAAGAAGAAACATAATCACGAGGGTAATATCAAGCAGTTTTATTATGCCGTCCCTTACTATATCTTAG
>ERZ772979.1619-NODE-1619-length-12575-cov-4.402796_pt1 | contig 12575 bp, 10 predicted proteins | sample MGYA00511130_ERZ772979 | MGnify/ENA primary metagenome ERZ772979 (study PRJEB29015, sample SAMEA2738103) | human oral metagenome | biome: human oral; feature: human-associated habitat; material: saliva | place: China | collected 2186 ... | reverse complement strand
ATCTTTTATATTTTATCTATATACTTTTTATTCAATCGGTAAAATAATCATTCTTTTAATGCTTACCACTCTTTCGGACTCCATAATTGTCCATCCAATTGTGCCTTATAATGATCTACTCGCTGTTGTTGTTCCAACAATAATTGTTTACAAGCTTCTAAAAAAGCTCTTTCTTTATAATCTTGACATTCTTCTTGCCAAGTAGCAATTTGTTCTTCCATCCATTTAGAATCCATCTGCTTCATTCCCCATTTCTGAAAGCATCATCACTAATTCTTCTCTTTCTTGTTTCAATTCTACAATCCACTCTCTCACTGACCCTGTATGAGTATTTGAATATTGCTCTAACTTCTCCAACATCCATTGTTCTTTTTCACTAAAATAGTGAGAACCATTTTCTAAATAGTACAGATAATCCACTAATAATTGTTGTTTTTGAGTTTCTTTTAAATACTGAAATTGATAAATGATAAATGGTGTTTGATAGTTCCATCCTAATTGATTGGCTAACGCTTGATAAGGTCTCAGTAACTCTTCGATTCCAAATCCTACTGAACCACCCGCTGCATATCGATCTTTCTTGGCACCTACTGTAACTACAATTCCCAGTTCTTTCTTTTTCCCTTTTTGTGATAAATTCAACGTCAATACTTCATCTATCCATTGCTTCATGACACTTGGACATTGATACCAATAAAATGGAAATTGAAAAATAATTCTGTCTGCTTCTTGAAGACAAGCTCGTTCTATTCTCTTATCAAAATGATTATTTTCTTGCTCTGCTAAAATCGATTCTAAATGACGAATTTGAATCTGCTCTTCTCCTTTAATGGCCGCTAGTAAAAATTGCTGGGAAGAGGATTGAGCTACATCAGGATGACTCATAATAATTAATGTTTTAGTCATTAAATTTACCCTTTCTTATATTGATTTAGTAAAGCTTGACTATTTTCTACAAAATAAGAAATCGCATATTGTAACGCTGCATCATCTACTACAAAAGATGGGTGATGCCATTCATAAGGACAGCCTGTTCCGATAAACGCAAAACATCCTGGAACATATTCCATATAATTCGCAAAATCTTCTGCTCCCAATGTTAATTCAGGAGTCACAATTGTCGCAAATTGTTCTGTTGTTTCTTTTACAATGTTAGTCACTTCTTCATCATTATCTACAACTGGCGGTGTCATAATCCATTCCATATGTGCTTCTTGTCCATAAACAGCTGCCATTTGATACACCATATGATCCATTAAACTGCGAATTTTCTCTTGATCCTTTTTATAAAAAGTACGAATTGTTCCTTCAAAGAAAACACGCTCTGGAATAACATTCCAAGTATTTCCCCCTTCAATATGAGAAATACTTAATACTGCAGGTGACAATGGTGAAACATGACGACTTACAATCGCTTGTAAATTTGTAATAATTTGACATGCAGTAACAATTGGATCATTCCCATTATGTGGAGCTGCCGCATGAGTTCCTACCCCTTTTAATTCCACAGAAAATTGTCCTACAGCTGCCATCAATGGTCCAGATTTAATTCCAATTGTTCCAACTGGTAATTCAGGCTTATTATGGAAACCAATAATTGCATCGACTCCCTCTAATACACCTTCAGCAATTAAAGCACGAGCACCTCGATTCATTTCTTCTGCTGGTTGGAAAATAAATCGAATTTTCCCGTTTAAGCTTTCTTCTTTTTCTTTTAAAATTTTTGCAGCCATTAATAAACTAGCTGTATGAAAATCATGCCCACAAGCATGCATCACTCCATCATTCTCTGAACGATAGTCTAAATCCGTTTGTTCATGAATCGGTAATGCGTCCATATCTGCACGAAGCGCAATAACGGGACCTTCTTTTGTACCAATCTCAGCAACAACACCTGTTGGTGTTTGTAATGGACGATAAGGAATCCCCCATTCTGTTAATTTTTCTTGAATATATGCAGTTGTTTTAAATTCTTGTTCGGATAATTCTGGATAACGGTGTAATGTTCGTCTCATTTTCACCGCTTCTTGAATCCATTCTTCTTTCATAACAATCACCTCTTGAAAATCACTTGATTTTATTTTACTACAAACAAAGTAAAAAAACATGAGGAAACGCCTAAAGCTTCCTCATGTTTACAACATTACAGGAATAGAAATGGATTTTATCTGATGTAATGGTGGACGCCAGTAGCCCCTACGGGTATCTTGGCTACTTCAGATAAATTTTCAAACATACTCTTCTCTACTTTCGTTAAGAAAAGAATAGACTTCCTACAGTAGCTCGAGTACTATCAGCCACACAGGCTGATAGTACTGGAAAATTCGAGACCTTAGGCTCGAATTTTAGCCAAGAGACCCAAAGGGGCTACTGGCGTCCAACGCTACATCAGACAAAGTCTAATTCTTTTCCACTTGTAGGCGGTACATCTGCGCGTACATTCCGTCTTGTTCAACTAATTCAGCATGATTCCCCTGTTCAATAATCTCACCCTTATCCAACACGAAAATTTTATCCGCATGAACAATCGTAGATAAACGATGCGCAATCATAACTGTCGTACGATCCTTCGACAGAACTTCCATTGCCTGCTGAATCATTCCTTCCGTTTGCGTATCCACATGAGAAGTCGCTTCATCCAACACTAGAATCGTTGGATTAAACGCTAACGCTCGCGCAAAAGAAATCAACTGACGCTCCCCAGACGAATACTCCGCCCCTTTATCTTGAATCAGTTTATCTAACCCTTCTTCAGAACGCTCTAAAATATGTTTACCTCCGACTTGAATCAACGCATTTTCCATTACTTCAGTGGTAATTGCTGGATTCTCCATCCCAATATTACTTCCTAAAGTTCCAGCAAATAAATACGGATCTTGTAGCACAATCCCCATCTTCTCACGCACTTTACGCTGATTCGATAAAGCAATATTTTGATGGTCAATCCAAATTTCTCCATCCGTTGGGTCATAAAATCTAAATAACAAATTCATAATCGTCGATTTCCCGGAGCCAGTATGCCCTACAAAAGCCACTGTTTCACCCGCTTCAATCGTAAAGGAAATATTCTTCAACACAGGAGTTTTTCCATCATAAGAGAAAGATACATTTTTAAATTCTACTTTCCCATCTTCCATGACAAAATCAGCAGCTCCTGATTTCTCGATTGGTGTTTCCATTAATTCAATCACTCGGCCACCTGCTGCAAAAGCATGTTGCAATCCCGCAAAAATTTGTACTAAATTATCAATCGGATCATAGAGACGATTAATATAGTCCACAATCGCATAAATAAATCCAGCCGTTAATCCTAATGTTCCTCCTAAATATTTTACACTCAAATATAAAACGGCAAACATTAAAGTAACATTTCTTAGGAACCCGACAACACTCCAAGCTAAGAAAGACTCTACCTTTAATTCTTCAAGACCAATTCCTTTCCACTCTTGAACAATCTCTTCATACTCTTTATTCACTAGTTTTTCTTGTTGAAACACTTGAATAATAGACATTCCTTGAATGATTTCATTTAATTTCCCATTCATATTACTAAAACTCTCACGAAGAGGTCCTGTAAAAGCTCCTGCCTTTTTACTAAATACTACTTGCCATAAAAGAATAGCTGGAATGACTAATAATAAAGCAGCTCCTAATCGAATATTAAGAGAAAAAATAACAACATAAATACCAACAATAATGATAATACTATTTAAAACATTAGCAGTTGCTGCAACAAAGAAATTTTGACGAACAACTTCTGTATCATTCGTAATTTTTGACACAACTTTCCCTGCTGGTAAGGAATCAAAATAACGAATCGGCAAATGTTGAATTTTATCAAATAATTCATCTCTTAAACGTTTTGTTAAACGATTCGACATTATACTTAAGATAAAGCGTCCAAAATAAGCCGATAACGCTGAAATGAGCAATAAGCCAAAATATACTGCGGCAAATTGAGTAATCTGCCCCCAATTAATGACACCTGTATTTTCTGATGGTGTAATCACCAAATCAATAAATTGTTTCGCAACAATTGGAGCATACACTCCTGAAGCTGAAGCGAGTAATAATAAAATAAATCCAATGAAAAAGGAACGTTTTTCATAACGAATATAGCTTAATAACCAAAAAATTGTTTTTAGCATTCTTCGCTCACCTCTTCCTCTTCTAATTCTTGTTTCAAGTATTGTTCATAATACCAGCCTTTTTGTTCCAGTAACTCTTCATGAGTTCCCCTTGCAACAATCTGACCCTCTTCAAATACTAAAATGCAATCTGCATGTCGAATCGCCGATAATCGATGTGCTGTGATAATATTTGTTTGATCAAGTCTTTCTGATTTTAGATGATCCACAATTTTGGTTTCTGTTTTAGCATCAACAGCTGATAGGGCATCATCAAGTAATAAAATTTCAGCATTTCTTAGTAATGCACGGGCAATGGATAAACGTTGTTTTTGCCCCCCACTTAAAGTAATCCCTTTTTCGCCAATTATTGTTTCCAATTGTTCTGGCATGCGACGAATATCTTCCGCAATGGCAGCTTGTTCTAACACATCCCACACAACTGGCTCTGTTACTTCCTTATTAGCAAGTTTTAAGTTTTCTAAAATGCTTTTTGAAAATAACACATGTTCTTGTGGCACATACGCCATTAAAGTATCCACTGATTGACGTTTCCAATGAATCAATGCCTTCTGATTCAGTAAAACTGTTTCATGATGATAAGGATATTGATGTAAGAACTGTTTTAGGAAGGTCGTTTTCCCTGAACCCGTTTTTCCAACAATCCCAATCGTTTGTCCTTTTTTAATACTGACTGAAATATTTTTCAATGTTGGACTTTCTTCACCAGGATAAGTAAAGGAGAAATTCTCAAAACGAATTTCTTCGAATTGCCCTACTTCTTCCTGTCCATCTTCTTCTAAATCATCACTTGTTTCGAATAATTCAAAAATTCTCTCAAACGAAACTTTTCCTTGTTGAATCATTACGACAAGGTATCCAATTAAATACAACGGGAAGACTAATAAACCGATATAAATTGGAAACGAAACCAAACTTCCTAATAAAATTTTCCCCTCTTGAACAAGTCCACCACCATAAATCAACCCAATTAACATACAAATTCCTACAACAACTTGTACTAATGGAGCAAATATCATATCCAATTTAGCTACTGCAATATTTTTTTGTAGAGAATTTTCTGTTTTCTGCTGGAAAATTTGACTCATTCTATCTTCTTGCCCATAAGCTCGAATGACATAAGTTCCATCAATCATTTCTAATACTTCTGCATTCATATCAGAAATAGCTTTTTGAGCATCCCCATACACTATCTCAATTTTATCCGTTAAACGATAGAGTACATAGGCTAATACCGGCATCGGCAAAACGGAAATAAGGGTCAACCCCCACCAAACATTTATTACCATATTTGACAACACTGATAAAGTAATAAAGAATGCATTTAGAAAAGCATATACTCCAAATCCTACTAAATTCCCAATTGTTTCAAGGTCTTCACTTGAACGAGTTACAATATCTCCAACTCTAAATTTTGTATAAAATGGTGCTTTTTTCCATAATAATTGCTTCATCGTTCCTAATCTTAAATTGGTAATATAGTCAAAACGCGCAAACCATATCCAATACATTAATACAGAATCCAACACATAAACTCCTACTAATGATAGGAAAAAGAATCCTATATATCCCAAAAGTTGTGATTGTGTCAATGATTGATCTACAATCGCATTGACAATTTGTCCTAATATTTTTGCAGGAACGACTAATAAATAACTATTTAAAATCGCACTACATACAATAATGACATATCTCACCCAGTGCTTTTTAAAATAAACCCCTAGGTGTTTCATAATGACTTTCATATATCCTCCTTACTCCCACAGAAATTTGACAAAAAAAGACTAGTTCCGTATACATATATACACAACTAGTCCCTCCACTTTTATCTATGAAAAAAAGCTAACCACCCACCACAGCAGACAGTTAGCCTCATTTCGTAAAACCAAAAATAATTAAAGTGAGTATATTAATACATTGTCATATTCTGTAAGGAGATTTTAGTTGTTTTGTTCAATTGTTGATGTTTTCCATTTAAGTTGTTCATTACAACTACCTCCTTCATATTATTTGTTAAACACTTTTGCTTAACATACTCATCGTACACCTAAATAAGATTTTTTGCAAGTGAATTTTTACACGCTTATCCCATTTAAATTTAAAAATGATACAATTCTTTCTTCTTGTGTTAATCGATTAAACGTTGGTAAGTTATCTACCTGTTTAATTTTAATCGACATTCTTTTTGCTAATGGGGTTAACACATTACTTAAGTAAACTCCAAATAATCCCGAAACTAATATTGTTGTTGGTTTAAATTGAAACTCTGCAAACATTTCTAAAAATTCTATTTGAATTACTTTTGGATCAATGGTATGCAATAACTTTGTATATGCAACGGCATCTTTATCCGCCATTTCAATCATAAAAGGAATATTTTGTTTAGAGAAATCTGAATTCACCAATTCTTGAACTCCAATTCTAACTTGCATTGAAACATTCACTGTTGCTTCAATTCTCTCCAAAAATTTAGCAAATTCAAACTCCGAAATTTGTAATTCAGCTGGTGTATTTGAAACATAATAATGATATTTTGGAATATCTTTTAAAGCTAACATTTTTTCTTGTTGAACATAATTTATCTCTTTTGTTCGTTGATTAAACGTAAATACTGGGTAAGTTTGATAATAGTTTTTTTGTTGTTTATTCCAAACTAACTCTAATTTTTCAAGATTTCCTTCTTGTAAAACTAGGGTGAATACTTGTTCGACAAATTTTCTATTTTGATTCGTTACAGCTGTACTTTTTCCAATATTTTCTTCCGTAAAATTTAAAATATTCGGTAATACTTCAAATTTCTCAACGTCAATTCCTAATCTTTCCATTCTTTGAATCTCAGTATCATAAATAATCGATTTCTTATCAAAACGAATTTGAATGCCTTTTGATAACCATTGTAAATCCAATTCTGATTGACGAGTTGCTCTCTCTAAACGACATTTCTTTTCAATTGTTGTTACAAATGCTAACTCTTCTTCACTTTTTAATAATTGAATCACTAAACCTTTCCTATGATTCTTCTCAAATTGAAATACGAATTTTGTTTCACCTTTTAATGTTCTAAAAACAACATGACCTTTTTTAGATGAAATCTTATTTAATTCTTGCTCTATTTGCAAGGCTAATGCATACATAGATGAAGTCATCTAATCCTTCTCTCTTTAATAAATTTCCTACTAATATTACCATAGTTTAAATGAAATATCATTGTATTTATAAATTTAATTGCATAAAAAAAGGATTAACGGTCATTCCGTCAATCCTTTTATCGCTTAATGTCTAATAAAATTAGCCAGCCACAACTTGTGTACCGCCATCACCTTTTAATACTTCAGCGATATTTTCTAATGAAGTAATGATAGCTTTACCTTGTGGATAGTTTTCAACAAAAGCAATAGCTGCTTCAACTTTTGGTAACATTGAACCAGGTGCAAATTGATTTTCTCCAATATATTTTTTCAATTCACTTGTTGTTACAGTTTCTAATTTTTCTTGGTCTGGTTTATTGAAGTTTACATAAACATTGTCAACACCTGTTAAGACGATGAATAAGTCTGCTCCAACTAATTCAGATAATGTTTGACTAGCAAAGTCTTTATCGATAACTGCTTCAACACCTGTTAAGAATTTAGTTTCTGGGTCTTCAACAACTGGGATACCTCCCCCACCTGCTGTAATTACAACAGTACCTGAAGCGATTAAGTTTTTAACTGTATTTACTTCTTTAATTCCAACTGGTTTTGGTGATGGAACTACTTTACGGTAACCACGACCAGAATCTTCTTTAAATGTAGCACCAGTAGCTGCTGCTTGTTCTTTAGCTTCTTCTTCAGTTAAGAATGGTCCAATTGGTTTAGTTGGATTTGAGAATGCTGGATCGTCTTTAGAAACGATTACTTGTGTTACTACTGCAGCTACATCTTTTTTAATGCCACGTGCTTGTAATTCATTTACTAATGCATTTTGTAACCAGAATCCGATTGATCCTTCTGTCATCGCAACACATGTATCTAATGGCATTGCTGGATTTTTTTCTGAGTCAGCTGCTGCTTGTTGTAATAATAAGTTACCAACTTGTGGTCCATTACCGTGAGTAACAACTAATTCATCGCCATTTTCAATGAATTGTACTAAATATTTTGCTGTTTGAATTAATGCTTCTTGTTGTGCTTTTGCTGAAGCATCTGATGATAAAATTGCGTTACCGCCTAACGCTACTACGATTTTACGTGACATATTTATAAACTCCTTTATGATTAAAACTTAATCTTATACTATTTTTTACCTGCTAAACGATATACTGCTTCTGCATAAATATCCATTGAATCAAATATATCTCTTAACGACATTTTTTCATTTTCCATATGGAATGTAATTGGTGAATCTGGAAATACTGCACCATAAGCAACACAATTTTTCATCGTACGAGCAAAAGTTGCTCCACCTGAAGATTGTGGTAAATGAGTTGTATCACCAGTTTTTTCTTGGTATACAGCCATTAGTGTATCTACTAGAACACTATCTAATGGAACATATAATGGCCCTAAATAATCATATTCTTCATACTCTAATCCAAATTCTTTTGCTCTTTCAGATAGAATTTTGACAATTGCATCTTTATCTGCTAATACTGGAATTCGGATATCAATACGAATTTCTGATTTTTCTGGTGTAATCGTCACACCTGCTACATTGAATGTCAAACCACCTGATGGCTCATCTTCAATTTTCCCTAAAATACTACTACCTGTAGCATCTTCTCCAACTACTTCTGAAATAAATGCTAATACTGAATGATCAACAACTGAATGAAGTCCTTTTACTAATCGAACTAATGCATTGACGCCAAGTGGTGCATCTTTTGCATGTTTAGAAACTCCTAGAACAGTTACTTCATCATCTTGCGTTTCATACCCAAATTTTAATGAAGATAATTTCTCAACTACTTGAGAGAAATACTCTCCTTTATAAGATGCTTTTCCTGGAACTACATTAAATGCATCTCCTGAATGAAAGTCTAAATCTTCGCTTCCAGGCCCATGCAATTTCACTTGTAATAAACCTTTTTCAGCATATGTTAATGGGAACTCTGCATCAGGTGCAAATCCCATTGTTGCTACTTCTTCTAACTCGCCATAACGAGCTAAACAACGCCATAATGTTTCTTCATCAGTCCCAAAAATGAATCGGATACGTTTGTCAAATTCCACTCCTGCATCCATTAATGCTTTTACCGCATATAAAGCTGCCATTGAAGGACCTTTATCATCTTGAGTTCCTCTCCCATATAAGAAACCATCTTTAAGAACAGCTTCAAAGGGAGGAGTATCCCAATTATTCAAATCACCTGCTGGCACAACATCCAAATGACATAGAATAGCTAATGACTCTTTGCCACTTCCAACTTCAGCATAACCATAATACCCTTTAGGATCAATGTAAGTACTAAAGCCAAGTTCACGACATAAAGCTAATGCATCTTCTAATGCGAATTGAATATCTTTTCCAAAAGGAGTGTCTCCTTCACCTTCATTTAGGACAGAAGGAATACGGACCAATCGTTTAATCGATTCAATACATTCTTCTTTATGTTTTTCTGTAATAAATGTGCTCATCGTATCCTCCTTAAGAATAAGAAATCCCCCCTTTAATTCGAGGGGAGTTCTTTTAAAGTTATTTTACTAATTAAATATTAATGAATGTTCCTAAGATTAATAATAGGATTGAAACGCCCATTACAATACCTACTAATTTAGCAACAAATTTCCACCAAGTTGTAATTTCAATACGTCCTAATGCTAATGCACCCATAACGATACCAGAAGTTGGTGATAGTAAGTTTAGTACCCCATTTGCTGATTGGAAAGCAGTAATTACTAATGATTGAGATACATTTACGAATTCTCCTAAAGGAGCTAAGATACCAATTGTAGCACCTGCTAAACCTGAAGAAGAAGGAATTAAGAATGATAATGGTAAGTAGAAGATGTATGTTAATACAATAAATACTTGCGCTGATAAACCTGATAATGCATTTTCACCAAAGTTCAAGATTGTAGCAGTAATCATACCATCGTTCATAATTACTTGAATACCACGAGCTAATGCACAGATTAAGGCAACACCTAATAAATCTGCAGCACCAGTCATAAATACTTGAATGAATTTTTCTTCTTTCATTCTGTAAGTAATACCTACTAATACAGCCATCATTAAGAATAACATTGTAATTTCAGGGAAGTACCATTCACCTAAAGGTAATGATTGACCAAATACTTGACCGATAAATGGAATACCAACGATAACTTCATTGATTTTTTCAAATACATGAATGTTAAATTTAGCCCATGGGATTAAGCTTAAGATCATAATAATGAATGTTAAAATAAATACTGTTAATACAGCTTTTTGTTTTCCGCTTAACTCAGCATTAGTTTGTTCAACATTGAAGTAAGTTAAATCAGCTTCACGAGTTGCATATGTGTAAGATTTAGAATGATCTTTTTCAACTTTACTTGCATAGTTATATACATAGAATGCAGAAATTGCCCACATTACAACGAAGAAGATTAAACGTAATCCAATACCTTCTGCAACACTAATACCAGCTGCATCTGAAGCAACCCCAGTTGCGAATGGGTTAACTGTTGAAGCTAAACATCCAATTTGAGAACCAACTAATACAATTGCTACCCCAGTAATTGTATCAAAACCTACAGCTAACATTACAGGAACAATTAATGGGTAAAATGCCATTGTTTCTTCACCCATACCATAAGTTGTTCCACCTAATGCGAATAAGAACATTAAAACTGGAATTAACGCTTTTTCACGTCCTTTATATTTACGAACGATAGAAGCAATCCCTACGTCAAGTGCTCCTGTTTCAGTTACGACTCCTAAGAATCCACCTACCATTAAAATGAAGAATGAAACTTGAATTGCACCTTCTGTTTTAATTCCAATTTCATTTGGTTGACCTTCGTTTAATTTATGGTCACGTCCTAACATACCATAAACTGGAGCCATCACAACATCATAGAAACCTTGAGGGTTTGAATCAACTTGTTGATAAGTACCAGCAATTAAGTTACCATCTTCTGTTTTATCATATTGTCCAGCTGGAATAATCCAAGTAAATAAAGCCATAATTGCAATGATAATGAATAAAACAGTATATGAAGAAGGCATTTTAAAACCTTTTTTTTCAGCTACTTGTTCAGCCATAATAATATCCTCCATCTATTTATAAAAAAGGCCATTCTAATTCTGATTCAACATCAGAACCAGAATGGCTTTCTATGTTACTTTTTGTTATTAAACTTTGTTTACAAATAAGTTACCTGCAGTTAAAGCCATGATTGCTTTAATTGAGTGCATACGGTTTTCTGCTTGATCGAATTGACGAGCATATTTACTACGGAATACTTCATCAGTAATTTCCATTTCTTTAATGCCGAACTCTTCAGCAATTTTTTTACCGTATTCTGTTTCAGTATCATGGAATGCTGGTAAGCAGTGTAAAACGATTAAGTCTTCGTTTTCAGCTTTACGAACTAAGTCCATGTTGATTTGGTAAGGTTGTAATAAGTTTACACGTTCAGTGAATTTGTCTTCTTCACCCATTGATACCCATACGTCTGTGTATAATACGTCTGCACCTTTAACAGCTTTTTCAGCTTCGTCAGTAATTAATACACGAGCGCCGCTTTCTTTAGCATATCCTTCAGCTAAAGCAACGATTTCTGGTTCTGGGAATAATTCTTTTGGTGAGAAGATATGAACATTTACACCTAAGATTGCACCTGTTACTAATAAGCTGTTTGCAACGTTGTTACGTCCGTCACCACAGTAAACTAATGTTAATCCTTCTAATTTACCGAAGTTTTCTTTAACAGTTAAGTAGTCAGCAATCATTTGTGTTGGATGCCATGCATCTGTTAAACCATTCCATACAGGAACGCCAGCGTATTTTGCTAAATCTTCACAGACTTGTTGGCTGAATCCACGGAATTCGATTCCATCAAACATACGGCCTAAAACTTTAGCAGTATCTTCCACTGATTCTTTCTTACCTAATTGGATATCATTTTTACCTAAATATTCTGGGTGAGCACCTAAGTCAATTGCTGCAGTTGTGAAAGCTGCACGAGTACGAGTAGATGTTTTTTCGAATAATAAGGCAATGTTTTTACCTTCTAGGAATTTATGTGGAACACCACGTTTTTTCAAATCTTTAACGTGCGCTGAGAAGTCGATTAAATATTCGATTTCTGCACGAGTAAAATCTTTCTCTTTTAAAAAGCTACGGCCTTGGAATACTTGTGTCATATTTGGAATGACTCCTTTCAAAATTGTAATTCTAAATTAATTATATTATAAAAGATTTTATTTTAAATTATAAATCTTCACGTTCAAATGGCATTG
>ERZ772979.1616-NODE-1616-length-12589-cov-3.365007_pt1 | contig 12589 bp, 10 predicted proteins | sample MGYA00511130_ERZ772979 | MGnify/ENA primary metagenome ERZ772979 (study PRJEB29015, sample SAMEA2738103) | human oral metagenome | biome: human oral; feature: human-associated habitat; material: saliva | place: China | collected 2186 ... | reverse complement strand
GGGGTGATTGCCCTGCCGTGTTTTCTCTTGAAATCATGCGGAATTTAAGGACCAGAACCCCGCAAGGGGACGGAACCCACGCACCGAGCCAATCGGCCAAACAAAAAGAGCAGTCACATCTCTGGCTGCTCTTTTCGTATTGTCCTTATTAACGTGCTTTTTCTCTTCCCGCGAATATCATCAAAGAAAATAGCATGAAGCGAAATTTTTTGATCGGTTGTATCCGCTCAATCCTATTTTCCTTCGTAAGTGGTATACTATATGTCGGAGGGCACTCCATTAAGACAATGACGACAGGGAGATAAGAATATGAAAAAGAAAATTTTACTGATTGCCTGCATTACTGTGTTAGCGGCTATTTTTCTCTTGCCGTTCGCCCAGAGCGCGATGGGGAAGACGGATTTTATCCGGGAAGTGCTTGCTAAAAATGATGGATTTGCCGCAGAGGGCAGCGGTACGACCGGCGGTGCTGCTGCCGTAGAGGACAATATTTTTCGCGTGACCAATCGGCAGGAGTTTATTGCCGCATTGGGGAATCGCAAAAATACGGAACCTAGGATTTTGATGATTTACGGAACGATCGACTTCGATACGGACGCGGATGGCAAGCACCTGACGAAGGAAGATTATATGGCGGAGGGCTATGATTTTCAGCAGTATTTGGACTCGCATGCGCCGCATAGTACCGCGCCGAAAAGCCTAAAAGAAGAGCAGGAGGAAAAAAGAAAACAATCTCAAAAGAATCAGGCGAAAAACATCATGGTTCACGTCCCTGCCAATACGAGCATCATTGGGATTGAAGATGCGAAATTAAAGGGCGTGGATTTAGTCCTCGATGCGGATAATATTATCATCCGAAATATCATGTTTGAGTCCCCTTATGACTATTTCCCGTCGTGGGATCCAAACGATGGGCCGGAAGGCAACTGGAACTCCCAGTATGACAGTATTACGATCCGTGGCGGCACGCATATTTGGATCGATCATTGTCATTTCGAGGATGGCACGCAGCCGACGGAAACGTATTTTCATCGTGAATACGAGCATCGGGACGGCTTGGTCGATATTACGAATCAGGCGGACGACATAACGATGTCATATAATGTTTTTGAACGTCACAATAAAACGATTTTGATCGGGAGCAGTGATGCAAAAACGGCGGATGATGGCAAACTAAATGTGACGCTGCATCATAATTATTTCCATAATCTGGTTCAGCGCGCACCGCGAGTGAGATTTGGAAAAGTTCACGTGTATAATAATTACTACCAGACGGACGATGAAAACGGCGAATACCGTTATGCGTATTCGTTGGGCGTTGGGAAAAACTCAAAGATATATGCCGAAAATAATGTCGCGGATATCGACGGCAGAACGTATCAAGATTTTGTCAAAGTGTTTGGCGGAACCGAATTGACAACGCTCAATAATATCTTTAACGGCGAGAAAATCGATACATTTAGCGAGGATTTATCACCGGTCACGTGGACGCCCGAGCGATCGATGAAAATCGACGATGTAAATGAGGTGAAGGCAAAAGTTTTACAGCAAGCGGGCGTGTTTAAGGAAGCGATAATTCCATAAAAATCATCAAAAAAAGCTGCTGCACATTTGTTTCGTGCAGCAGCCTCTTTTTACTCAGTGGATATCAGAACACAATCCTGCCCCAGTCGCTCCGTGCAGCCATCACCATTGCCTCATAGAGTTTGATCTCGTAGAGGATGAGGTCGGCGCCGACCGCGTTGACGGTCTCCTGAAAGCGCGGCGTCTTTTCGATGATGGCGTCCGTGATCTCTGTGAGCGGGCGTGAGGACTTAACGGCATAACCGCGCGCACGTATGTGCTCGGTTGTTCCGTTGTTCGGAACGGTGGTAAAGGCGGTGGAGGGCTTTGCGGTGAGCTCGGCGACCTTCTCGTTGTCCTTTACCGTCGCGAAGTAGACACAGTGCTTTGCCGGGTCGTAGTAAAAGTTGACAATACGGACGTGCGGCAGTCCGTCACTCATCGTTGCGAGCGCAATCTCGTTCTGCTCTCGCATCATGCGTTCAAATTCGTTCCGCAGATTCATTTTAATCACCTCTTCATGCCATTATACAATACTTTTAATATAAAAGAAAGAAAGGATCGCCAATAAATTCCGCCGCGCCAGCAACGCTGTCGTGACGTTTTTCGCCCGCTGTGATCTGCTGCTTCTCAGAACACAATCCTGCCCCAGTGATCCCGCCCGATCAATACCACCGCCTCAGTGAGGACGATCTCGTAGGGGATGAGGTCGTCCCCCACGGCGTCGACGGTCTCCTGAAAGCGCGGTGCCTTGGCGACGATGGCCTCTGTGATCGCGGTGATGGGACGGGCGGACTTTACCGCATGACCGCTGGCGCGGACGTGCTCGGTCGTGTTATTGTGCGGGACGGTGGTGAAGGCGATGGAGGGGTTCGCCGCGAGCTCGACGACCTTCTCGTTGTCCTTGAACGTGGCAAAGTAGACGCAGTGCTTCTCTGTATCGTAGTAAAAGTTCACAATGCGCACGTGCGGCAGCCCTTCGCTCATCGTCGCGAGGGCGATCTCGCGCTGCTCGCGCATGATGCGCTCAAATTCATCACACAGATTCATCTCGTCACCTCGTTTTCTTCTTATTATACAATATCGTCTGCATAAAAGAAACGAAAAGAAACGCCATCGATCAAACGTGACCGATGGCGTTTCTGCTGGTACGAAAAATTTATGCTTCTTTTTTCCCGCCCAGTACGATCTTGCCGAAGATGGCGAGGACGCCGATAAAGACGAGGAGGCCGAGCATCTCGGCGGTGTCAGCGAATCCCTCAGGCGCAATGGCGAGTGGGCTCTCGCCGCCGCCGTTCGAGACGGAGACGACGATGATGCCGGCGAGGAGAACGCCGATGATGGACTCACCGACGATGAGCCCCGAGGCAAAGAGCGTGCCACGCCGCAGCCCTGCGCGCTCCGCCTCCTCCCCCTTCGTCTGACGCAGGTGACGGTTGACGAAGTAGCCGAGGATCGCACCGACGACGAGCGGCGTCTGGATGACGGGCGGGAGGTAGATGCCCATACCGACAGCGAGCGGCGGCATGGCGAGGTTCTTCGTCGAGCGGCGCAGGAAGAGGTCGATGAGGACGAGCACGATGCCGACCCCGATGCCGATGTAGATGTACTCCCATGCGAGCTTCTGCGAGAAAATGCCCTGAGCGATGGTCGTCATGAGCACCGCCTGCGGTGCGGCGAGAGCCTGCGCAGGATCCATGCCCGCACGCGGCAGTGCGCCCGAGAAGCCGTATGCCTCATAGAGGAGGTTGAGCACAGGGGCGATGACGAGCGCACCGACCACGCAGCCGATGAGGAGCGCGACCTGCTGACGCCACGGCGTTGCACCGACGAGATAGCCGGTCTTGAGATCCTGCATATTGTCATTCGAGATGCAGGCGATCGCGAGGATGATCGACGTGGTAAAGATGGCGGTCGCCGTCGCAAATTTCTCGCCGCCCGGCAGCGCGAAGATGCCGAACATGGAGCACAGCGCGTACATGACGAGCGATGCGACGATGATACCGAGGATGCCGATGCCCGAGATCGGGCTGGAGGATGTGCCGACAAGGCCTGCCATATAGGCGCAGGCGGCAGCAACGAAGAAGCCCATGAGGACGGCGACGCTGACGCCGACGAGGGTAAAGGCAATTTTCTGCCCGCCCGGGATCTGCTCGGGGCTGACGAAAGCGTAGAAGATGACGAGCAGTCCGATGACGGTGACGGCAAAGACGAGCCCGACACTCTTCATCGTCATGTCGATGTCCATGCGGTGCAGACCGCGCTCTGCGCTGTCTGCGCGTGCACCTGCGATGGATTCCTTTACGCCGTCAATGACGGGGCGTGCGAGGCAGAGCAGCGTCCAGATCGCGGCGACGCCCATGGCGCCCGCACCGATGAGGCGCACCTTCTGCTGATAGACGGTACCCGCAAATTTTTGCAGGGTCATGCCGTCGGGGAGTGCACCGGTGATGGTGAAATAGGGGACGAAGCCCGCCCATGCGATGGCGATACCGATCAGCATCGAGAGTCCACTCGTGATGCCGATGAGGTAGCCCGCGCCGACGAGTGCCGACGAGTAGCCGAGCGGGAGCTGCGTCATGCCGCGTCCGACGTGGAACCATGCGGAGAGGCTGCCGCCGAGCACCTGCAGGCCGTTCGTGAGGAACGCGATCACGCCCGCGATGGCACTGCCCGAGAGGATCTCTTTCAGTCCCGAGCCGTGCTGCTCGCGGCTGTCGTCGTGCGAGCCGACCTTTAGGATCTCTGCCGCAGCAACGCCCTCCGGGTAGGCGAGGTCGCTGTGGACGACCATTGCGCGCCGCAGCGGGATGGTGAAGAGAACACCGAGACAGCCGCCGCAGGCGGAGACGACGAGCGTCTGCCAGAACTCAAAATCCTGCCAGTAGCCGATCATGAGCATGCCCGGGATGATGAAGATGATGGCGGACAGCGTACCTGCTGCCGATGCCTGCGTCTGCACCATGTTGTTCTCGAGGATGTTTGCATCCTTCGCCATCTTGAGTACCGCCATCGAGATGACCGCCGCCGGAATGGCGGAGGAGAACGTCAGACCGACCTTGAGACCGAGGTAGACGTTCGATGCGGTAAAGATGATGGTGAGGATTGCACCGAGGATCATGCCGCGCATCGTCAGCTCAGGGAGCCGCAATTCGTGCTGCATGAACTCGTTTTCGGAGTGTTTCATGCCAATACCACCTATCTATAATAAAATGAAAAACATCTGTATTATAGCACGAAAATCCAAAATAGCAAAAACACATTGGTGCTGTCTGCCTAACCGCTGGGAAAGAGACGTCAAAAACAAAACCGCCGATGCGCTTTCTCGTCACGCATCGGCAGTTCTGAGGAAAATACGGGAAGTGATAGGTAACTCTCTTGCATTCAAACGATCCACGCTTCATTCCGCATCGCCGCTAGCTTGAGATGCGGAACTTTCCGGCGAAAACGCTGAGAAAAACCACCACGACATGTTCTCTGTGCGCACATTCTGTTCCGCTCTGGGGAACGTCCTCCTCGTCATGCGCTAATCCATGCCCTCTTGTGTGCCCACCCCACGCGGGCTGCCGCATTCCCTGCCGCACCTTCGCTCGGCATCCCCGTCTGGCCCATCGGGTCGGGGTGCACGGTGCAGACCTTTGCGGCCACTCAATAACCCATCGGAATCTCCTCCCAGTCCGTCGTGGACGCTGCGGCTGCTTCCTCACTCAGCCAGCGAGGTGCATCCCGTGTCCCTCTCCAACAACCGTCGGTCAACACGGTGGGAAATCCCCGAAGGAGATACACCATGTGCTTACGGATCACATGGGGGCAGCCTGTCCTGAATCAGCCTGCCGATTTAATATCTCCCTAACTATCCTTAGTATAGTAAAACTTCAGAAGATTGTCAACCCCATAAAAGAATTTAATTTGAAAAAATGCAAGGCTCATGATAATATATTAAACATGTACGTTATATAAAAATGGAGGTAATTTATGGAAAAAAAGAAAATCAATCTTATCGTGGGTTCAATCGGAGCGTTTATCGGTGTTTTTGTGTTTATCACCTATATTCCTCAAATTATCGCTAATTTAGAAGGGGTAAAGGCTCAACCGTGGCAGCCTCTTACCGCTTCGATTTCCTGTTTAATTTGGGTTATTTATGGATGGACGAAAGAGCCAAAAAAGGATTTTATCCTTATCGTCCCGAATTTAATTGGTGTGATTTTAGGCTTTCTGACATTTGTTACAGCCATATAACATATAAATTGGGCTATAGAATAAAGGAGATGGGGATATGGGATATCAGCTGTGGAACGCACTGGAGGAGCTGAAGTCGGACGCGTATGAGTGGGTGGATCTGACGCACCCGCTGAACAACGACAGCCCGTGCTGGGCGGGGATCCCCGAGGGCTCGGTGGAGCTCTCAAAGACGTGCTTTGACTGGGGCAATCCGATGCTCGACTGCCTCATCCAGACGTTCAAGTTCCCGGGGCAGTTCGGGACGCACATTGACTTTCCGGGACATTTCGTGCGAAACCTCCCGCTCGCGGAGGACTTCGGTGCGCGCCACATGCTCTATCCGCTGTGCGTGATCGACGTGACGGAGCAGGTCGCGCGCGATGTGCACTATGCGGTGACGGTGGAGGACATCAAGGCGTACGAGGCGAAGTATGGCGCGATCCCCGACGGTGCGTTTGTCGCGCTCTATACGGGGTGGAGCCGTCACTGGCCGGATATGGATGCGATCTCCGGGATCGCCGCGGACGGCAGTGAGAACTTCCCGTCGTGGTCGATGGATGCGCTGAAGTATATCTATGAGACGCGCAATGCCGCGGCGAACGGACATGAGACGCTCGACACGGATGCCTCGACGGAGGCGGCAAAGGCGGGGGATCTCGCGTGCGAGCGCTATGTCCTCGGCAAGGGGAAGCTGCAGGTCGAGGTGCTGACGAATCTCGACCGCATAGCGCCGGCAGGGGCGCTGCTCTTCCTCGGGTGGCCGAACATCGAGGGCGCGACGGGACTGCCCGTACGCGCGCTGGCGATTACGCCGAAAAAATAAGGGAATGACCTGCGGTAATGTGGTACTGCCGTCGTCTTTGAGCCGTTTTGCAAAGCCGATACCTATCGGTTTTGCAGGCGGCTCCTTTTGCATCTGTGGCAGGACTTTTGCGCTGTGTATCGAATCATAAAGAGATAACTTGTGTGTTTAGGAGACGATGAATTGCAGAGTAAATACCTCGATATTGAGAAGAAAGTAGAGCGCGGCGAGCGCCTGACGTATGAGGACGGCGTGGCGCTCTTTGCCGCGCACGATATCGCGTGGCTCGGCGCGCTCGCCGACCATGTGCGCGCGGAGAAATGCGGTGATATTGTCTACTACAATGTGAACTGCCACGTGAATCTGACGAATATCTGCATGGCACACTGTAAGTTCTGCGCGTTCGGGCGCGACGCAGAGGATGCGGGCGCCTACGAGATGAGCGCGTCGGAGGCGGTGGCACACGTCGCGGAGGCGATGCGCGACCCGCATCTCGCGGGACTGCACGTTGTGAGCGGGCTGCATCCGACGTGGACGTTTGACGACTATCTCCTGCGTCTGCGCACGCTGCACGAGGCCTTCCCCTCACTCTATCTGAAGGGGTTCACGGGCGTGGAGATCACACATTTTGCTCATACGTCGGGGCTCTCTGTGCGCGAGGTGCTCCTGCGCCTGCGTGAGGCTGGGCTGCAGTCGATCGCGGGCGGCGGCGCGGAGATTCTCTCCGACCGCGTGCGCGGGGAGCTCTGCCCGAACAAGGCGACGGCGGATGAGTGGCTTGCCGTGGCGCGTACGGCGCATGAGCTCGGCATCAAGACGAATGCGTCGATGCTCTACGGGCATATCGAGACGCTCGAGGAGCGCGTCGCGCACATGCTGCGCCTGCGCGACCTGCAGGACGAGACGGGGGGCTTTCAGACGTTCATCCCGTTCCCGTTCCTGCCATCACATACGGAGCTGGGGCGGACGGTGCGGCAGACGTCGATGTGGGACGACCTGCGGACGATCGCGATCTCGCGCCTCCTGCTCGATAACTTCCGCAACATCAAGGCGTACTGGGTGATGCTGACCGTGCCCGTGGCGCAGGTCGCGCTCGGGTTCGGTGCGAACGACATCGACGGCACCGTGCACAAGGAGACGATCCTCCACGATGCGGGGGCAAAGAGCCCGCGTGCCCTCTCCGAAGATCACATCATCCGCATCATCCGCGAGATCGGACGCACGCCCGCCGCGTGTGACAGCAATTTCAACATCATCGAGACGTATTGAGGGCGGGGGAAGGAGGACAATCGATGGCAGAGGAAATGGTGAGCTTCCCAATGGATGAGGACCTTAAGACCGCGATGGAGGAGACTTGTCGAAAGATGGGGCTGACGACGGCGGATGCGTTTACTGTGTTTGCTGTGAAAGTGGTGCGGGATCAGCGCATCCCCTTTGAGATCGCAGCAGAGTAGAATATGTAAAAAGAGATATATAGAAATAGGGACTGTGAAACGAAGTGTTTTGCTTCGTTTTACAGTCCCTGTCCTTTTTCGCTCGCCTTATCCCTTCCGCTCGCCGACGTTCCAGTCGGCATCCACCTCGAAGTAGGCGCTCTTTTCCTTCCACGGGTATTTGTACTCGAGCACGACGGTGTGATCGAGTAAGATGTGCACGGCGATGAGCTGAGCCGTGCCGTGTTCATCCGTATGTTTCACCCATGCCCCGCTGTCGATGTGATCTCTGACCTCGGTCAGCCATGTGAGGGGGAGCTTGGACATGCCCGCCTCGTTCATGCGGAATACGATCTCCACCTCTGTATCTCCGGCCTTGCGCGGGAAATGACAGTAGGGCGCGTTGCGCGTGTAGCTGCCCGCCGATATGGGGGAGAAGATGCGCAGGACGCGGGAGAGTCCCTCCTCGTCGACGCGGATGCAGAGGATGGATCGCTGCTTTTGGTACATGTCATCGAGGGCATCTGCCGCTGCGCCCTCCTGCGGAAGTTCGGCCGCACGCGATGCCTGCTGCAGCTCCTCGTCATACGCTCCGTCGACCCAGTGAAAGCACATCTGTTCAATCGTTGCGCCCTCCTCGATCTCACGTTCCAGCGTCAGGAACTCGCGGTCGCCCGGCACGAGGGAAAGCCCCTGCCGCACGGCGTCCAGCGCACCGTCACGGTCGCCGAAATGGGCGCGCAGCTTGCCGAGCTCGAGATAGCACCAAGGATAGTCCGGCTCCTCGCGCGTTCCCTGCGCGGCATAGCGGAGCGCCTTTTCCAGATAGCCGCAGTGCATGAGGGCGACGGCGTAGCGATAGTACCACGTCCCGCACCCGTGCGCATTCGGCTCGGAGTCCGGCATCCACTGTATCGCTCGGTAGTAGTAGGGGTACAGATCGACATTGTTGCATGCGTAGGCATACCACAGCGCAATGTCGCGGTCACGATGCGCCTCCTCGCGTGTGAACCGCCCCTTGATGATGCCGTTCTTGATGTATTTGTTCAGATAGCTGAGCATTTTGTAGAAATAGCCCGTGGATCCATCCTCCATCGCCTCGAGTTTGGCGACGGCCTCCGCCGTGAGCAGGGGGCCTTTTTCTGTGTCGGAGCTCTCCGGCGCGGCGGCGTCCTCCTCCTCCTCGTCGCGATCAAAAATGTTGACGGTGCCCGCCGCGTCCCGTCGGAAGGAGTGAAACACCGCCCACGGCAGATTCGTCCTCTTGAGAACGGTTTCTGCGGCGACGAGGACGGCGTGCAGATCCCACGCGAGAAAGTCCAGATAGCCGTAGTTCGTGCCCGTCGCTCCGCCGAGGAAGGTTACCGCATGCAGACAATCGGTCTCCTCCTCGATCGCCTGCATGAGCGCATCGCGAAAATCGAGAATCTCGTCGGCACTCTCGCGCATCTCGTCCGTCAGCGGATAGGCGATAAAGCCCGCCGCGATCCCGTCCGCATGGTAGATGTCCACGAGCGTCGCATCACTATCCATATAGGAACTGAGGAGGGAGGGCAGACGCGTGCTGCCCGCATAGACGTCGAGCCGCAGATCCGCATCGTCCGATGTGTCCGGCTCGCGCTCGTAGGCGAGATAGTAGTGGTCAAGGTACTCCTCTGCATCGTTCGCGATGGAGTACCCCGCCGCCTCGAGTGCCTTCGGCAGATCCGCCAGCAGGGTCGACGGCTCCTCGCGCGGCGCATCGAGGAGATCGAAATCGTGGATGAGGCGGATGGCGGCGATCTCGCCGAGTGCCTGATCGACGATGGTGGAGAGCATCCACCATGCGCGATTCTCGTTCTCCCGCAGGAGCGGCAGGAGCTTTTCGCAGTAGACCGTAAGGGCGATCCCGTCGCCATCGGGCGCGAACCAGACGGCGACATCCGTCATCTCGACGCAGTAGTCGTCCGTGCGCAGGGCAAAGCCAAGAGAGGCGGTGCGACCGACGTGGATGTCCCAGTGCTCGCGCACGGAGGCGGGGGCATGGCGCGCGAAATAGACGAGCGGAAAGAGTTTTGCGCGCATGCCCTCGGGCGTGAGGATGAGCTCATATTTCTCGCCGCCCTTTCCGAGCTCGAATGAGAGATCGTCAAAGGCGATGTGCAGCGCAGAGCTGCACCGCTCGATGAGCTCCTCGCCGTGATCCGATCCCACATCCATCAGCGCACGCAGCTCCTCCTCCGCCTCGGAGAACGCGAGCCATGCCTCCTGCACGCGGATGCGGAACGGGCGTGAAAAGAGCGGGAGGGAGAGCCCGCGGCGGCAGTCCTCGATCATCTGCTCGGTGTCCTCGTCGCCCGGCAGCGCCGCAAGCGCCGTCTCAAAGTAGGGCAGGGCGCGGTTTTCCTGATCGAGGTAGTAGTAGGCATAGCCCATGCGGAAGTTCCAGACGTGATCGTCGGCAGAATCCTCTGCATGCGGCGCGAGGAGGTCAATCGCCTTTTGGAAATACCACCACTCGCTCGGCTGCGCAACGTTGTTGTAGGCGCGCGCCAGCTCGCCGTCGAGCTCGGGCGTGCGCTCTGCGGCGGGGATCTCCTCTATCGCCGCGATGATCTTCTCGTAATCTCCGTGATTGTGCCATGCCTGACACTGTTCCAGTAACGTCATCTGCTGCTCCTCTCGTCTGGTTTTCTCCAAAACCCTAGTCCCACCAGAAATACCAAATGTGCGATTTTCGCAGGCTGTCGGCGAGCCTGCTGATGCTCATGCCGGGGCCGCCCTGCTCGATGATGTCGCTGCAGTAGGCGTACTGCTCCACAGCGCGGGCGGCGGCGTGCTCCGGCGCAACGGGCGCGGGGACGCGGTACTCAAGCGTGTCGTAGGTGAGGACGGCGGGGACGGCGCCGTCCGTCTTGTGCCAGTACTTTGCGACCGCCATCTGCGCGGCAGTGTCGGGGCAGTCGTTCCAGCCGCCGAAGGGCAGGTAGGTGAAGATCTCCCACGGATGCTTGACGGGGATCTTGGCGAGGATCACGGGATGCGTTTTCTGCGTTTCGTAGTTCCAGTAGCCGATGGGGCGGTCATTGGTGTCACCCATCGTGCTCTCTTTCACCGTCATGTCCTCCGTGCGCTCAGCACGCCGCGTCATGAGGATCTTTTTGCCGTCCTTGACCAGCTTTTGCGCCATGCGCTCACGGTAGGCGATGACGGCGTCTGCGTCGAATTCGTAGTCCTCGAACGCGCCCTTTTCCGCCTCGGCGTTCATCGTCAGTGCCTCCCAGAGCGTGTCGCTCGGGACGATGATGACGGGGACGATGCCGTCGCGCGCGGCCGTGCGCGTGGCGTAGCTGTACCATGAGGCGATCGGGTCGTCGTCCGCCAGCGGCGGGAGGTACATCAGAGAGCAGCTCGCCCTGCTGGCGTTCAGGTACTGCATCGTTGCGATGGCGACATCGCTCGGATCGGCGTCCACCTGCTCCTCAGTGTTGCGCTTCCACGCATCCCAGTGCCGCTCGATGAGCTCCGCCATCTCCCGATAGAGGCGCTCGTCGAATGGGACGAAGAGATATGCCTCGTCGTCAAACTCCTTCGAGTAGTATTTTTCTGCTCCGAAATACGTGAGGGCGTGATCGTCGACGTCCGAGGGGTAGGAGGGCGCCTCGCCGTCGTAGTAGTAATGCGCGAACGCCGCGCCCTCCGCGTTGAAGAAGCCGCGCATCAGGATCCCGTGCAGCTCGTCGCGGAGGAAGGGACGCAGGTCTGTCTCCGCCGGGTGCTCCTTTACGGCGCGCACGGTCGGCTCGTACTCGCGGATGAACCAGTCCGCCATCAGGTCGCGCAGGATGCACCACCGCAGGTAGACCGCCATGTGGCTGTACGCCTCGATTTCATCGACGGGGAGATTCTTCTCGTGCAGGCTGGAGAGATGCCACTCCGCGTTGTCCATCACGAGATCCTCAAAGTCCTCGGGGGCGCATGCGCTGCGGCGCTGCGGGTCGATGACGAAGCTCACGTGCCGCTCGCCAAAGAGGTTTACCAGTTCCTTCGCACTGCGGTCGAATTTGTAGTTGAGCTCGTCACGGTAGAGCGGGATGATCTGATAGAAATTGACCTCGTCGCCGTCCGGCAGGAGGCAGACCGTATTGTCGCCCTTTACCTGTGCCCCGATGATGAGGGAGGCGGTCAGCTTGGTGCTTTTGGCGTAGTTGTTCGTCCTGCTGTCGATGGTATGCCCCCAGCCGAGCCATGTATCATCCTCGATCGGCAGACGTGCGAGGCTTTTCAGCAGGTGGATCGGCCAGTAGTACTCCTCGTCGTCCTCGTGGATCTTCCAGTCGGGCGGCAGGGCAATCGCGAGCTCGGCGCGTTCGAGTTTGTACTCGGCGAGCTCAGCGGGGACGTTCATGCGGTGCGCCCCCATCCCGAGGGTGACGAGCATGTAGTAGTTCCGTTCCTCGGTCGGATCGACGATACATATATCCAGATGGATATCGGGTGAGACGACCTCATGAAAGACGTTCGCGTACGTGCCGAAGTTCGTCTCGATGAAGTCCTCGACGGCAGCCATCTCCTCCTCGGTGTAGACCTC
>ERZ772979.1615-NODE-1615-length-12591-cov-8.127632_pt1 | contig 12591 bp, 9 predicted proteins | sample MGYA00511130_ERZ772979 | MGnify/ENA primary metagenome ERZ772979 (study PRJEB29015, sample SAMEA2738103) | human oral metagenome | biome: human oral; feature: human-associated habitat; material: saliva | place: China | collected 2186 ... | reverse complement strand
TCATCTCCACTTACAGGATTCTTGGCAGAGTAGTAGGAGGCAATCAAGGATGAGTTTTGATGTAATAAAGGAACATAATGCAGAGGAAAGATGCGACCACATGACATATATGGATGACATGGAGCAGATATCTCACGAAATTTTGGATAAGGTAGTTGCTGAGATAAATAGCTATAGGGCTGAGGATTACACAGCTAGTGACGTGATTCGCGCAATAGAGTCAGACCGATGCAGCTTAGAGGATTTTAAAGCACTCCTTTCACCTGCTGCCGAGCCTTTTCTAGAGCAAATTGCTAGAAAAGCTAGGCTAGAAACAAGAAAGCATTTCGGAAATTCGGCATATTTCTTCACGCCTATATACATTTCTAACTACTGTGAGAACTACTGCATTTACTGTGGTTTCAACTGCCATAACAAAATCAAAAGAGCAAAGCTTTCCATGGAGGAGATCCATGAGGAGATGAAGGCAATTGCAGACACAGGGCTTGAAGAGATTCTCATTTTGACGGGTGAGAGCCGTAAGGCTTCTGATGTTAAGTATATAGGCGAGGCTTGTAAGATTGCGAAGAAGTATTTTAAGAACATAGGTATCGAGGTCTATCCTATGAATAGCGATGAGTATAGATATCTTCGCGAGTGCGGAGCTGACTACGTTACTGTTTTTCAGGAGACATATAACTCTGATAAATATGAGACTCTGCACCTTGCAGGTCATAAGAGGATATTCCCGTACAGATTTAATGCACAGGAGCGCGCTTTGATGGGCGGAATGAGAGGTGTTGCCTTTGCTGCACTTCTTGGCCTTGATGACTTCAGAAAGGATGCGCTAGGAACGGGTATGCATGCTTACCTTATTCAGAGAAAATATCCATGGGCTGAGATTTCAATCTCATGTCCTAGACTTCGTCCTATCATAAACAATGCTAGCATAAATCCAAAGGATGTCCACGAAAAGCAGCTTCTTCAGATCATGTGTGCATATAGGATCTTCCTACCATTTGCAGGCATGACAATTTCAACAAGGGAGCGTGCTGAGTTTAGAGATAATGTCGTAGGACTTGCTGCAACAAAGATTTCTGCTGGCGTGAGCACAGGTATAGGAAGTCACAGTGAAAGTGAAGATAAGGGTGATGCGCAGTTTGAAATTGCTGACACTAGAGGGCTTGAAGAAATTTACGAAAGCCTCAAAAAACGCGGTATTCAGCCGGTTATGAATGACTATGTCTACGTTTAAAAGAATTGCAGTTACAAACCGAAGCCTCTGCAGTGCAAGAATCGAAGCACAGGTCGAAAAGATATGCAAGGCAGGTCTTTGTAATGCTTTGATACTTAGGGAAAAGGATCTAGATGAGCAGGACTATATGAGCCTAGCAATCTACATTAAAGTAATTTGCGATAAGCATAGAATAGACTTCTTTTGCAACAATATGCCTAGTGTAGCAGAAAAGCTTAAATGCAATCTTCAGCTTTCATATCAAAGCTTTCTAGATCAAAAATGCAAGAGCGGCCAAATAACCTGGGTTTCGGTTCATACCGTAGAAGAAGCAATAAATGCAGAAAGGCTCGGTGCTGACGGACTTATAGCTGGTCATATCTTTGTTACTGATTGCAAGAAGGGGCTTGCTCCACGCGGTCTAGATTTTCTAAAAGAAGTATGTGATGCGGTTTCTATTCCTGTATTTGCAATAGGTGGAATAGATGATAGTAATTCTGATCTTGTAAGGCTAGCAGGGGCACAGGGCGAATGCCGAATGTCATGGTATATGAGATATTAGTTTTGATGCAAAATCATAGATATTTCCCCTATATATGTCTTGCGAGTTTGTAGTATAATATACTAAACTAGTTGAGAGTTAAATATGTATGAGGAGTATGTATTATGATTAAGATAGTATACGAGGAGCAGAACCTTAGAACTGCTGCCTACGATGGGGATAAGCTAGCAGGACAGTGCACATATGTGGTGAGAGATGGCTTTTGGGACCTTGAGCACACAATAGTTGACCCAGCATACGGCGGTCAGGGACTTGCAGGAAAGCTTGTTCAGGAACTTGTGTCAAAGGCTAGAGAGCGAGGCGCTAAGATTATACCTACTTGTTCATATGCGCTTAAGGCATTTGAGAAGAAGGCTGAATATGCTGATGTGTGGGCTAAGTAATGCAGCAGTATTTTAGTGATGTGCCAATAGAAATCGGCGATGAATACATTTTCAATAAGAATCAGGCTCACCATGCAAAGAATGTTGTAAGACTTGAGAACGAGAGAGTTAGGATAGTTTATGGCGGCACTGGATATTTTGCCACTTGCTATAGCAGTGGTAAGGATTTTGTTGCCAAAATCGAGGAGAAGGATGAGAGAGTAAACGAGATTGGGATAGAGCTTACTTTAGCAGTTGCTCTTATTCGCAAGGAGAAGTTTGAACTTGTTCTTCAGAAGGCAGCTGAGCTTGGTGTGACCAAAATCGTACCTTATGTTTCATCTAGATGTGTGGTGAAATACAAGAAAGAGAAGGGTGATAAGGTTCTTAGCCGCTATCAAGATATTTTGCTAGAGGCTAGTGAGCAGTGCAAGAGAAATCTCATACCTGAGATTGTTGAACCTGTTAAGATTGCGGATTTAAAGGATTATTGTTCGGAGAAAAACCTTCTTCCGTATGAGAACGCATATGGCGGGGCAAAGTATATCGGAGAAGTCCTTGATAAGAAAGAATCCATAACCATTGCTATTGGACCTGAGGGTGGATTTAGTGATGATGAGGTTGAGATGCTCAAAGGGATGGGCTTTGAGACTGTTACTCTTGGACCTAGAATACTTCGTGCAGAAACTGCAGCTATGTACGCGTGTAGCGTGGCTGCAGAGGTACTAGCGAGGAAGTAGCTATGCAAATAAAAGGCTGATTACCATGTTATTGGTAGTCAGCCTTCTTTGTTTATCTTGGATAAGGAGCTGGAAGAGTAGGCATGCTGAGATATACTGGAATCTCAAAGGTCAGTGCCGATGAATATGCCGAAACATATCCCTTGCCAAGTGTTACTCCTGTACTATTTGCACCCCAGAGTGCCGTCATGTACTGGCCTCTTGCTACTGCTGAAGCTCCGTTCATAACATTGAATTTCTGGAAATATGCTGTAGTTTTGTTGCTTCTAATATAGTCCTTAGCAAAGAACTCAGTTCCTGCCATTATGGATTTCTCTCTAGAATCCCAGCCGTGTTCCTTTGCATAGATTAGACCGTTCTCAATCGCAGATCTACCACTGTGTGCATAAGCTCCGATGTTGAAGTAGTTGTAGTATCCTTCATAGCCTTCAACTTTTCCTGAAACAGAGCCTGAATTACCATCGCTGCCATGCTCGTTTATTAGCTTTGATGCAAGTATGAATGGGTTTACACCATATCTCTTGCCTGCGTTCAAAAGAAGATCAGCATATGATGTGTATCCTCCTTCTGGGAAGGCTTTACCTAGGAATGTACCCTTAACAATTGTGTTTATTCCAGATAGTGTCTGAGTATTTCCATCGTAGCTATTCGATAAGAACTGGAAGAAAGTATCATCAAATGAATTACGTGGATCCATATAGTATTCAATTGCTTCTCTTGATGCCGCAATATATCCGCCGCTATCATAAACCTTATATGAACCATCAGCATTTTTTGCGTTAGGATCTTTTGATTTAAATGCGTCAGGGGATGTCAGATGGACTGTATTTACACCCAGTGCACTTTCTTTAGTTATTACATAATTCCAGTCAAGACCTGTCTGTGCAGCCTTGAGTATCCAAGTTGGATGTGCCTTATGCATAGCTCTTAGCAAAGATTTGTAGCTATCTGGGAAACCCTGAGTTATCATATATTGTTCAAATTCTTCATCTGTCATTATGTTAGGGGTTGTGTTGTCAGGTATGCTTTCTCCAATATTATATATTAGGTCTGAGCGAACAAATCCTGTTCCATCAGCATGCGATATATAGTACCACTTATATCCATCGCTACCTGTTTCTGAGCTTAAAATTGTAATCTTTGTATTATATTTAAGCTGGAATTTAGCAGGCTTATCTGTTCCTGCAGTCGGTCTTACATTGACGACATCAGCTGCAATATATCCAATAAGAACCTTGTTTTCTGGTTCTGCTGAACCTATCTCAGTGGCAACGCCATTTGTGTCAGTTTTATATTTTTTTCCTTCGAATATAAAGTTTCCAATTACTAGTGCGCCATCAGGTCCCATAAAATATCTAAGTGAGCCAAATGAAATGAACTGGTTTCTATAAAGAATGCCTTCAGAGTTAGAGAAATATCTCTTGCCATTTATCTCAATCCACTGAGCCTTCTGTACGACTTCACCAGTAGCATCTGCATGATATAGTTTGCCGTCATTTGCTTCGTATATTCCAGTTATAACCGCACCATCAGGTCCCATGTAGAATCTATGTGTGCCAAATGAAATGAACTGATTTCTATAAAGCATTCCATTAGCATTAGAAAAGTATCTCTTTCCGTTTTTCTCAATCCATTGAGCTTTTTTTACTATTGCACCTGTCTTTTCATCAGCGTAGTATTTATTACCATCGCTTGCTGTGAATATTCCAATACTTACAGCACCGTCTTCATCAATGTAGTAGCTCGAGCCGTCGGCGTTTATGAACTGGCTTCGGTAAAGCTCGCCATCTGACTTTGCAGCATATTTTTTCCCATCGTTTGCAGTGAATACTCCAGTCATTGCAGCGGCATCTTTACCCATATAATATCTACGATAACCAAATGAGATGAACTGATTTCTATATAGCTCACCATCATCTTTAGAAAAATATCTTTTGCCGTTTTTTTCTATCCATTGAGCCTTCTGAATTATCTCGCCAGTCTCGTCGTCAGCATTGTACATTCTGCCATCATTTGCTGTTACTATTCCAGTAATAACTGCACCATCAGGCCCCATGTAGAATCTCCGTGGACCAAAGGTGATGAACTGATTTTTGTATAACTGGCCATCAGCACTTACAAAATACCTTTTGCCGTTACGCACAACCCACTGAGCTTTACTGCCTAGTATCTCACCTGTATCGTCTGCTGAGTAGACTTTGCCGTCACTTGCTGTAAAAGTACCGGTCATAGCTGCGCCATCGGCACCCATGTAGAACCTGTGAGGACCAAAGCTAATGAACTGATTCATATAGAGTTTTCCATCTGCATTAGAAAAGTATCTTTTGCTATTTAGCGAAATCCATTGAGCCTTCTGTACAAGTTCTCCACTATTGTCAGCGTAGTAGAGGCTTCCATCTGCTGTTCTGTATATACCAGTTTGTACTGAGCCATCAGCACCCATGTAGAATCTGCGAGGACCAAAGCTGATAAACTGGTTTCTATAAGCTATTCCTTCTGAGTTATTAAAATACCTCTTACCGTTCCAGGTTCTCCAGCCTGCTTCCTTCTTTAGAGCACCAGTTGTAGGATCAAAATAGTAGATTACTTTGTTTATTTCATATATACCTTTAACATAATTACCGTCGCTACCGAGGTAGTAGATATTACTATTTATGTAAACCCATTCGTTACTCTTGTTAGCGTTAGAATTAAGGCTAGCATTCTGTGATAATCTTAGTAAATTGTTGCTATTTGAAGCATTGCTCTGGTTTTGTTTATCTGTAGCATCACCGTTTTGTGATTGCGCATCATTTGGATTTTGTATATTTTTATCAACTTGTTGTTCAGTTTCTTCAGTTTGAGAATCTGGAAGTGCAGGCTGATTTTCGTCCGCATAGGCAAGCCCTGCACTAAATAAAAAGACCAGCCCTAAGGCAAGGTATATTTTAAACTTTAATCTCATATTTATCCTCCGTGACCACTATTTATCACATGTATAACTAATGGTTTACCCATTATAATACATTACTTCACATTTAAATTCAACCAGTATGGGTGATAGTTCGCATAAGATTGCATTGCTAATATTTTCATAGTATTATTTATTATAGTTATAGATTTTGTTTCAGGAGGAGAAAATGAATCGAAAAATTAATCCTAACAAGATAATAATAGTAATATTAATTTTGAGTCTAGTTATCATAGCTTTGGGGCTTAAGCTTAGTGGGATATTCGATTCTGATCCAGATGGAGTTGATAGAATAGGCGAAGCTAACCCTACAGAGTCTTCACTTAAAATCGCAGAAAAAATAAGGAAGCAAAAATCTATAGACCGCTTTGATAAGATTGTCATAGCTAGCGATGGCAATAATTCAAATTTAATATCAGCTGCTTGCCTTGCAAATGCAGAGAATGTTCCACTTATCATTGAAGAAGATGGAAATTTTGATGATATCCAAAAATATATATCAGAATATGTCAAGAAAGATGGATTAATCTACTTTGTTGGTGATAAAAAAACAGACAAAGAGAGTTTGAAAAATCTAGAAGCTAAGTTATCAAAAGACTACAAGTTAAATAGTATAATGGGGAAAGACTCTAGCGAGATAAACCAAAGTGTACTTGCGCAAATTTTGAAAAATAGCGATGGTGGAATAAAGGAACTCTTTATATGTGAAACACAAAATGCAGAGAATGCCTTCTCTGCTTTAGCAACAGGAAGGCCGATTTTTTTCTTTGATGAGAAGATATCTAAGGAGCAAAGGGATTTTTTGAAGGGAATCTCCCTAAATAACATTTATCTTATAGGCGATGCTAGAACGATTAGTACAGAGACAGAACTTGTTCTTCGTGAATACACTAAATCATGTTTCAGATTTGATAACGATGAAACTCCGATAAATGATCGCTCAATCGCAGAGTATTTTTTTAAGGGAAGGATTGATAGATTTATATGTAATCCGGCTACAAGCCCTGCTAAATGTGCTATAGGGGGGACATTGGGCAAAAATCTTAATTTGCCAGTCTTTGTAACAGGACGAAAGGAATTTGAGGACGCACATGTATACTCGAATCTGAAGGATATAAAAAAATGTATAGCAATTGGAAGTAAAAGAGAGCTTAGGGCTTCAGAGCTTGTGAGGATTTTTGAGGAAGATGATTCTGTAACGGTAAATGATGAAGAGGTAAGCGAATACGCTATAGATTTCGGAAAAGAAGCAAAGTCAAATGTTGCTATTTACTTCATTGCACACCAAGATGATGAAACGCTTTCCCACTTTGGTGGTATAATACAAGATCTCAGAGATGGGCGAGAGGTTCATGTTGTTTTGATAACGGATGGATCTTCATCTGGTGCATGTGATCTTATGATTAAGAGTGGTTTAATAGAGAATAAGGCTCAGTTTACTGAAAGTCGCAACAAGGAGTTTAGGTCGGCACTAACTGCACTTGGAGTAGACGAAAATAATATACATACAGAAGGCAGATTTGTTGACGGAAGTCTCAAAGATAACACGAAGGCACTTCGTCAGTACATGCTAGAGTGGGTGAACAAATATGAAGGAGCTGCAGTACGTGCCCATGCTCCTAATTTAGAAGATTTCTCACCACATGATGACCACGCTTCAATAGGTCGCGCTGCCGTATACCTATATAACAAAAAGAATATCAGCGAGCTATATCTATTTCCAGATTCATATAACTACAAGCATTATTATGGCATCAAAGGGATTAGATTAAAAAAATTGCCGATTAATGGGCTTGAGGAAGTAGAAAAAACAAAGCTCAAACAGGCAGTAGATAGTTATTTTTACATAAATTATGCTGAAGGACGATATGGAATAGGCTCTCTCAGTGTTCCAATCTACTGGAAAATTTTACAGGAAGAAGGATGCAGCTATTGCTATAAATACAAGTAAAATACGAGCTTCTTAAATTTCGATTTGAGAAGCTCTATCTTTTTAAATAAAATCAAGTTTTTCTAAACCTTGCTTCTTGAAAATCAATATATATTATGTATAATTATATGGGTGAGATGAAGTGTATATGCGGTCTTGGCGGAATTGGCAGACGCGCACGGTTCAGGTCCGTGTGAGGAAACTCATGGGGGTTCAAATCCCTTAGACCGCACCATATATTTATAACCGTTGAATTTACAACGGTTATTTTTTATTTTTGATTATATATCAAAGAAAAAATAAAGATTCATGCGTTGATATGTATAGCACAAAAACTGCTATAAAACTGCAAAAACAATTATGCCTGACAAGGCTGTGTACCCTTTTATTTAGAACATCTATATGGTATAATAGATAGGATTAATTTTTGGTTATTTTGATGGACCAAAGCTAGGATAGTAAGTGTTAGTACAAGAATTTTATATATGATTTCAGGAGGATTAGATTATGAAATACGCGCTCATAGGATGCGGAAGAATTGCAGTTAATCACATGAAGGCAGCAATCAACAACGAGCTAGAAATCGTTGCGGTTTGCGACGTACTAGAAGAGAAGATGGAAGAGCTTCTTGCAAAGTACGGACTTGAGAAGGATGAGTCAATTAAGAGATACACTGACTACAAGAAGATGGTCGAAGAATTGCAACCTGAGCTTGCTAGTATTGCAACCGAAAGTGGAATTCACGCTGAGATTGCTCTGTACTGCATAGAGAAGGGCGTTAACCTTATAATTGAGAAGCCTATGGCTATGAGTATAGAAGATGCTAACAAGATTATTGACCTTGCAGAGGAAAAGAATGTTAAGGTTAGTGCATGCCACCAGAACAGATTTAATGTAGCTATTCAGAAGCTTCGCAAGGCTGTTGAGTCAGGTAGATTTGGCAAGCTTTCACACGGATCAATCCATGTAAGATGGAATAGAAACGCTGGATACTATGAGCAGGCTCCATGGAGAGGAACATGGGAACAGGACGGAGGAGCTCTTATGAACCAGTGCATCCACGGGATCGATCTTTTAAGATGGATGATGGGCGATGAGATTGAAGAAATCTACGGAGCGACAAGGCAGCAGTTCCACGACTACCTAGAGGCTGAGGATGTTGGAATGGCTGTAATCAAGTTCAAGAATGGTGCAATTGGAACCATCGAGGGAACAACAAATGTATTTCCTAAGAATCTAGAGGAAACGCTATATATATTCGGTGAAAATGGAACTGTTAAGATTGGCGGAACTTCAACAAACAATATCGATGTTTGGGACTTTGCTGTTGAGACCGAAGAGGATCAGGAGAACAAGGGCCTAGAGGAAGAGACAAGCAATGTTTACGGAAACGGTCACACTAGTCTTTTTGCTGATGTGATGGACGCTATAGAAAATGACAGAAAGCCATATGTTGATGCTGTCGCAGGAAGAAATGCGCTTGAGGTTGTACTTTCAATCTACAAGAGTCAGAAGACCGCTGCACCTGTTAAGTTCCCACTTACAGATTTTGCGTCAACAGACATGAAAGGCGAGTTCTAGGAGACCTGAACTTAGAACCCTATAGATTCTAGATGATATGTGCCTAAATGACCATAGTCTGTGTTATTTAAACCTATACCCTGAACAAATTACAGGGGAATAAGGCAAAGAGAGGGATAACAGCTTTGAATAGCAAGAATTTAAGAATTGCAGTACTAATGATTTTGGATGCCGTCATCATTGTGCTCGGCGCCTTTTTCGCCATAGCGCTGCGATTTGACATCAGCGAGCTTCCGGCTGAATACATGGATAATGTGCTCAAATCTACACCAGTATATATTGCCATAACCATAGCTATAATGCTTGTGTTTAGGCTATATAACAGAGTTTGGAGCTACGCATCCATGAAGGAACTGATGGATATATTTAAGGCGTCTTTTGTAATAGAGGCTTTGATTATATCATTCCATGTACTCATGCAGTATGATATGCCGAGAAGTTACTACCCGATGCACTTTATTGCAATCGTATTTATGTTTGCAGTGCTTAGGTTTAGTAAGCAACTTTATAGAAGTATCAGAGGAACCTACGGAGAGAGCAAGATAAACAAGTTTATTCTTGTAATTGGCGCAGGGTCAGCTGCTTCAATTTTGATTAAGGACATCAATAAAACAGGATCAACATCCAAGATTGTTTGCGCTGTAGATGACAATGTAAACAAGAAGGGCAAAATGCTGATGGGCGTTCCCATTGTAGGAACTAGAGATGATGTTAAACGCGCTGTGAAGAAGTACAACGTGAATGAAATCATCATTGCTATGCCATCTGCAGCTTCTGATGATATCAAAAAGATAATCGCGATTTGCCAAGAGACCAAGCTTCCTGTCAAAATCCTTCCATCCGTAGCTAAGAGTCTATCATCATCAATTGTTAGAGAGCTGAGAGCAATAAGCTACGAAGACCTCCTCGGAAGAGATGCGATAGAGGTCGATGCTACAGGAATCAATAATTTCATCAAAGATAAGACTATTCTTATCACTGGCGGTGGAGGTTCTATTGGATCTGAGCTATGCAGGCAGGTGATTAGATATGAGCCAAAGAAGCTTATTATCTTTGATATATATGAGAACAATGCCTACGAAATTCAGATGGAACTCGAAAGACATTATCCATACGCAGAGATTATAACTTTGATAGGCTCTATTAGAGACTACGATAGGCTAGAGGCGATGTTTGATGAGCATAGGCCGCAAATTGTGTATCACGCTGCTGCACATAAACATGTGCCTTTGATGGAGGATTCTCCAAACGAGGCGATTAAGAATAACTGCCTTGGCACACTCAATGTAGTTAAACTAGCGGATAAGTATCTTGTAGATAACTTTACTTTGATTTCGACAGATAAAGCGGTTAGACCTACGAATATCATGGGTGCATCCAAGAGAATTTGCGAGATGATAGTTCAGGTTTACGCGCGTAAATCAGAGCATACAAGATATTCTGCAGTAAGGTTTGGAAACGTACTTGGAAGTAACGGTTCAGTAATCCCGCTATTTCTCAAGCAAATCGAGGAAGGCGGTCCAGTTACAGTCACCCATAAGGACATCAGAAGATTTTTCATGACAATACCTGAGGCGGTTTCTCTAGTTCTTCAGGCAAGTCTATTTGCGAAGGGTGGGGAAATTTTTGTTCTTGATATGGGTGAACCAGTCAAGATATATGAGCTTGCTGAGAACCTTATCAAAATGAAGGGATTCAGGCCTCATCAGGACATTGAGATAGAGGTCGTTGGCCTGAGACCTGGCGAAAAACTCTACGAAGAAGTTTTGATGGATGAAGAAGGACTAAACAAGACAGAAAATAATATGATTTTCGTTGGACAGCCAATCAAGATGGACGACGATGAGTTTTTGACTAGTTTAGATACTCTTATTAGGGAATCTGAGAAGAACGACGGAAATATCAAGGGGCTTGTAGAAGGCGTTTGCAAGACTTACACGATAACTGAAAATAAGAAAAGTTAATTTTAGACGAAAGAACGCTATGAGAATATTTATAGTATCAAGGGGTGTACCTAGCGATAGAAATTTGACATTAGGAATATTTGAATTTGATCAAGCTAAAGCTTTGGTAGCGGCAGGTCACGATGTTGTAGTGCTTTCAGTTGATTTAAGATCGATTAGGCGCAGAAGAAAGTGGGGTTTCAGAAGCTACGAAAGAGATGGTGTAAGGGTCGAGGAAATTAATATTCCAGTAGGAGCAGTTCCTAAGCCACTTATGATAAGAATTGGGACCTCTGCGCTACGAAAACTCCTTAAACGAGCTATATCAAAGTTTGGAGAGCCTGACATTGTGCACTCGCATTTCTATGATATAAGCTATATGACCTTGAATGCACTTGACGGAAAATATAAGCATGCGATAACGGAACATTCATCGTATATCAATTCAGATCTCTGTGATAAGGAAATTTATAAATACGGAGAAATGTATAGAAAAGCAGACCTTGTTATCGCTGTTAGCAGGTCTCTATGTAAAAGGATGGATGAGCTCTTTGGAATAAGCCCCTTATGCATAAACAATATAGTAGATACAGATGTATTCAAGGTGAAGGCATCATCAGTGAATGAATCACAAAAACCATTTAGGTTTGTAAGCGTATCTAACTTAGTGCCCCAAAAGAGGATCGATTTAGTTGTTTCAGCCTTAAGCGAACTTGTTAAAGCTGGTAAACCAGCTAATTTGATAATAGTTGGTGATGGACAGATGCGAGCTAGTATCGAGGCACAGATTGAAGAGCTAGGTTTAGGCAAGCACGTAAGAATGATTGGAAAGGTTGACAGAGAAGAAATCTGTAAGCAACTTTCTGATTCGGACTGCTTTGTACTTGCCTCACAGAGCGAAACTTTTGGAGTGTCATACATAGAGGCAATTGCCTCAGGCCTTCCGGTAATAGCATCTAAATGCGGAGGTCCAGAGGATTTTGTTAACGAGGAAAACGGAGTTCTAATAGAGAAGGATAATTTGGAAGAACTTGTAAAAGCTATGCTATTCATGTACGAAAATGCAAGATGTTATGACCACAAGAAGATATCTATGGATATTTCTGAGAGATTTTGTGCAGAGATGATATCAAAAGAAATTATCAATGCATATGCGAGCATTAAATAATAATGGGGGATGTTATTTTATGAACTTGTGGATTTTTAATCACTATGCAGCACTTATGTATGTAGATGGGGACGGAAGACATCATGGTCTGGCTAAATATCTTATATCAAAAGGTGTAAAGGTGAAAATTTTTTGTGCAGAT
>ERZ772979.1612-NODE-1612-length-12597-cov-5.174215_pt1 | contig 12597 bp, 7 predicted proteins | sample MGYA00511130_ERZ772979 | MGnify/ENA primary metagenome ERZ772979 (study PRJEB29015, sample SAMEA2738103) | human oral metagenome | biome: human oral; feature: human-associated habitat; material: saliva | place: China | collected 2186 ... | reverse complement strand
GCTAGGGAAAATAAACTCAACAAGCAATTTCTAACCAAGTGGGTGGATAAGGATAATCAACCCGTAACGAGCTTGACCAGCTTTGCCCACGAAGTCCTTTCGATCCCTCGTGCTCATCAGATGGTCATGCAATACTCGGTCATTGATGATAGCAAGAAGGCTCTCATCCTCTTGCGCCCCTACCAGATCCACGCCATCGAAGCAGTGCAGGAAGCCTCTCGCCAGCAAGCATCAGGCTATGTCTGGCATACGACAGGTTCAGGAAAGACCTTGACCTCTTATAAGGTAGCGAGGAATCTCCTTCAGATTCCATCCATCCAAAAGACGATTTTTGTCGTTGACCGCAGGGACTTGGACCAACAGACTACATCGTCCTTTCTCTCTTATGCGACCAATGACGTCATCGATATCGATGAGACGGACAATACACATGATTTGGTCAAGCGACTAGGAAGTAATGATAAGCGTGTGGTGGTAACGACCATCCAGAAAATTGCCACCATGATGCGTAAGTTTGGACAAGGTCTTTACCAAAGAGATGCGGACAAAATCAAGGGTCTCCGAGTGGCCTTTGTCGTGGATGAATGCCACCGTGCCGTTACGCCACAAACACAAAAAGACATTAAGGCCTTTTTCCCACAGTCGCTTTGGTATGGTTTTACAGGCACACCTATCTTTAAGGAAAATAAACGCCAGCAAGTTGGCGATCTAGCCCAAACCACCCAGCAACAGTACGGTGACCGTCTCCATGAGTATACGGTCAAGGAAGCTATCCATGACGGTGCTGTCTTAGGCTTTAAGGTGGATTATCGCAATACCCTCATCACGGATAAATCTGAAAATGACATACCAGATACTGTCTATGAGAATGAGGAGCATATGCTGGAAGTCTTGGATGCCATTATCAATAAATCCCGTCAACAGCTAGGTTTCCAAAAGGGAGTTGGTAAGACCTATAATGCTATCCTGACCGTCAAGTCAATCCCTCAAGCCCAAGCCTACTATGACCTCCTCAAACGGGTCAAGGCTGGGGAGACGAGAGTCAAGGTATCGGAGAGGGTTAAGCAGGTTCTTCCTGACTTTCCAAAGGCGACTATCACCTACTCGGTCACAGAAAACGAAGAAGACTCAAGAGCCAATCAAGACCACATGAAGCAAGTCTTAGAGGACTACAACCAAGAGTTTGATACCCACTTTACCATGGCGGATCTGCGTGGCTTTAATACGGATGTCAATAACCGTCTAGCTCGAAAGCAGGACAAATACCTCTATCGCAATGAACAGTTGGACTTAGTCATCGTAGTCAATCGTCTCCTAACGGGATTTGATGCCCCTTGTTTATCGACTCTCTTTATTGATCGCAAGCCCATGCAACCGCAGGACTTGATTCAGGCTTTTAGCCGAACTAACCGTATCTTTGACTCCAGTAAGACCTACGGTCATATCATCACCTTCCAAAAGCCTCTAGCCTTTAAGGAAGCAGTAGATAATGCCCTCAAGCTCTACTCAAATGGTGGTGAAAACGAGGTCCTAGCCCCAAGCTGGGAAGAGGAGAAGAGGAACTTTTTACGGAGTTGCAGTGATTTCAAAAATCTTGCTACTGATGACTATGTGAATGGTCTAGATTTTGAGCAAGTCTCTACACCTGAGTTGAGGAAACTAGCTAAAACCTATCAAGCCTTTGATAAATACCTAGCCTCTATCCGAGTGTATAAAGAGTATGATGAGGAAGAAGTTTACAGTCAGACAGGACTTGATGGAGAAAAGTTGGAAAGGTATCTGGGCCTTTATCGAAATGTCCTTGCAGAATTAAAAAGCCGAGTAGAGGATGATGACGATGGAGAGCCACTTGATATCCACTATGAACTGGAGTCTATCCAAGTGGACGAAATCAACTATGCCTATATCCTAACCTTGATCCAAAGCCTGATTGAACAAGGTCAAAGTCAAGAAAAGAACCTAAGCACTCAAGATAAGGAAGCCGTGGATAACTATATTCAGAGCCTTGAGAAGACCAATCCCAATCTTGCCCAGATCATCACTGAACTTTGGAGAGAGGTACAAGAACATCCGGAAAGCTATCGTGGTCAGTCTATCGCAAATATCTTGGATCAGATGATAGAGGCGGTCATCCAGCAACACATCCAAGTCTTTAGCAAGCGCTGGTATGTCGGCGAGGATGAACTCCGTTACTATGTCGAACATTACCGTAAGGGAGCTAAAAAACAACTAGGAGAAAGCCAGCTGACCAAGAGCCAGCGCTATCAGGACTATAAGCTAGAGGTGGCGGATGCCCTCAATCCTCTCCTCTATAAAAAACAAATCAAGGAAGCTTATACCCAACTGGTAGAGGAAGTCATTGAGCCATTGAGGGTTGGGAGATAGTCCTTCGAGACTTAGAATAGATCTCTTTCCTAAAATTTACATGCATTCTAGGTTTAGAATAAGCATGATTCCATAAATTTAAAAGTATTCTAAGCTTCGAATAGCTTATCTGAGAAAGTTTTGAGGTCTTCTAGCTTTCGAATAGTCGTCTTCCCTAAAGTTTATATGTATTCTAAAGCTCGAAAAGTTAAAATCTATAAATAGTAAGAGTCTCTATCTGATGGACGGGGTGTATTTCCAGTCAGATAGGGATTTTTATTTTGGAAAGAAAGATTTATCCTGAAAAGTACATTTTAGATGGAAATAATGACAGTTGAGAGCATGTGGGATAAATCTTTTAAAGTAACTGTTAGAATTAATTTAAAAGATTACATAATGGAACATAGAAAGGATATCATCATGACAAAAACATACGCTATTCGCCCGCTTAGTTACAGCAACTTTACCAACCGTGAGTTTGAAAGCCTGATGATGGATACTCATCAAAGCTTGGCGACTTTTTCTAAGGCAAATAAGGATGAGGGCATGTATGCCAAACATTTGGAACCCTTCAAGACCAAGCTAGATGATTTTCAAGCTCAACTTGCAGTGGTGGAAACGAAAGAGTCTAGTAATCTGACAGAAGTCGATCGCAATCGTGATAGTGCCTTGGTCGGTCTCTTTACCCTTCATAGAGGATTTGCGAAGATTAAGGATGCCAAGCTCAAAGAAGCTCATGAAACTCTGAAACCAGTCTTTGCCAAGTACAAGGACATCACCAAGCACAGCAACGATGTGGAAACGGCAGAAATCAAGAGCCTGCTCAAAACGCTTAGTGAAACACCCTATCACGAGGCAGTGACCAGTCTAGGACTGACTCCTATGCTGACGGCAGTGGTCAACGCTCAAGAGGAATATGACCAAGTGGAGAGTAAGGCGCGTGCTTCTAAGTCTGCCAAGGAAGTTGGCAAGACTAGACAACTCCGTACCGAACTTTCAACTATCTATGGACCTTTTTATACGCTATACCGCAGCCAGTGCAGAAGTCTATCCTGAAAAAGAACACCTAGCCAAACTTCTCAAGGACCTCAATACAATCCGAGACAGTAAGCGATGCTTGAGTGGTCTAAGTAAGAAGGAGAAAAAAGTGAAAGTAGAAGAAGCGATACAAGTAGCAGGATAAAATTTTTTAGTAGATTCGTGCTATAATTTAAGTAATTATCTATAATGTGTAGGAGAAAAATTCATGGCAAATACTATTCTCATTCTGGGTAATGGCTTTGATATCGCTATGGGGCGAAAAACAAAGTATACCGATTTTATTGAGTTTGAAAAACAATTATTTTCCAATTCAGATGAGAAATTACTGGAGTTTCTAAAAGCTAAAAATATTAGTATTGAGAAATACAAGAATAATTTGTATTTGAGATTTATTAATGGAAACGAAGAGACACTCGGGAAAAATTGGTCGAATATTGAACTCATGATTTCGCAACTAGCAGATGCAATAATGTATTTTAAAGAAAACAGTAGCTTGCTATACTCTAATCAACTTAATAGACCGTTAAAAAGTATTATAGAGCAACATAAGATTGATTGGCGTATGAGTGCTAATTACAGTTCAAAATTATATATTGCATATACTTTCCTCTCCCTATTCGATGAAAAAGGCTGGAGTTTTTTAGAAAGAGAAGTTGCATTGGATGAATTAAATAACGAATTTATCAGGCAACTTGATCTATTGATTGAATTATTAGAAATATATTTATCTTATAGAGACTTTCTTGATTTTGAAGTTAGGAATATTAAATCCAAGCTAACAGCTTTGGATGCAATACGTTATTTATCACATGCCTATATTTTAAATTTTAATTATACCAATACTTCAGAATATCTATTTGGAACTTTTGATACGCTAACTCATTTTATACATGGTCGAATTGATTTAGAGAGAACTTTCGGTCGCATCAATACTATGGTCTTTGGAATTGAAGATAAAGAAAATGATGTTAACAGTGATTTAATTCCTTATCAGAAGTATTACCAAAGGGTCGTTAAAGAGACAGGAAATGAATTTGAAGAATTTTTCCAACCAAGGTACAAGGATTCAGATGAGGAAGTATCAATATTGATATCCAAAAATATAATTATTTTTGGTCACTCTGTTGATCCCTTGGATAAAGAGATATTTCAAAAATGTTTTGAATTAGCAGAGAAAGGTGAGTATCTATATCGATTTATTTTCACTTATTTTGATGAACCAGCTAAACGTTCGATTATTAAGAATCTTGCAATCATTCTTGGTAAAGAAAAATTGGTAGAGTTAACAGGAAAACGAAATGTTGTATTTATAAAGAGTGATGATAAGGATGGTATGAAAGATGTTCTACTACCTTAATAAAATCAAAAAATAATTGAACTTATATAATCAAATTCTAAAATCTTAATCTAAAAACATTTCTATCCCACTCATCCTTCCTAGTTCGAGTGGGTTTTCTTAAAATATGATAAAATAGAAGAGATAATACATTTATTTAATAAGGGAAGTAAAAATGGCAAGTAAAGAAAATGCAGAACGCAAGGAACTGCATCGTAAAATTTGGGCGATTGCGGACGATGTTCGTGGTGCTGTAGATGGTTGGGATTTTAAGCAATATATCCTAGGTATCCTTTTCTATCGCTTTATTTCAGAGCATATGGCAGACTATTTTGACCGTGCTGAGCATGAAGCTGGCGACTTAGAATTCCGTTATGCTGAATTGAGTGACCAAGAAGCTGAGCAAGATTTTAAACCAGGGACAGTTGAGGATAAGGGATTCTTTATCCTTCCGAGTCAACTATTTGAAAATGTTGTCGAGAAAGCCTCGCAAAATGAAAATTTAAACGAAGACTTGGCTAACATTTTTCAAGCTATTGAGAAGTCAGCGATTGGCTTCAAATCAGAGGATGATATCAAAGGTTTGTTTGATAACTTGGATACACGAAGCAATATCCTTGGTGGAACTGTTCCAGAAAAAAATAAACGACTTTCTGACATTCTAAATGGTATCAATAGCATTAACTTTGGTAACTTTGAGGAAAATGACATCGATGCCTTTGGGGATGCTTATGAGTTCTTGATTTCCAACTATGCAAGTAATGCAGGAAAAAGTGGGGGTGAATTTTTCACACCTCAGACAGTCTCTAAACTACTAGCTCGTCTAGTGATGGTCGGCAAGGACAAGATTAACAAGGTCTATGACCCAACATGTGGTTCAGGCTCTCTCCTTCTTCAAATGAAAAAACAATATGAAGACCATATTCTAGAAGATGGATTCTTTGGTCAAGAAATTAACATGACAAACTATAACTTGGCTCGTATGAATATGTTCTTACACAATATCAACTACAATAACTTTGATATTAAGCGAGGAGATACCCTTTTAAATCCTCAGCATTTAGAAGAAAAGCCCTTTGATGCTATCGTTTCTAACCCCCCGTATTCTGTCAAATGGGTGGGAGATGGAGATCCAACTCTGATAAATGATGACCGCTTTGCGCCAGCTGGTAAGCTAGCTCCTAAGTCAAAAGCTGACTTTGCCTTTGTCATGCATAGTCTCAACCACCTGTCTAATAAAGGTCGAGCAGCTATTGTTTGTTTTCCAGGGATTTTCTATCGTGGTGGTGCTGAAAAGACCATTCGTCAGTATCTAGTAGATAATAACTTTGTTGAAGCGGTTATTTCCCTTCCAGACAATCTCTTCTTTGGAACTTCTATTGCGACCACGATTTTAGTTCTAGCGAAGAATAAACTTGAAAATAAAACACTCTTTATTGATGCGAGTAAAGAATTTAAGAAAGAAACTAATAATAATATCTTGACGGATGACAATATTGAGCACATTATTGAATTATTTACTAATTGTCAAAGCGTAGACTATAAAGCGGCTCTTGTTGATAATGATGTGATTGGTTTAGAGCAGGATTATAACCTGTCTGTATCAACCTATGTCGAACAAGAAGATACACGTGAGAAGATTGATATTGATGAGCTAAATAAAGAAATTGCTGAGACTGTTGCCAAGATTGACCACTTGCGTGCAGAGATAGATAAGATTGTAGAGGAGCTGAGCCATGGCAAATGATGTGATTCTCTATAGGACAGATGACGGTAAGTCAGCTATTGAACTCCACTTGGATAATGGAACAGTCTGGTTGACCCAACAGGAATTAGCTGAGCTCTTTCAAACTTCCAAGCAAAACATTAGTAAACATATCAAGGCTATTTTTGAAGATGGTGAATTAGCGGAAGAGGCAACTGTCAACTATAAGTTGACAGTTCAAAATGAGGGTAATAGAAGTGTTCAGCGGAATGTTGCCTACTATAATCTGGATATGATTTTGGCGATTGGTTATCGTGTTCGTTCCCCTCGTGGAATCCAGTTCAGACACTATGCTTCGACAGTCTTGAAAGAGTATCTGATCAAGGGCTTTGCTATGGATGATGAGCGTTTGAAAAACTTGGGTGGAGGCTCTTACTTTAAAGAACTCTTGGAAAGAATCCGAGATATTCGCTCGAGTGAAAAAGTCTTTTACCGTCAGGTTTTAGATCTTTTCGCGACATCAAGTGATTACAATGCAAACTCACCAGAGGCAAAGAAATTCTTTGCGACGGTTCAAAACAAGATGCATTATGCCATCCACCACAATACTGCCAGTGAACTCATTTATAACCGTGTCGATAGCGAAAAGGAGTTTATGGGCTTGACCACTTTTAAGGGCGACCTCCCTACTCTATCTGAAGCAAAAGTTGCCAAGAACTATCTGACAGAGAAGGAGCTTCGTGGGCTTAATCAGCTTGTATCGGGATATCTAGACTTTGCTGAAAGGCAGGCAGAGCGAGAAGAAGTCATGACTATGGCTGACTGGGTGGTTCACGTAGATCGTATCCTTCAGGCTACTGGAGAAGACTTGCTGGACAATGGTGGTTCTATCTCTCGTGAACAGATGAAGCAGAAGGTAGATAAGGAATATAAGAGCTATCAAACCAAGACCCTTAGTCAAGTTGAAAAAGATTATCTCAGGGAAATCAAAAGTATTGAAAATCTAGCCAAGGAAGGAGGTAACTGATGAATATCCTAGAAGAAATCCAAAACTGTCACGTTGAGTGGAAAGAGTTGGGGGAGGTGTGTGAATTAAAAAATGGATACACACCCTCAAAAACTAATAAAGAATTTTGGGAAAATGGAACTATACCTTGGTTTAGATTAGAGGATATACGTAAAAATGGACGGGTATTGTCTAATTCACTACAGCATGTCTCCAGAAATGCAGTTAAGGGGGGTAAAGTTTTTACTCCTAATTCAATAATTATTTCTACAACGGCTACGATAGGAGAAATTGCTTTGATTACTGTTCCTTTTTTATGTAATCAGCAGATAACCGCTGTTATGAAAAAACAGAAATATGATAAAGATATAGATATGAAGTTTTTGTTTTATTACTTACATATTCTAAGTAATGATATGAAGAAAGGAATAAATGAGGGTAGCTTTCCAATTGTTTCTTTATCGAAAATGAGGAGTTTTAAAATCCCAATTCCTCCTCTAGAAATTCAAGAAAAAATTGTGCAAATACTTGACAAAATGACTGAGTATGTTACAGAATTGACCTCAGAATTGACCTCAGAATTGACCTCACGTAAAAAGCAATATTCTTTTTATCGAGATAAACTTTTGTCATTTGAGGATGAGGTTTATCAGGTTGAGTGGAAGACTTTGGGGGAATTATTTGTTTTTAAAAATGGATTGAACAAAGGAAAAGAATTTTTTGGAATTGGAACACCTATAGTTAATTATACTGATGTATACAGAAACAATAAATTATCAGCGAATGTTTTGGGAGGAAAAGTTAGAGTAAGTCCTGAGGAAAAAGAGCGTTATAGTATTCAAAGAGGGGATGTCTTTTTTACACGAACTTCTGAGACACAAGAAGAAATTGGAAAAAGTTCCGTATTATTAGATGAAGTTAAAGACGGAGTTTTTAGCGGATTTGTTTTGAGAGCTAGACCGATTACGAAATTATTGCTTCCTGAATACTGTGCATATTGCTTTGAATCAACTAGCTTTCGAAAGGATATTGTGCGGTATAGTACTTATACAACAAGAGCTTTAACGAATGGTAGTGCACTTTCGAAACTGAAAATCCCAGTCCCTTCCCTTGAAATCCAGTCTCGTATTGTTCAAGTTTTAGACAACTTTGATACGGTTTGTAACGACTTAAATATCGGACTTCCCAAGGAGATTGCACTACGCCAAAAACAGTATGAATATTTTAGAGAAAAACTCTTGACATTCGTCGCCGAAGGCGAGTACACTGAGAGTAGAGTAGAGGAGTGGGATAACTCCGCTATTATCAAGCTTTTACAGTGGGTATTTGGACCAATTCGAGTGAAGTTGAGAGCAGTTGCAGAATATAGTCAAAAGAGGATTAGTGTGACAGATTTAACTCCTGAAACTTATGTTGGAGTTGATAATTTGTTGCAAGATAGAAAAGGGAAAGCAGTTGCTACATTTTTACCTGATCAAGGAAGTGTTACAACCTATAATCAGGGTGATATACTGATTGGTAATATCAGACCTTATCTCAAAAAAATTTGGTTTTCGAATCAAGTTGGTGGGACAAGTGGAGATGTCTTGACAATTCAAAATTCTATAATCCCTTGTATGGAAAACAAATATTTATATTATATCTTGTCAGATGATCGATTCTTTTATTATAATGTGCAATATTCAAAAGGTTCTAAGATGCCCCGAGGAGATAAGCAGGCTATTATGCAATATAAGTTTATCTTACCATCCCTTACTGAACAAAAAAGAATTGTCTCCGTTCTTGACAATTTTAACACCCTAACCAACTCTCTTTCTGAGGGCCTCCCGAAGGAAATTGAACTAAGACAGAAACAGTATGAATACTGGAGAGAACAATTATTAAACTTTACTAGATAAAATTCTTTAATCATTTTGAGATAGGATCTCAATTAAAACAAAAAAGGAACATACTATGGTTGATTATTCAAAAGTACATGAAGTAGTTGCGGAAACAAATGAAGGGATTCTCTTGGCTGAGTATCAACCAGAGTATCGCACGGATAGAGAATACCAGTCAGAAGCAGATTTAGAAAATCAGCTGATTTCTGATTTGGTAAATCATCTCAACTATGAACGCCTAAATATTCATACTCCTGCAGAGATTTTAGCAAATACCAAGGTGCAAATAGAAAAACTTAATAAGGTGACTTTTTCGAATGCTGAGTGGAATCGCTTTGTAATGGAATATCTGGATTGTCCTAATGAGGGGCTAGTTGAAAAAACTCGAAAAATACAAGAGAATCATATTTATGACTTTGTATTTGATGATGGACGGATTAAAAATATTTTTATCCTTGATAAGAAAAACATTCATAACAACAGCATGCAGGTCATCAACCAAGTGACCCAAGTGGGTAGTCATACCAACCGTTATGATGTGACCATTTTAGTCAATGGTCTTCCGCTAGTTCAGATTGAATTGAAGAAGCGTGGAGTTAGTCTGCAAGAAGCCTTTAATCAGGTTCACCGTTATAGTAAGGAAAGCTTCAATAGCGAGAATTCTTTATACAAATACATTCAGATTTTTGTCATTTCGAATGGCACTTTTACACGCTATTTTGCCAATACAACAGCTCAAAATAAAAATCATTATGAGTTCACCTGTGAATGGGCAGACCGTAAGAATAAGACTATTCACGATTTGGAAGATTTTACTGTTACTTTTTTTAGCAAGCGTGTCCTCTTGGAAGTTTTGACTAAGTATTGTGTTTTTGATACTAATAACACCTTGCTCATCATGCGCCCTTATCAGATAGCAGCTACTGAGAGTATCATACGCAAGATTCATTCGTCTAATGAGATGAAGAACTTTGGCACAATCAATGCTTGTGGCTATATCTGGCATACAACGGGTTCAGGAAAAACTTTGACAAGCTTTAAGACTGCCCGTTTGGCAACAGGGTTGGACTATATTGATAAAGTGATTTTTGTGGTTGATAGAAAAGACCTAGATGACCAAACTATGAATGAATATAAAAAGTTCCAGCCAAATTCAGTCAATGGTAGCAACAATACCAAAGAGCTCCAACGAAGTATCGAAGAAAATGATGATCGAATCATTGTCACAACAATTCAAAAGTTAAACAAATTTATAACAGCGAATCCAAATCATGAAATCTATAGTAAAAAATGTGTTTTAATCTTTGATGAATGTCACCGCTCCCAGTTTGGGAAGGCTCAAAAGCGTATTAAGAAGGCTTTTAAACAGTATGCTCTATTTGGATTTACAGGGACACCGATTTTCCCAGAAAATAGCTTGACGGGTGAAACGACACAAGAAGTTTTTGGAGAACAACTTCATAACTACGTTATCACGGATGCTATTCGAGATGAAAAAGTGTTGAAGTTCAAGGTTGACTATAACTATATCAAACCTGAAATCAATAAGTATAGAGAAGCTGAAAAAGCAGTTGGTCGAGAGATTGATGAGAAGAAACTCAAAAAGATAGAGAAGGAATTACTTCTACATCCAGAACGGATAGCAACCATCACTGAGTACCTGTTGAGAGTTTATGATGACAAGACGCATCGAAATCAACACTATACTCATAAGCAAAAACAACTGTTTGGATTTAATGCCATGCTAGCTGTACAGAGTATTGAAGCAGCAAAATTATACTATGAAGAACTCCAACGACAGCAAGCAGCTTTACCAGAAGCTAAACGATTGAAAGTTGCAACTATCTTTAGTTTTGCACCTAACGAAGAACAGTCAGCTTATGGAGAAATTCAAGATGAAGAGCTAGAGCCTCAAGATACAGCCCTGCCTCTATCTTCTAAAGAGTTTCTTTCTAGAGCGATTGACGACTATAATCACATGTTCAAGACCAACTTCTCAGCTGATGGGAAGGAGTTCCAAAATTACTATCGTGACCTTTCTAAAAGAGTTAAATCCAAAGAAGTGGATTTGCTGATTGTAGTTGGTATGTTCTTGACGGGATTTGATGCTCCAAGTATGAATACTCTCTTTGTCGATAAAAACCTACGTTATCATGGTTTGATTCAGGCTTTCTCGAGAACTAATCGAATTTTTAATAAGGTTAAACGTTTTGGGAATATTGTTTGTTTCCGTGATTTAGAAAAGGCTACGCAGGAAGCTATTAAGACTTTTGGAGACACAAATAAGCTTGAAATCATCTTAGAAAAAAGCTTTAGTGAATACATGGATGGTTTCGTGGATCAAGTAACGGGTATAGAGGTCAAAGGCTATACTGCGGTTTGTCAGGAAATTTTGGAAAGATTTCCTAATCCACAAGAAATTGAAACAGAACATGATAAAAAAGAATTTGTTAAGTTATTTGGTGAGTTACTGAAGCTTGATAACGTCCTTCGAAATTATGATGAGTTTCAAGAAATCGATAAGCCTATCTCTGAAGGTTATCTTCAGGATTTAAGAAGCACTTATGTAGAAATTCGAGATGAATTCTTAAACCTTAAAAATTATGAAAGAACAAAAGACTTAGGTGTTGACCTTTCAGATGTTGAATTTGAAATCGAACTCTTAAAAACAGATGAGATTAATCTGGACTACATTCTTGCATTGATTGTTGAAAAAACGAAGAATTCTGAGTCCAAAGAAGCAATGAAAGCAGAAGTTAGTCGTGTGATTCGTTCTAGTATCGATATTCGTGCCAAAGAAGAGTTGGTTATCGGCTTTATCAATGACACTGATTTGCAAAAATTGAAAGACCATGATGGGATTATCAATGCTTTCTACGAATATGGCAAGGAACGCAAGAAAATCGCAATCCATGACCTAGCTGAGTCTGAGAACCTTGTAGCTGATTACCAATTATTCATAGACAAATCAATTCAACGAGGTTATGCTGAAAACAGTGGGACTGATTTAGATTCGATTATTCCACCAACTTCTCGTAGACAGGGAGCGCGTGAACGGAAAAAGCAAGAAGTTTTACGTAAGATTCAGTTGTTAGTAGAGACATATTCAGGTATTTAAGGATTGTCAAACAAGGTTTATTAGAAAAATCAGGAATTACAAAAAATTATTGATTCGCTCATTTTTTAGACACAACTTTGTTTCCATATTTCCTGGAAACTGATAGAAAACAAGGAGAAACATGGAACAAACTAATCAAAAATCCCA
>ERZ772979.1610-NODE-1610-length-12615-cov-4.470939_pt1 | contig 12615 bp, 13 predicted proteins | sample MGYA00511130_ERZ772979 | MGnify/ENA primary metagenome ERZ772979 (study PRJEB29015, sample SAMEA2738103) | human oral metagenome | biome: human oral; feature: human-associated habitat; material: saliva | place: China | collected 2186 ... | reverse complement strand
AAATAATTCCGAATTTTTGTTTCATAATAAGCTCCTTGCTCTTTGAATTTCTACCTTCTAATAGTATAGTACCACGCTGTTTTTTTCAAGAAATCACTGGCTATAACTAGTTTTGAAAAATAAAAAAGGCCTCCCAGCTTTTCAGCTGGGAAGTCTCTTTAACCGATAATCGTTTGAATAATTGGAATGACGATAACAAATAATACTGTACTTAGAGTGACAATATTCGTTGAGAATTCGACATCTCCATCCCCTTGATTCGCTAAAATTGGTAGTACGGCTAAGGCTGGTGTTGCAGACTGAATCATAAATGTTTGATATTCCGCAGTAACCATTCCTGGTGCCATCAATTTAAGAACCGCAAACATTAATACTGGGGCAACGATAAAACGCCCTACTAATGCTACGATACTATCCTTATCAAATCGAATCGTCTTAATACCCGCTTTGGCTAATACAATCCCAATGTATACAAGTGATAATGGAGTTGTTAATCCTCCTACATAGCCTAATGTACTTGATACGAAACTAGGCAGTGGAATATTAATAATCAAGAACACTACTGAAACGATAAATCCAAGTAACGGAGCAGGAAGTAATTTCTTCCAATCGAAATGAGATTCTTGTTTCTTCTTTCCACTTTTACTATCGCTTGTCATTAAAAAGACACCTAATGTCCAAGTCGAAATCGTATTCGTAATATAGTAAATCAAGAAGTAAGCTAATGCATCATCACCGAATAATGCGATGTTTAAAGGTAACCCGATAAAGATTGTATTCGCATTGACGAATGTATTAATGACTGTTCCTCTTCGTCCTGGCGCTACTTTAAAGACTTTGACACTTAAAAATGCCACAATATATCCAAGAGCGAAAGCAACAAATGTATAAACGAGTCCTCCTGATAAGCTAATCAATTTTTCTAGAGTTAAATATTTTAACACGGAAACAAAAATTGATACTGGCATCGCCACGTTCATAATTAATTTAGACAAATCATTGCCAAAATCATTATGGAACCAGCCTCTTACTTGTAGGAAATATCCAAGCACAATCAGTGCAATAATTGGAATAATGGACTCAAGAGATGTTAGAAATAACATCCACATCGCCTCCTAATATTTTGGTGTCCATCTGAAGTCACGAACAGCTTTTTCCATATCTTGTTCAGCTGCGCGTGCTAGACCTTGTTCTTGTGCTTTTTTAGCGACTGCTGTTGCCACTTTCAATGACACTTCTGCCACATATTTGAATGGAGGTAACACAGGTGCGCCTGGTTTTGTAATATCCACAATACCGCTTAAGGCATGCGCTGCAGCACCAATCATTTCGTCTGTTAATAGACTCGCTTCTGAAGCAAGCATTCCTAATCCAAGACCTGGGTAGATTAACGCATTGTTCGCTTGTCCGATAACATAGTTAACACCGTTGTACTCAATGTCGTCTGAAGGAATTCCTGTTGCAACGAAAGCTTTTCCGTTTGACCATTCGATAAGGTCTTTAGCTGTTGCTTCTGCTAATTTTGTAGGATTTGATAATGGGAAAATCACAGGACGTTCTGTGTTTTCGCACATTGCTTCAACAACTTCTTTTGTAAATGTACTAGGTTGCGTTGAAGTTCCCACTAAGATAGTTGGTTTAACAGTTTTTACCACTTCTAATAAATCGGTTAATTTATCTGCATTGGCAAAATCACTACGTTTTTTCGCAAATGGGCGTTGTTCAGGAGTTAAATCGTCCATATCGTCGAATAACAATCCTTGTTTGTCGACCATGAAGAAACGTTTATAAGCTTCTTCTTCGCTAAGACCATCAACGACCATTTCACGAAGCACGCGAGAAGCAATTCCTGCCCCTGCAGTTCCCCCACCGTAGCATAAGTACACTTGGTCAGTTAGTTTTTCACCAGCGATATCCATTGCGGCAAACACGCCACCAAGTGTCACGATTCCTGTACCTTGAATATCATCGTTAAAAGTTGGGATTTGAGTTTTGTATTTATTTAAAATATTAGCCGCATTGCCACGTCCGAAGTCTTCCCAGTGTAAATATAGTTTAGGGAAAAGACGTTCTGCTGTTTCAACGAATTGGTCGATAAAGGCATAATAACGGTCACCACGCACACGTTCATGACGATTTCCTAAATAATTTGGATCATCCAATAAACTTTGACGGTTTGTTCCGGCATCAATCACTAATGGAAGAACACTTGCTGGGTCGATTCCGGCTGCTCCTGTATAGACCATTAATTTACCAACAGAGATGTCCACCCCGTTTGTACCCCAGTCACCAATTCCAAGAATTCCTTCTGCATCCGTCACAACGATTAAACGAATATCGCGGTCGCCTGCCGCATTTTTCAATGTTGCTTCGATATTTTCTGGATGGTTGATGTCTAAGTATGCTGCATATTGTGGATCTACAAAGAGTTCGCTGTAGTTTTCAATCGTGTCTGCAATTGTTGGGTCATACACGATTGGGTTGAACTCCTCTAAGTGTTGTGAGAATAAATAGTAGAATAAAGTACGGTTTGTGTTGAAGATTTCCATTAAGAAAAGACGTTTTTCAAGGTCGTTTGCTTTTTGGTGCATATGTGCATAGGTTTGCGCCGCTTGTTCTTCTAAAGTTTGAACGTACGGTGGTAATAATCCAACCAATCCTAATTCTTGACGTTCTTCTTGTGTAAATGCTGTCCCTTTATTTTTGAAAGGGTTGTTTAAAATTTCGTGTCCACGCATGGTGATTCCTCCTTAAATGGTTGTTGATGAAACTGTACTATATACCCGGGTGTAAAGTCGTTCATCTGTCTAGGTGAGTATATAAATAAAAAAGCCTTCTATTCTCTAGAAGACTCGACATAGACAGATTTCAAGTGTTCGTCTTCTAAAGGAACTATCATTATCGCCTTTGGTAAGCAAACACCTTCTTTCAATTTTACATTGACGCTCGATTGTATATTCTCAAAACGAATGAGAATTTTGATATAATTAATTATATCACTAATTTCACAATAAATATATAAAACGAAATTAATTCTATTCACCATAAAAAGTTTTATCAATCGTTCAGCCTTCTTTACGATTGACATTCTAAAAAATAACTTATAGCATAGTCAAACAGAGGTCGTCTTATAATTTTTTTATATATGAGGAGGAACGTTTATGAAACTTCAACAACTGAAGTACTTTAACGAGTTATGCCGTTTAAAATCATTTTCAAAAGTAGCTGCTAGATTCAAGGTCAGTCAACCAACTGTTAGCTACGCAATCAAAGGGTTAGAAGATACACTCGGCGTTCAGCTCATTGTTAGAGACCAATCCCATTCAAAAATTTCCCTCACAAAAGAAGGGCAAATTTTTAGACAATTTTCTCAAAACGCCTTGCAACAACTTGAAATGGGAAAGGCTGCCCTAAAAGCCTCCAATAATAGCCGTGTAAAGATTGGAATTACTGCCGCTCTTTCTCGATTCTTCGATTTGACCCAACATTTGTCTTCACTCGAACAGATTTTTGGTACAGAAATCATCTTACTGGAAGATGGCTCTAAAGAAATTACGAAGAAGATTGCATCAAACCAACTAGATATTGCTTTATTCGGAACATGCAAAGAAGTAACTAGTTCGCAACATGATTTGAAAAAAATCGCAACCTTCCCTTTTAAATTGGCAGTGTCTAAAAATCATCCATTGGAAAAAGCATCGCATGTTCACCTTTCTCAAGTAGAGCAAGAAGAATTCATTCTTTTTAACGAACACTTTGTTCACAATGAAGTATTCTGGCGGTTTATGAATACGTACGGAATCGTTCCAAATATTTTAGCCGAGGTCAGCGATATTCATGGATTTGAAAACTTTATCAAGCAAAAAAATACGGTAGGTCTTCTCGTGGACTTCTTGAAACTTAACGGTATTCAATTAATTGAACTAGACGAGACAGAGCCTGTTCAATTTTATTTATACTTAGCTAAACAAAAAGGTGGAAAAATCACCGACAAGAAATTCAAACAAATTGAAACCTATATTCTTGAACAAATTCAATCCCTTAAAAAATAGTAAAAGGCGTCTACTTAGACGCCTTTTTTATTAAATCAAGCGAATTATGAGCGAAAAGTGAGCGAAAAAGTTGAGTTTCCCTATTGATTTATTGTATACACAGAACTATACTACTGTATATACAGTAAACAAAAGGAGAGTTTTATTCTGATGAAAAATGTTCGTTTTATGACACTAACCGCACTATTAACCGCGATTGCCATCTTCATTCCTATCGCGATGCCATTAAAATTGGTGATTCCACCAGCTTCGTACACACTCGGAAGCCACGTTGCGATTTTTATTGCGATGTTTATTAATCCGTGGATGGCCATCTTTGTCGTTCTTGGGTCCTCATATGGATTCTTTATTTCCGGGGCGTACCCGCTCGTGATTGTCTTCCGCGCGCTTTCGCATATTATTTTTGCGACACTTGGAGCCTTTTTCCTACAAAAATATCCAAAGACACTAGAAAATCGCAAAGCGTCATGGATTTTCAACTTCGTATTGGCGCTCATTCACGCAGTCGGCGAAGTACTAGCCTGCGTCCTCTTCTACTCCGTTTCAGGAACGGATCTTCAAAGCATGTTTTACGTCCTCTTCGTCCTAGTCGGATTTGGTACAGTGATTCACAGTATGGTAGACTATGAAATAGCACTAGCGGTGTATAAAGTTTTACAAAAAAGACGTTAAAAGAGGGACACTATGCCAAAAGAACGAAAAGCTGAACTACTAAAACTGCTGAAAAACGCGCCAAAGCCACTCAACGGTCAAAGCCTGGCGGAACATTTCCACGTAACACGACAAATTATCGTGCAAGACATCGCACTTCTTCGAGCTGATGGGGAAACGATTCTATCGACGAACCGCGGATATGTCTACAAGGAGCAAGAGAGTTCGCCGTACGTTCATCGCCTCTTCAAGGTCAAACACGATACCGAGGCTATCGAGAGTGAACTTCTAGCCATTGTTGATAATGGAGGTCGTGTCCAAAATATTCAAATCGACCATCCCGTCTATGGCGAAATCCAAACGCTCGTGAAGCTGACCTGTCGCCGTGACGTTCAGCACTTCTTGGAGCAAATCCACCAAGCGGACTTCCGCCCACTGTCGTCTCTAACAGACGGTGTGCATTATCATCTGGTTGAGGCCGAAAACCAACAAGACCTCGACTATATCGAAGACGCCCTCGACAAATTAGGGTATTTAGTGAAAGAAGATTAAAAGAAAGGAGCACCACACGATTGTGTGGTGCTCCTTTTACTTATGGTCTATAGCGTTCTTTAGAACTATGCCGTTTCCCTAAGCGTTTCGCCTGAGCTTCTGTCATTTCTACAACATTCTGTTTGTTTGTGTTTGCTGGCATATTTTCCTTATAGTACCAGTAAATATCTGACTTTCCTTTTGTAGCTACATAGACTGTAATATACTCTTCCTGATTTACCGTCGTTTCGGTGACAGCTTCCGTTTGAACTACAGTAGTTTCTACTTTCTTCGCAAATAGCGGTTCCGCATTACCAGTCGCATAGTCGATTTTTGCATTTGGTGAAATATTATCAAGAGTCACATGAGTTACGCCATCTTTATCGACATTCTCTTGTTTTGTTCCAAATGAAATCTTCATCAAAGTTCCATCGCTTTTAATTCCAGCATACTGTAACTCAATTTTTCGAGGAATCAGTTCATCCCCTTCGTAAATTGGTGTTACTTTATAATCCAACCAATCATTCGGATGAGCATTAATCCAATCCGCAAGATTATTCTCATAGAAAAGCATCGCGGTTTGGTTTGCCGAATCCTTATCGGACAAGCTACCTGTATTTAACAGGGCTGTCATTGGTGTTAAATTACGTAGTTCATTATCTAGCCCACTGAATTGATATCCGACTAAATGCCCGCGATTCATCAACCATGCTTCTTTTCCGCTTCCTGAATCGTCAATTGGCATTTTGTAGTTATGCCACCCAACTGGATCTACACTAATTTTTGGTTCTCTTTTTGCTTTCGGTTTATCTTTGATATTCAATTGAATATGAGCCGATGTCGAACGCTCCAATTTATCAAGATCACCCAAAACCAATTGCTTTTCCTTCTTAAACGGAAGCAATGAATCTGGCAACTTCGCAGGTGCCACTGTCGTCGTTTCAACCGTTGTAACCTTCGCTACTGTCTCTGTTGTCGCTTTCGACTCTTTCTTATGTCCCCCACATGCAGCCAAAGAAACGCAAGCGACTACTAACAAACCCAATTTCCAATTCGATTGAATCTTCACCCTAATTCCCCCTAGTTTACTTTGTTAAAAAACACACTAACTAGATTTAGTATAGTCCTCCTACAACCTGAATACAATAGAGTTTTTATTTAATTTTCGTCTTTTCGAGTGAAAAAACCGTATAGGATATATCGCTAACAAAATAGACCTGGCATTTCTGCCAGGTCTATAAAACTGCGTTATATTTTAATCGCACAGATTTATTGAGTAAAAACACGCCTCTCTGTACAGTTTATTCCTTGATTGAATACCACTGATTTGCCCATTCTAGCACCGGCAATTCCCGGTTTGCTAAGAGTACGCCCCACGGTTTCGCCGCGCATCGTTTGTACTCTTCGAAAGCTTCTTCATAAGTGAGTTTTAAGGTCGACAGCTCGAATTCCTCTAATTCTTTGGACGTCATCTCGGTTTTCCCAAAACTTGTCACGAGGCAGAGGAAATAGTGGTTCACATTATGACGGTGAATCTGATTGTAGTAATCGCTCACCGTGCCAATCTTGCACAGCACCTCCACGCTAGCGCCAAGCTCTTCCTTCAGCTCCCGATGAATCGCCTCTTCGGGGGTCTCGCCAACTTCGACGCCACCGCCAGCTGTTTCGATAAAAGCTCCGTTGCCGAATATATCGTCTCTAACGACACGGACAAAGTAGAAAAATCCTTCCTCGTCCACAACGATGGCCCGAGCAACATGCCGATCATGCGTAATCTCTGTCTTCTCCCACTGCGTATCTTCTAATGTTAATGCTAATTCCTTCACTGCCAAACTCTCTTTCTACAGTATTTCTCTACGTAAATATCATTAATAGCACAAATAGTACTAGCAATCCAGCACCTAAGGTTAACACAATCTTACCCACACGAATCGCATCTGCGTCCGTTTGACTTCCTACCTTCTTACGAGCTTCAAAATCATTGATAAGCCCAAACTTCTTTTTGAATACGATGAGATATCCGAAAACTGAAAATGTGATTCCTAGTGCGAATAGGATAAATTTTAAAATAAGCATGATTATTCCCTCAAAACTTGTATGATTTAACCTTTGATTTTCTCCAACAGTTCTTTGATACTCTTTTCAATCTCTGAAACATCAACAAAGAAGATATGGATTTTTGTATCCTCATCTCTAAATTCAATGATTCTATTCTCTAACTCATTCACTCTTGGATATAACACCCAAACTTCATTCGCTTTATATTTTTTCGAATATGCATACATTTGATACATATCCCCCTGAGATATACCATAGTTTTCTTGTGGAGAATTATATAATCGTTTCCACTTGGTATCCATAATAATGGTATTTCCATTTTTATCCTCAATAACTATATCCGGTCTTAGCGAAAATATATTGCGATTATCTTCTTTCAGTAAATATCTACCCGTATCTTGAGTAGATACTGAATAGTCTTCTCTTTCGAAAATATCTACTATATGCATTGATACAAATGATTCGTATACTTTTTCCATCGGGAATAATAAAGCACGTGCCTTATTATCTCCAGAAAAGGTCGAAAAACTCTTATTCATCAAGAATACTTTGCTCCAAGCCAGAATTTCTTCATAATCCTTTGTAGTTCGGTCTATCTGAACTTTGTCAAAATCACTTGCATAATTCCATGAGGGATTAACCAACTCAAAATAGATTAATTGTTGTCGAATGGATTTTAAGTTGTTAGAACTCGTACTGATTTTCTGTAATTTTAACAACGTCGATTTAATCAATCGATTCTCAGGTCTATTTAAATTAAATTCATCATATGCAAGACTAAATCTTTCTGCATGACCGATATTTTCTTTAAGATGTCGATTGATCAATAATTTCCCTTTAAAAACATTCAGCGTATCTTCTTGAGAAACATATGCAGATTTTAGACCTCTGCGAGTAAGTAAAGATAATTGATACAGATACATATTAATAAAAATCTCATATAGATTTATACTCTCTGTTCTTAAATTTGCAGAACTAAACACTTTGCCTGGGAAATCTTTCATAGACCTTAACATATCTATAAATACTTCTTTTGTAGTTTTCCCAGTATCGTTTGACCCAAAATCTACTTTTGGAAGAATCTGAATCTGATATCCACTTTCCAGCTGTATGAGCCCTACAAAGTTCTTTGCTTGGATTACATTTCCTACTCCTTTGATTGTTCTAGTTCTAAGAAAATCTAGAGGATCCCCTTCATCATCAGTACTCTCTTGATTTCGAATAAAATCATCAAGTTCCTTAAAATATTTTTCTTTTAAGTAATGAACATTACCTTCTATTTCGGCATAACTTTCATTCGATGTGATAAATTCGAACTCTTTCATTGATAGTAATTTATCATTCATACAATCACCTGATTAGTTCTCTTGTTGAGGCAAAAGAATTCCTTGATAACTTTCAATCTTCCACAAAGCATCCTCATTCAATGAATACAAAGCTGTACTTTCTAATCTAATAGACTCTCCAAACAATTCTTTAGGCATAATGTTTACTTTCTTAATAAATTGAAATTGCTCATCTTTTTTATGATTATCTCCTAGAACAAGACGAATTTTTTCATAATCATCGTAGAAATACTCTTGTAATAGAGGAATGATGGAGTTTCTAAAGATATCTGCTAATCTTTCAATTGAATTCGAATCTCCATTTTTCAGAGAAGTGAAAAAGGCATGTCCAATTGTATGTTCTCTATCAAATAGAAATTCAATTCTTCGATTGATAATATCTAAGACATCTCCGACATTAACTTCTTTCTCGTTTTGACGGATTACAACATCTTCAATGGTTCTGCAATCTGGCATCATTTCTATGAAGTTGAATCTTCTACGCAATGCTGTATCCATCAATGCAATGGATCTATCTGCCGTATTCATTGTTCCTAGAATATAAACATTATTTGGAACTCCGAACTCTTGCTGTGAATAAGGTAAGAAAGCCGTCAACTCCTCTACTTCACCTTTTCTCTTTGTTTCCTCAATCAAAGTAATTAACTCGCCAAATATTTTAGAAATATTTCCTCGATTGATTTCATCAATAATAAAGACACAAGGTTTATCAACGTGAACAGATTCTTCACAGAATTCCTTAAATACTCCAGGGACTATTTCATATTCTATTGATTTCTTCTCTTCCTCTCCTGCCATTACGGGTCTAATTCCTTCAATAAACTCCTCATACCCATACGATTGATGAAAGGTTGTAAAGGCAATTCTTCCCTCTTTTTTTAAAAAATCATATTTTTTTAACACGTCTTCGTATGATTGTTTTTCCAAGTCTTCAATGGAAACATCCTCACAGATTGCAACTGAATAGTAGGCAGTATAGTACGTTTTCCCTGTTCCTGGAGGACCATATAATATAGTGTTTTTTGCAATATCATTTCTTGATTGATTTGAATTAAATGTTGTTTCTGATTCTTCATTTATCATCAAACTGCCCTCTCTTTCTTTAATTCTGTTTTCTCTAACCTCTAAAATGTGTTCATAGTACGGTATTAATTCGGCAATTGCTTGTACAGTTTGCATTAAAATATCTGGGGTATTTTGTTCTATATAAGGTCCAGTTATTTCCTTAACAATTTGAACTTTTTCTAATTGGTCAAGTTCCTTACGTACTTCCTCTGCATCAATACCAAATTTTTTGAATGTTTCCGTTTGTCTAGACTTCACACTTGCTTGATAATACAAGTTGCCAGTTTTTTTGATAGGAATATCTAGAATACTATTGTGAATTTTATAAACTTCTTTTTCAGAAAAAATAGAATCCTTTTTACACTGAGAATCTTTTGCTTCAACTCTGACAGATAGAGTTACACCCTTTTGCTTGTTATATTCTGGATATGCATTCATTGAAATAGAAATACTATGCGCTAATTCTTCGTAACCAACTTTTTTTAATTCTATCCAAAAATACTTCATAAGATTTCCCGAATTTTGCCAACTAGTTGATTTCCCCATCGTATAACCAGGAAGTAACTTCTCAATAAATTCTCCATATTTGTTAAATTCTCGATAAGCTGTTTGCCCAACTTTTTTTATTTCTTCCATTTCTGCTTTTTTGTCACCTGCTTTTTCAGGATCGCTGTATCTTCTTCTACAATAATTTTTCAAAAAAGTATATACAGTTCCAAAATCAATACGAGAGTTTGGAATTGATTTTACTTGTTGAAAAACTTTCTCTAAATTATTTATATATTCTTCTTTGATTTCGATACCTGAAGATTGTGGTCTCCATGTTTGCTTAGGAAACACTCTTTCTAATAAATCAAGCGAAATATAATTATTTTCAATTTCATCCATTAGCCAATCAAATTTAACGTCAATATGATTCGTTTTGAGTCCTTCTTTGGCCTTCTCAGCATTGTAATGAGGTGCGTCATATGAAGCTCTTTCAACATGTCCGTGACCAATGATTCCCACTTGGCTTTTTAATAAGAATACTTGGTCTCCTACATTGGGTTGTTTACTACTACTCGTCCACGATTCAATGACTGTCTTACCTTCTTTTACAGCTTGCACCTTTTCCTTATAATCTGGCCAGTTCCAATTATTCGGATTCCACGTTAATAAATATACCTTTTTCATTCTTAATTCCCCCACGAATATCTAAAAACCGTTGATAACGGTTTCTTTTCAATTATAATCCATCTTATTGCTTATGTGAATAAGAAAAATGTGGATTCCCTATATATTTCTCTGCTAGTTTTATTCATTAAATAAAAACTATCTTTAAAACAAGAAATAAAATTGGTAAAATACAGACGTAAGATCCACTTTAAGGAGAAAAATCATCATGAAAAATAAAATTTTATTAGGTTCTGTGACAGTCCTGTCTGCTTTAATGGTAGCAGCTTGCGGCAAGGGAGAAAAGAAAGCACCTGAAACAACTGTAGTGCCAACAACAGAAGTAACTACAACAACTCCTACAACAACTCCTACAACAACAGCAGTAACTTCTGAAACAAAAGAAGTCACACTAGCTGACACGCAACGTGTAGGACGCGAGGATGTTGGTTATTTCAACGTTCCTAAAGATTGGGTAGAATACAAAGATCCAAACGGAGGCCCTCAATTCCAATATGCTTCAAAAGATGCATACAACATGATTACGATCAATGGATATGGCAAAAATCAATTAACCGTCAACGCTGGCGAAACTTTTGGGGCTGAATTACTAGCTAACCGCTTGTATGAAGGCTGGCAATACAATCCTAAAGTCGAAAAAACGCAAAAGGAAAAGACAAAATTTGCTGGCGAGGATGCTTTCCTTATTAAAATTCAATTGAAAGATGGCAAATACTTGTTCCAATGGGTTTTCCAAAGAGGAGAAAAAGTATATGACGTTTTACTGGAAGGAACAGAGAATACAGTCGCAACAGTAAGACCTATTCTTGAACACTCTTGGGGCTTAGATCCAAAAACTCCAGGGAAATAAACAAACTCTGAACTCAATCAAGGAGAATAATCAGTATGAAAAACAAAATTTTATTAAGTTCTGTAACGCTTCTATCTGCTTTAATGGTAGCCGCATGCGGAAACGGAGAAAAGAAAACAACAGAAACAACGGCAACTCCAACAACGGAAGTAACGACAGCTACACCAACGACGACTGCTCCAACAACTGCTAGCGCTTCTTCTGATGCAAAAGAAGTCTCACTTGGAGATACTCAACGTATCGGACGTGAAGATGTGGGCTATATCAATGTTCCTAAAGATTGGATAGTATTCAGCAGCGAAAAATATCCTGATTTATTCCGTTATTCTTCACCAGATAAATACAATATTTTATTACTCAAAAGTTTTAGTAAAGAGCAATTTAAACTGAACGATGGGGAACCATGGGGAGCAAAAGCGGTTGCAGACCGCATGTATGTTAAATGGAAAGATGACAAACAACAGACTAGTTTAGACGCCGTCAAGACAAAATTTGCTGGAGAAGAAGCTTACTTATTAAAAGTAACATTTACAGACGGAAAAACTCTATATGATTGGTTCTTCCTAAAAGGAGATCTCGTCTATCGCGTTGCAATCGAAGGTACAGAAGAAACAATTAATTCATTAAGATCTATTTTACAAAACACATGGAGCTTAGACCCAAAATTTCCTAGACAATACTAAAAGAGACTGATTCGCACATGTTCACAGTTCGAGAAAAATTGGCTTTCTATTTAAATTTAATTTAAAGAATGCTAAAATAACCTTGTGACAACAACTTTTAAGGAGAACAATCATCATGAAAAACAAAATTTTATTAGGCTCTGTAACGCTTCTGTCTGCTTTAATGGTAGCGGCTTGCGGAAACGGAGAAAAGAAAGCAACGGAAA
>ERZ772979.1606-NODE-1606-length-12626-cov-3.762071_pt1 | contig 12626 bp, 9 predicted proteins | sample MGYA00511130_ERZ772979 | MGnify/ENA primary metagenome ERZ772979 (study PRJEB29015, sample SAMEA2738103) | human oral metagenome | biome: human oral; feature: human-associated habitat; material: saliva | place: China | collected 2186 ... | reverse complement strand
AACAATAAGACTATCATGACGCATACGATAGGCTACCAAGTCCTCTATGGAGATAATCTTAAGATTGTGTTTTTCAGCCACTTTCACTAGTTGTGGCAAGCGTGCCATGGAACCATCCTCGTTGAGAATCTCAATAAGAATCCCTGCAGGTTCGAGTCCTGCCAAGCGAGCTAAGTCCACCGCTGCTTCAGTATGTCCTGTACGACGAAGTACTCCACCTTCTTTAGCTCTGAGGGGGAATATATGACCAGGGCGACCAAAATCCTCTGGCTTGGTCTGAGGTTTTACCAATGCCTTAATCGTCTTGGCTCGGTCAAATACAGAAATTCCTGTAGTACAGCCCTCTCCCTTGAGGTCTATAGAAACCGTAAATTGGGTATGGTGTAGTACGGTATTATTCTCCACCATCATATCCAAGCCCAATTCGTTACAACGCTTCTCTAACAAAGGTGCACAGAGCAAGCCACGCCCATGCTGAGTCATAAAGTTAATCATTTCAGGAGTTACTTTTTCAGCGGCTGCGATAAAGTCTCCTTCGTTTTCACGGTTTTCATCATCTACCACAATGACGATTTTCCCTTGTTTGATATCCTCAATAGCCTCTTCTATGGTATTGAGCTTTATTTCTTGGTCCATTAATTTACTATTTATATTATTATGAAATTTTCTTAAATTACCACAGTCTCAAATCATTACTGCTTTCTGCATTAGAGAGATTAAGCACAAGTGTAAAGGTCAGTCCCTTGAAAACGGTATCTTGACGGAAAGGAAGCGAATACCCCACATAGGCCTGATGAATATTGAAAAAAGAAAGACCTATACGTGGCTGAAGTGCATGGGTATTGAGCGACACCCCCATTCCTAAGATGACAAGGCTAAACTCATACCCTATCTCAGGCACTATTTGCATTTTGGACTGCTTACGCCCATCTTCGGTAAGGGTGTTTTGTGCTCCTAAGTGCACTCCTGCATAGAGTGAACGGCTTACCCAGTTATACTCTGTATTGAGAGACGCCCCTACAAAACCCAAGTTATGAGAGCGATTGGTATGTGTAAAGGCGGCCCTTATTCCCCAATATTCAAAATCCCCAGAATCCCCAAAATCCTGTGCTCCAACCCATAAGGGAAGAAACAACAAAAAGAAAAATAGACTTCTCATAAAATTTCTATTTAAAAATTCCCATTGCAAAAGTACAACTTTTTTCCTAATCCTCCATATTTCCAAAAGGATTATTTCTCTAAAAAAATTAACAATTCACTATTCACCATTAATCATTAATTTTTTGTACCTTTGTCCCTGCGAATAAATAATACTAAAAATTATGTATCCACCTGAAATAGTGGCTCCTATGATAGCGGAGCTTGAAAGTGTTGGTTTTGAATCACTTCACAGTGTAGAAAGTGTAGATGAGGCTATTAAGCGCTCTGGTACTACCCTTGTTGTGGTAAATTCTGTATGTGGTTGTGCGGCAAGAAATGCTCGCCCTGCAGTAGTGTTAAGCCTTAAAAATGCTAAGAAGCCTGATCACTTGGTGACTGTCTTTGCAGGCTTTGATATAGAGGCTACTGCACAAATGAGAGATTATATGCTTCCTTTTCCTCCTTCTTCTCCAAGCATTGCCCTCTTTAAGGATGGAGAGCTCGTGCATATGTTGGAAAGACACCATATAGAAGGACGTGTAGCTGAGGTAATTGCAGAAAACTTAGTAGCTGCTTACAACGAATTTTGTTAAATAAGAAATTAAAGAGGCTGTCCAAAAAGTCTTATTCATGAAGGGTGATTTGCAAATCGCCCCTACAACAGAATCTAAAACAACTGATTTTCAATAGAATAAAATTTGAAAAATATTCGATTTAAACTTTGAAAAATAATGTTTTGGACTTTTCGGACACCCTCTTTCTTTATACAATCTAAAATGAAAAAAGCACTAAAAGAAAAATATGAACTCCTAAAAGAAAAGGCTTTTACCATTATTTATGGTAGAGACACTGTTGCAGGAAAGCTTTTTGACCTTATTCTCTTAGGATTTATCCTTTTGAGTGTTTTTTTAACCATTTTTGAGAGTATCAAAACTGTAGACAAACATATACATACTCTACTGGTAATATTGGAGTGGATGATTACCATTTTCTTCACTATAGAGTATATCCTGCGCATCATCTGTAACCCCAAGTGGAAACGATATATCTTTAGCTTTTATGGTATTATAGACCTAATTTCTATCTTACCTGTATACCTTTCTTTCTTTGTAGCAGAATCCAAATTTTTATCTATTATCCGCATTCTTAGGCTATTACGTATCTTTAGGATTTTAGACTTGGTGCAGTTCACCCAGCAGGCCAATCAGCTAAGAAAGGCATTGAAGAATAGCCAGACTAAGATATTGGTATTCATCTATTTTGTACTGGTACTCAGTGTTATTTTAGGAGCACTTATGTATATGATAGAACCCCATGACAAGGCCTTTACAAGTATTCCTCGTAGTATCTATTGGTGTATTGTAACACTCACCACTGTAGGTTATGGAGATGTAGTGCCTACCTCTACTTTCGGACAAATTATGGCTTCGATCATCATGATATTAGGGTATGGTATCATAGCCGTACCTACAGGTATTGTGACCTCTGAGTACTCGCGTTTCTATAGAAAAAAGGAGGAACAAAAGCCTCATTATTCTCACAGAACTCCCCCCACCAAGTATTCCCATAGCCACACCCATGGTTACTGTAGACATTGTGGCACCTATCCCCTACCCGATGATGCCTTATATTGCCATAAATGTGGGGCAAAACAATGATTCTTTTTCACCCTTCATTCTCCAGATTTCACTCACTAAAAGATTGCATTTCTACAAGCTTGCGATAAGTACCATTTTTGGCCATCAGGGAGGTGTGATTTCCTTGTTCTATGATTTTTCCTTTTTCCATCACCACGATAATATCGGCATTTTGAATTGTAGAAAGACGGTGTGCAATAACTACAGAAGTACGATTCAGCATCATTTTTTCTAAGGCATTCTGCACTAATTTTTCACTTTCAGTATCCAAGGCAGAAGTAGCCTCATCCAGTATCATAATAGGAGGATTTTTCAGTACTGCACGAGCAATACTCAATCGCTGTTTCTGACCTCCAGAGAGCTTTCCTCCCATATCTCCAATATTGGTCTGGAACTTATTAGGTAAATCATTGATAAAGTTGTAGGCATTAGCTACCTTAGCAGCCTCCTCTATTTCTTGGGAAGAAGCATCTGCCTTTCCTATAAGGAGATTATTGGTAATAGTGTCATTGAAGAGAATAGAATCCTGAGAAACAATTCCTATAAGGTCTCTAAGAGAATGAATCTTGATATCGCGGATATCTATTCCATCGAAAGAGATACTTCCCTTATCCACATCGTAGAAGCGAGCAATCAGGTTCGCAATTGTACTCTTTCCACTCCCTGACTGTCCTACCAGTGCCACTGTTTTCCCCTTAGGAATTTCCAAAGAAAAATCCTTTAGGACATATTCGTTGTCATACTTAAACCAAATATTTTTGAGCGAAATAGCCGATTGAAAATCTTTTTTCTCAAGAGCATTTTCCTTATCAAAAATAGGATTAGTAGCATGAATCACCTCCAATACACGAAGAGCAGCAGCATCTCCTTGTCTAAGCTGATAAGAAGCCCTACTAATTGCCTTAGCAGGGGTAAGAATATTATAAGCTAATCCCATATAGGCAATGAACTCCGAACCTCCTAAAGTCTTATCGACCAACACCATAGTACCACCAAACCATAAGAGAATTCCTATAGCTAAAATTCCTAAGAACTCACTAATAGGAGAGGCCAAATTCTGACGATAAGAAAGATTGTTTGCATGAGAGAGAAAACGTTTGGTAGAGTCAGTAAAGCGCTTTATAAAGACCTTCTGAGCATTAAAAGACTTAATAATACGCAACCCTGTGATAGATTCTTCTATAATAGAAAGAAAATACCCTTGCTCGGCTTGTATACGTCCAGAATGTTTTTTAAGCGACTTTCCTACTCGTGAAATGGCTAATCCCGCCAAAGGAATAAAAATGAAGACAAAAAGAGTCAATTTCATACTTATCCCACACATAATGATAATAGTGAAGATAATTGTAAGAGGCTCTCTTACAATCAGTTCTAATATACTAAGATAAGAAACCTGAAATTCATTGATATCGCCTGTGATACGTGCGATTACATCACCTTTTCGTTTTTCTGAAAAATAGGATATAGGTAAAGAAATGATTTTCTTATACATCATATCACGTAGGTCCTTCAGCACTCCATTACGTAAAAGATTAATAAAAATAATGGCTAAGTAATTAAAAATATTCTTCAAAAAGAATAGAAATAATACCAAAGCAATAATATAGGAAAGTGCTTGTACGGGATCTCCTCCTGTATGCTGTGTTACCTGATAGTTCAGATATTCCTTAAAATAGGTATTGGCTTCCGATATCCCCTTATACACTGGTTTTTGATAGATCCTTGCATTGTTATCAAATAGCACCTCCAACATAGGTATCAGGGCTACAAAAGACAAAGAGCTAAAAAGCGCATAGAGAACATTAAAGAAAATATTCAAAAATATATACCTCTTATAAGGCAATACATAAGGATAGAGTCGTTTTATATTGGCTACGTTCATTCAATAATATATAAGAAAATCAATCTTTTACCTAAATCATTTGGTTATTATAAGTTCCATTCTTTGACAATTTTCTGAATCTTGTCTAGAAGTTCTTTCTGTGTTTGCTCAAAAGCCTCAACAGAAGGAAGGGGTGCATTGACACTGAAATAGAACTTGATTTTAGGTTCTGTACCACTAGGGCGTGCTGCTACCTTAGTTCCCTTATCAGTATAATAAATCAATACATTGGATTTTGGAATATCAATTTTTGTCTCCTCTCCTGTAAGAAGATTTCTACTTATGGAAGTCTGATAATCCTCTATACGGATCACCTGCTCTCCTACAAGAGTTTTCACGGGGTTTTCACGGAGATTCTTCATCATTTGAGCAATTTCTTCAGCTCCACTTACCCCCTTCTTCACTACTGAGATCAGGTGCTCTTGGTATAACCCAAATTCTTGATACATTTTGAGCATTTCCTTGAAGAAAGAGCTTCCCTTAGCCTTAGCTTCAGCGGCAATATTCATCGCCAATAGGGAGGATGTTTCTGCATCTTTGTCACGCACAAAGTCTCCTACCATAAAGCCAAAACTTTCCTCTCCCCCACCGATAAACTGCTGGTTAGGGAAATCCTTAATCATCTTGGCAATCCACTTGAAGCCAGTAAGCCCTTCCTTATATTCTACTCCATATCCCTGAGCTAATCCTCGCATCAGTGGTGTAGAAACGATAGTAGAAGCGATGAACTCATGTCCGGTTTTTTCTCCTTTTTCTTTCCACTTGTCCAAGAGATACTTAGTCATCATGAGCATAGTTTGGTTTCCATTGAGTAATACCATCTTGCCATGAAGGTCTCGTACAGCGATTCCTATACGGTCACTATCTGGATCCGTACCAAATACAATGTCTGCGCCAACTTCTTCTGCTTTCTTGAGGGCCAAGGTAAGCGCCTCTGGTTCTTCTGGATTAGGCGATTTCACAGTAGGAAAACTTCCATCAGGAGTAGCTTGCTCTTCTACTATGTGTAGTGAGGTATAGCCCGCACGGTCGAAAAGTTTAGGAATAATCGTTACAGAAGTACCATGTAGAGGGGTATACACAATCTTCAAATCTGCTTTTCCTTGGATAGGGAAATTAGCCTTGTCAAGAGATGCATTTATGAAAGCCTCATCCACCTCTTTATCCACCTTTTCGATAAGAGATTCGTTTGCAACAAACTGAATATCAGAAAACTGAATCTTGTCAATTGCTTCCATAATCTCCTTGTCCTGAGGGGGTACCAATTGTCCACCATCTGTCCAATACACCTTATATCCGTTATATTCCGGAGGATTGTGAGAAGCGGTAAGCACGACCCCACTGTGGCATTTTAAGAAGCGAATGGCGAAAGAAAGTTCAGGAGTAGGCCGTAGTTCTGAGAAGAGAAATACCTTAATTCCATTGGCAGAGAAAACATCTGCTACTATCTTGGCAAATTCTTGTGAATTATGACGGCAGTCATAAGCAATAGCCACCCTTACTTGCTCATTGGGATATACCTTTTTTAGGTAATTGCTAAGCCCTTGTGTATTTTTACCTAAGGTATAGCGATTCATGCGATTGGTACCTATTCCCATGATACCACGCATCCCTCCTGTACCAAACTCCAAATTCTTGTGAAAACACTCTATCAACTCCTCTGGATTTCCTTCAAGGAGCTGACGTACTTTTTCTTGTGTAGCAGCATCAAAGGCTGGAGTAAGCCATGATTGCGCATTTGTTTTACTTTTCTCTAATAAGTTCATAATTTATTATTATTTTCCACTGATTCAATTTCTTATTTTTTCAACTTTTTAAAATCCTCAGGATTAAACAATGTAAGTTGATTCTCTTGCAAACGATTGATGGTATCAAAGATCCTTTGACGAATAGGCTGAGGCAGGGTGTAATAAGAAGCATCTATTTGAGTTTCCCTTCCTATATCATCTGGAGAATCCTGATGGCGAATAGCCGTTTTCTCCCCCTTGTGATAAGCTAAAATTTTAACCTTTGCACGGTCGGGGTCTCCATCGGTAGGAGTAGCCCCATAGACGATGACAGGATCCACATAACCATCCTTGTCCAAGTCGGTAAAAGAAACAAACTTTGTCCAAAACCAAATAGAGAATTCCCATCCTTCCCACTCAGGGCGATAGTCATAAAGTAGCTTTACCTGACGAAAAGCATCCTTATCTTCTATAAGATGAAAGGCCTTAATCTTGTCATTAATAACCTCACCTTCACTATTTCTTCTATAATTCTTTTCTTTTTTTGAGGAGGAATCATAGAGCTTGTTCTCTGTAAATACCCAAAAATGTTTACCCTCCCTATCTTGATAGGTATAAACCTTCACAATAGGATAGGTTATTCCTAATTTTCTCTGTATCTTAGTAGGGAATTGCTTTTGTATCTGCTCATCATCCAAGAGTTGTGCCTGCGAAGGATCTTGAGCATGTGCAAGTAATGTACAAAAAAAGCCCCAGAGAAAGTATTTTCTCATATTCTTTAATCTTAAAATTAATCTTTCATTTGATTTACTTGCTTAATGACGGTATACAGAGAAGCAAACACACCAAAGAGTGCCCCTAATACAGTACCCCAAGGGGATATACTAAGGAATTTTTCGTCTAAATAAGTTCCCAAATAGGTACAAAGAACTATAATTACCGCCATTTGAATACCTATTTGGGAAAATTTTACCCAATTATTTAAGTTCTTTCTTTGCTGGTTCATTGTTAAAAGTAGCCCCTCCTTTCACTCCCATTTTACAAGTCACATTGAAGACAGCCCCTGGTTCTATAGCCAGCTTATCGGTCTGTACTTCTCCTTCTATAACTGCAGTAGTCTTAAGGCTAAGAGTACTTTTTACCACCAGAGTTCCATTGATTGTCCCCTCTACATCAGCATTGGTACAGATTATATTTCCTTTGATAACACCCGTTTTTCCTACTACAAGTCTGCCAGAGGTTTGTATAGTTCCCTCTATTTCCCCATCTATACGGAAATCAGCACCTGAATTTACTTCACCTTTGATTTTGGTACCTGCTACAATGCGGTTACTTCCCGCTACTGAATTGTCTACTGCCATATCTTTTTTATTTTCTTTATTAAACATTGTAAGTTATTTTTTTAAATATTCTTCTTTATTTTTGTACATCTGAAGTATCGCATAATTTTCTGACGAAATTACGAAAAATTCTTTGAAAAACCTATCTTTTTCTTCATTTTTTTCTTCCTGTTTGTTCTTTTTCCCCTTCGCCAGTTTTTCTTGTTGCTTCTCTTGGAAGAAAGCGTTGATCCTTTCGACAAATCTCTCGGCCATCTCTCGTGACATAAAGCCGTGAAGGACAGTCCATTGCTCATTAGCATCGTAGACATCGTTACTCATAGAGATATAAGCAAAGCCATTTTCTTCCAAATAATTCTTAAGCTGCTCTTTTTGAGCCTCATTATCAAAATGCTCTAAGACAATTTTCCATGAAGAAGCCTTCTGGTCTGTATCGAAATCAGGCTTATTTTCTTCTTTTTTAAGTATCTCAAGAGATTCATTCACATAATCAGCCTGTTTGGTATTAGGGTATTCCTTGGCTATAGCCTCTAACTCTCTTACATAAGTTTCTTTCCCCTCCAACCTACCTAAGGCCTTAGCTCGAAGGAGTTCCCAGTCAGGGGCTTGAGGAGAAGTCTTGAAAGCTGCTTTTTGAGCATCAATAGCTACAATCACCTCTTGATACTGCTGATTATCAAACTGTTGTTGCAACTGGGTGAATTGTTCTTGCAATTGTTTTTCATTGGTACTCACCTGACCTGTAACCACCTTAGTATATTCAGAAGTAGGATAAGCAGCCAGTAGCTGGTTTTTGTAAGATTCTGCTTGAGCGGGGTGGTATTGTTGGTGTATTTTATATAATTGGTAAAGAGCCTTTTCCCTTAGCTTATCATCGTGTGTTATTGCAAGAAGTCGGGTAAGCCTATCCTTGGCGAGCTTCTCATCCTTAAACTTTTCCCAGTAGAGTTCCCCTACACCATAGAGAGCCATTTCCTTATCCCTTTCCAATTGCTTCATTTGTTCCTCGGAAGGAAGCTTACTGAGGTATTCTTCAGGAGTAATTATTTTGGTAGAAAGACTATCTTTTTGATTTTCAGCTATATTTTCTACGACTAACTGATGAGACCAGCGCCAATTATCCACAAGAGGGCGATCCCCAAACTGCTCTTTGAACCCTTGTTTTCCATAAGCAACTGTCTGAGGTGAGTAGAAGTAAAAACCATCCTGAGAAGGCTGTGCCTGATGACGCACTACCTTTCCAAAATCTGTGATTGCTACAGTATGTTTGCTTTCAGGTTGTTGTAAAGAATCTATATGTTTTTGGAAATAAGCTATTCTCTCCTGTTGAGGCATTTTCATGATATGGGAGAGACTATCGGCCTTAGCGATTGTATTTTCGAAAACAGTTATCTGAGAGAGGTTATCCCTTTTCCTACGCATATAGAGATATTCGAGTGTATTCTTAGGGATATACACCAAAGTACTATCATAATGATTGTAAGCCAAAGGATATTTTTTAGACTTGAAGTAGAGTTCGCCCAAATGCTCGTGAGTACGCTTCTTTAGACCTTCATTTTCTTTGTTTTTAGCCAAAGACCGCAAAAAGTAATCAATGGCTTCCTTATCTTTGTTTTCCCCCTCGGCATAGAGAGCATGTTGGAAATATACCAAATCCAGCAAGTTCTTATGCTCATAGAGTTTTTCCATTTTGCGCAACTTCTCTACATAAGCGATTTTTTCTTCAGGAGAGAGTGTCTGAGTACGTGCCTTACCTATCTGAGCCTCCACCCATAGTCGGCGAGGGATATTCCAATTAAGATCAATTGTTTTTTGATAATATACCTGAGCGGAATCCGGCTGAGCAGTGGTCTCGAAGAGCTGTCCTGTGATGAAGAGATAGCGTCCTCTTTGTGCTTTGTTACGAGTCTCCACACTGGCTAGTTTGAGTGCCTGAATGGCTTGAGGATATTGTTTGAGATTGATATATGCCTGAGCGAGAATGGCATGTAAGTTAGCCCGTTCCTTACGCTTAGGTTTTTCTTCTTCAAGGAGTTTTTCAATAGAAGAAATTGCCAACTGTTCCCTTCCCAATTGTATATGTGTTTTCTCCCTCCACACAGCTGCATTGTAGCGTTGGTTAGTTTCCCCATAGTTGGTAAGCAAATGATTAAAAGCCTCTAAGGCAGGCAAGTAGCGGCCATTGTAATAACGAGCTTTTCCCAAGAGCATATAGGCATCATCAATCTTTCTGTTTTTTTGTTTGCCATCGAAAACCATAGAGTGGCGCTGAATAGCCTTGATAGCCTTTTCCTCAGCCCTATCAAAATGAGCATTGCCTTCCCCTTTGAGCTGATAGCCTTCTGAAAGTGCTTCGAGTTCTACGGGGAGAATTTCAAAATAATTTTCAACAAGCTTTTCAGAAAGTTCTTTTTTTCCTTCCTCAAGAGCTAAATTACCATTGTACAAGACATTATACATCGTCGGAATCATACGAAACTGACGATTATAATAGGTATCCGATTTAGTGGTACAGCCTATAAAGAAAGCTGTCAATAGAATACAAGTAAAGAATTTGTGCAACTTCATCTAATGAAATAATAACAAGGCGCAAGTTAGTCATTTTTTTTCAAATAACAAGCAAAATTAAATATTTTATAAGATATGAAACAAAATAAGGTGTTGGAGTAAGAATTCTCCAACACCTTAATCAAATTAAATTAATTAACATGAAAAAACACAAAAACAGTTTTTCAAAACAGTTCTATCCTAAGTACGTCTTTAGGATTTTACTTCTAGAAGTATGCTTGAGCCTACGGATCGCTTTTTCCTTGATTTGGCGTACACGTTCGCGAGTAAGTTCGAAGGTTTCACCTATTTCCTCCAAGGTCATAGGATAGTTTTCCCCTAAGCCAAAGTATAAGCGAATCACGTCCGCTTCGCGAGGTGTAAGGGTTTCCAAGGCGCGTTCTATCTCAGTCTTGAGCGACTCATGCATCAGTTCCTTATCGGGATTGGGAGATTCCCCACTGCGCAAGACATCATATAGGTTGGAATCCTCCCCTTCTACCAAAGGCGCATCCATGGAAATGTGTCGTCCGGAATTTTTCATGGACTCCTTTACATCATTCACGGACATATCCAATTCTTTAGCAATTTCCTCAGCAGAAGGGACACGCTCGTGAGTCTGTTCTAAGTAGGCATACATCTTATTGATTTTGTTGATAGAGCCTATCTTATTCAGCGGCAAGCGAACGATACGAGATTGCTCGGCCAGCGCCTGTAGAATGGACTGACGAATCCACCAAACAGCGTAGGAAATAAACTTAAATCCGCGAGTTTCATCAAAACGTTGGGCAGCCTTGATCAGTCCCATATTCCCTTCATTGATAAGGTCAGGGAGAGTAAGCCCTTGATTTTGATACTGTTTAGCTACCGAAACCACAAAGCGAAGATTCGCCTTAGTGAGTCGTTCTAAGGCTATTTTGTCACCTGCTTTGATACGTTGGGCAAGCTCCACTTCCTCATCAGCGGAGATCAGATCCACCTTTCCTATCTCTTGGAGATACTTATCAAGAGATGCACTCTCTCGATTTGTGATCGATTTTGTGATTTTCAGTTGTCTCATTTGCGTGGCATTAATAAAGTGTAGGCAAAGATATACAAAATCGATGAGTTGAGCAAATAAAAACTGAGAAAATGAGGTGTGCTTTAAAAAACGTATTTACATCCTATCCTACAGTGAAAGGTTAGCTTTTGTATATGTGTTTAGCCTCCGCACCAATGGAGTTGACGCCAAACACCAGTGGAGTTGATGCTAAGCACTAATGGAGTTGATGCCTAGCACAGAGTCGAAATGATATGTCTCTCAGTAAAGAAGAATCCCTCATCCTTGCATTTTGTAGCAAGAATGAGGGATCAATCTTTGTCCTTTTATCCTCTCAGAGAAAAGAATTCTGTCTTGTTCTTGTGTTTAATTGCTAAGAGGAACAGCAAAGTAAGCTTTCTTTCCAGTAGGATAAATGCCCTGAATATAAAGAACTGGGTCCTTACTTGTTGATGCTTTCTTGACAAGACCTTGCAAGTCTTCAATGTTCTTGACGATATTATCGTTGACTTTCTGGATGATGAAACCACGATTAATACCTGCTGACTTCAAGGCGCCACTGTTTACTTTCAATACTTCAAGCCCATAGTTGATATTCAGTTGCTTCTTTATCGCATCTGTAACAGGTCTGAACTGTCCACCAAGTACATCTATGTCAGCCTGCTCAATAATCTTGGTAGTACCCTGAGCATTCTTCAAAGTTATTGTCTTTGTTATCTCTTTCTTATGGCGTATGTATGTTACTGTAGCATTGTCACCAGGCCGTTTACTGTTAAGAGCCTGTTGAAGCTCAGACATACGAGTTACCTTATGTCCATCAAACTTTATGATAACATCCCCCTTTGTCAGACCGAGTGCAGCACCATTCCCGTCTTCTGATACTTCAGAAACGTATACACCTTCATTCGTTCCGAGGTCAACGTTCTTGCCTTCTTCCTTCTGTGCATTGATGTAATTTAGTACATCGCCACCCTGAATGCCAAGCATTACACGCTGAACACTACCATACTTCTTGATATCTTCGACAACTTTGGTCATGATGTTGGTTGGGATAGCAAATCCATAACCGCTATATGCACCAGTCTGAGAATAGAGCATGGCGTTAATACCAACTAGTTCACCCTGTGTATTGACTAAAGCACCACCAGAGTTTCCTGGGTTAATGGCAGCATCTGTCTGTATAAAGCTTTCTATTCCATTCTGAGTTGCTCCTAATCCACGAGATTTTGCACTGACAATACCTGCTGTCACCTGAAACCCGTCCTCCACTGCAGTGACCATTACACTATTTCTCTTTCTTATAACAAGCCATCT
>ERZ772979.1605-NODE-1605-length-12630-cov-11.101074_pt1 | contig 12630 bp, 9 predicted proteins | sample MGYA00511130_ERZ772979 | MGnify/ENA primary metagenome ERZ772979 (study PRJEB29015, sample SAMEA2738103) | human oral metagenome | biome: human oral; feature: human-associated habitat; material: saliva | place: China | collected 2186 ... | reverse complement strand
CCACGATCATCGTGGACGCCGCGCACAACCCCGCGGGTGCGGCCACCCTGCGCGAAGCCGTGGAATCCTCCTTCGCCTTCGCGCGGATCGCGGGCGTGTATGCGGCGATGGGGGACAAGGACGTCGAGGGTGTCTTGTCCGAGGTCGAACCGTTCATCGATCACCTTGTCGTGACCCAGATGCCGGGAGAGCGTGCCGCGGATGTTGCGCGCTTGGCTGAGATCGCAGGGGAGGTCTTCGGTCCCGACCGGGTAGATGTGCGCGAGTCGCTCGCCGACGCGGTCGATCGTGCAGCGGAGATTGCCGAGGCCGGGGCCGAGCCCGCAGATCGCAGCGGAGTTCTCGTGTTTGGCTCGGTCATGCTGGCTGGCGAAATGCTGGCCCTCGCTGGCCGCTCTCCGCGCTAGGATGTCATCCAACCAGGGCGGCCGCATCGTGGCGGCCGCCACGGTTGGGAAATCGTGCTCGATGGTGGCACGATTGATCATGCGTACAAGTACAGATGAGCAATGTCGCAAGGAGGCACCATGAAGAAGCTCGTCAATGATGTTCACGCCGTCGTTCGCGAAACCCTCGAAGGTTTCGCCCTCGCCCACCCTGACCTCGTCGATGTCCACTACTCGCCGGATTTCGTGACCCGGCGCGCCCCCAAGGCCGAGGGCAAGGTCGGCCTCGTCTCCGGTGGTGGATCCGGACACGAGCCCCTGCATGCGGGTTTCGTCGGTGAAGGCATGCTGGACGCGGCCGTACCCGGCGCGGTTTTCACCTCGCCCACCCCTGACCCGATTCTGGAGGCCACGAAGGCCGCCGATCACGGCGCGGGCGTCCTGCACATCGTCAAGAACTACACGGGCGACGTCCTCAACTTTGAGACCGCCGCCGAGCTGGCCGACATGGAGGACATCAAGGTTTCCACGGTCGTTGTCAACGATGATGTGGCCGTCGAGGATTCCCTCTACACGGCGGGTCGCCGTGGCGTCGCCGGCACCATCTTCGTGGAGAAGATCGCGGGCGCCGCGGCAGAGCGCGGTGACTCCCTCGAGGAAGTCACGCGGATCGCAACCAAGGTCAACGATCAGACTCGCTCTATGGGCCTGGCCCTGGGGCCCTGCACGGTGCCCCATGCTGGTAAGCCCTCCTTCGAGCTGGGCGAGGATGAGATTGAGCTGGGCATCGGTATCCACGGTGAGCCCGGATACCGCCGCGGTGCGATGGAAAGCGCCGACGCTCTCATCGCCGAGCTCTACGAGCGGGTGCGCGAAGATCTCGGCCTGAGCGAAGGTGAGCGCGTCGTCGCCCTGGTCAACGGCATGGGTGGCACCCCCATTTCCGAGCTCTACATCTGCTTCCGAGCACTCGCCGCCCTCCTGAAGAAAGACGGCATCGAGATTGCTCGCCAGATGGTCGGCAACTACGTTACCAGCCTGGAGATGCCCGGCGTCTCCGTGACCCTCATGCGCGCCGACGACGAGCTCCTCGAGCTCTTCGACGCACCCGTGAACACGGTCGCCTGGAAGTAAGCAACGAGGCAGGACAAGGAGAATCACAATGAGCCTAGATGCAGCGTGGGCACAGCGGTGGATCGAGCTGGCGGCGGCAGATATCGCCGAGCAGCGCGACTATCTGGTGGACCTGGACCGAGCCATCGGGGACGGCGACCACGGCGAGAACATGGATCGCGGCTTCAAGGCCGCGCTCGAGGCCCTGGGCCAGGCCCAGCCGGGCAGCGTCGCCGAGGTCCTCAAGACGGTCGCCAAGACCCTCATGTCCACGGTCGGCGGCGCCGCCGGACCCCTGTACGGGACCGCGTTCCTGCGCGCATCGAAGGCCGCCGGGGACGGCGAGCTGGACGGCGTCAGCGCTGCCGCGGTGATCGCGGGCGCGCTCGAAGGGATTCAGGCGCGCGGCAAGGCCACCACGGGCGAAAAGACCATGGTGGACGCGTGGACACCCGCGCTCGAGGCAGCCCGCGCAGCCGCTGAGTCTGGTAGCGACGCGACCGCCGTCTTCGAGGCCGCCGCCACTGCCGCCGAGGCCGGAGCAGCCGCCACCGAGCCGATGCGGGCCACGAAGGGACGCGCCTCCTACCTGGGAGAACGCTCCATCGGGCACCTCGACCCGGGTGCCGTCTCCACCTCCCTCATCCTGCGAGCCGCCGCGCGCGCGGCGGGTGAGGTTGGCGCAGCATGAGCGTGCGCGTCTCTTATGTGATCGTCTCTCACTCTGCCTCCCTGGCCTCCGGCGTGTGCGAGCTCGCTGCCCAGATGGCCCCCGACGTTCACTTCGAGGCTGCCGGAGGCACGGACGACGGCCGCATCGGCACGTCTTACGACCGCGTGGAGGCAGCCCTCGAGGCAGCCCTTGCGGCCGTGGACGGGGAGGGCAGCGGCGTCATCGTCCTGACCGACCTGGGGTCAGCCACGATGACCGTCGAATCCGTCATCGACATGAGCGACGAGCCCGAACGTATTCGCTTCGTCGACACCTGCCTCGTCGAGGGGGCCGTCGCATCCTCCGTGCGCGCCCAGCTCGGCGAAGACCTCGACCAGGTCGCCGACGTTGCAGCCGCCCTGGCCCCCCGCGTGGACGACGTACCCGCCCAGGAGGCACCCAGCCCCGCTCCCGCGCAGCCCAGCGGGGGAGCGGGAGGGGCCACGGCCTCGTCGATGTGGGCGCAAGGGGACGCGGTCGTCGCGGACCCCGTCGGCCTGCACGCGCGCCCGGCTGCCGCATTCGTGCGCCTGGCGGGCACATTCGACGCCGAGGTCACCGTGAACGGGGCGGATGGCGGGTCGGTCCTCGAGCTCATGGCTCTGGGCATCACCCAAGGTCAGAGCGTCCACATCGAAGCCAATGGGGCCGACGCCACAGCCGCGGTGGCAGCGCTGACAGATATGCTTGAAAGCGCAACACCGCAACCGCCAGAATCAAAGGAGACAATGTGAGCGCTAAGAGTGTTCTGCTGGAGCCCCAGCACCTTCTCGACCCCACCCTCGAGCACACCCTCATCGTCGTGAAGCCCGACGGCTACGCCCGCGGCCTGACCGGTGAGATCCTGCGCCGCATCGAGGCCAAGGGCTACACGATCAAGGGCCTCAAGCTCATGATCGCCTCCCGCGAGCTGCTCGCCGAGCACTACGCCGACCACAAGGACAAGCCCTTCTTCGAGGGCCTCCTGGAGTTCATGAGCTCCGGCCCGGTCGTCGCCATCATCGTCGAAGGCCAGCGCGTCGTTGAGGGCATGCGCGTCCTCATGGGATCGACCGACCCGACGACGGCACCCGCGGGCACGATCCGTGGCGACCTTGGTCGCGCATGGAACAGCCCCCATATGGAGAACCTGATTCACGGTTCGGACTCTGTGGAGAACGCAACGCGCGAAATCTCCCTGTGGTTCCCGGAGATTTACTGAGTCACGGCTAACCTGCAAGGGTGTACCTCAAAAACCTGACGCTGCGGGGCTTTAAGTCCTTCGCCAGTGCGACCACGCTTGCCCTTCAGCCGGGCATTACGTGCGTCGTCGGCCCCAACGGGTCGGGTAAATCGAACGTCGTCGACGCGCTCGCCTGGGTCATGGGCGAGCAGGGTGCTCGCGCTCTACGTGGCGGGCAGATGGCGGACGTGATTTTCGCGGGGACATCTGGGCGCGCGGCGTTGGGGCGCGCCCAGGTGGACCTGACGATCGACAACACCGACGGGCTGCTCGACATCGAGTATTCCGAGGTGACGATCAGCCGCACTCTGTTTCGCGGGGGAGGCTCCGAGTACTCCATTAACGGGACTCCGGCGCGCTTGCTGGATGTCCAAGAGCTGCTGTCTGACACGGGCATGGGCCGTCAGATGCACGTCATTGTCGGCCAGGGGCAGCTCGATGCGATCCTGTCCTCCACGCCCGAGGAGCGTCGTGGTTTCATCGAGGAGGCCGCGGGTGTCTTGAAGCATCGGCGCCGCAAGGAGCGCGCGCTCAAGAAGCTGGCCGACATGGACGCGAACCTTGTGCGCGTCCTGGATCTGACGAACGAGATTCACCGACAGTTGGGACCCCTGGCTCGCCAGGCGCGCATTGCGCGGCGAGCCTACCTCATTCAGGCCCGCGTGCGCGACGCGAAGGCCCGCCTGCTCGCCGACGATCTGGCGTCTGCGCTGTCGAAGCTGTCCGTGCTCGAGGAATCGGATGAGTCGGCCGCCGCCCGCCGCGCGTCGCTCGAGGAGCAGATAGCTGCGGCGCGCGCCGAGTTGGCGCGGCTTGAGGACGCCGAGCGTGCTTCCTCTCCCGCGCTCGATCAGGCATCCTCCGACTGGCAGGCGCTCACCACGATCACCGAGCGCCTGCGCGGCACGCTCATGGCCGCGACTCAGAAGGTTGCGTTGCGGGCGACCCCCGAGCTGCCGCCGGGCGGCGAGGATCCCGATGTGCTCGACGAACGTGCCCGCGTCGCAGGCGCCGAGGACGCCGCCCTGGCAGGCCAGGTCGAGTCTGCGCGCTCAGCGCTGACGTCCGCGACTCGTGCGCGCGAGGCCGCAGAAGACGCCGACGATTCCGCGTCCCGTGAGCTTGCCCGCGTCAACCGCGTCATCGCCGATCACCGCGAGAAGGTCGCGCGCCTGACGGGCGACGCCTCCACGGCCGCGTCTCGACTGGAGGCCGCGATCGCCGAGGCCGACCGCGCGTGGGGCGCATACCGGGCCGCTCAGGAGCGTGCCGAGGCCGCGGAGAAGGCTGTGCCCGTGTCGTTCGTGGGGGCTGCTGGTGTTGCTGGGGCCTCCCCGTCCGAGGGCTCCTCGTCCGAGGAAGAAGTTGGCGGGGGAGCGGCCCGCGTACACGCCGAGGCCTCCGCTCGCCGCGACGCCGCGCGCGCCCGCGTGGACGAGCTGCTCGGCGTCGAACGCGAGGCACGCGCCGACCGCGCCCGATGGGAGGCACGCCGAGACGCGCTCGAGCAACTGCTCGCCCCCGAGGACGGCACCGCCGAGCTGCTGGGACGCCCCGGCGTGCTCGGTCAGGTCGCGCCCCTCCTGCACGTCACCCCCGGTTTCGAGGACGCCGTCGCCGCGGCGCTGGCTCCCTTCGCTGACGCCGTCGTCGTCGACTCCCTGGCCCGAGGCCTGGGCGAGCTGGACGCGGCCCGAGCGGCCGGGCGCTCGCTGCGGCTCGTTGTTGCGTCGGGTTCTTCTACTGATCTTTCTGGCGAATCTGATGACGGGATCGGCGTCGTACGCGCCGAGCTGCCCGAGGGCGCGACGTGGCTGTCCGACGTCGTTACCTGCGAGGGAGCTGCCGCCCCCCTCGTGTCGCTGTTGGACGGTGTCGTCTCGTGCTCACTTGAGGCTGCCGCTGCCGTGCTGGACATGCCCGCCGTGCGTGCCGTCGTCACGCCTGGTGGCGACGTGCTGCGCCCTTGGTCGGTGGAGGGTGGCCGCCAGGCATCCTCCGTGCTGTCCGTGCGTGCCGACTACGAGGAGTCTTGCGCGCAGGCTGAGGCCGCCCAGGCTCGCATGGCCGAGGTCTCCGAGCAGCTGCGCGAAGCGAATGCGCACCTCGACCGCTGCATCCGCGAGGCGAACGACGCCCTGAAGGCCCTGCGCGAGGAAGACGCACAGCGCGCCAAGGAAGCCCAGGAACTGGCCCGTGCCCAGTCGGCCGCGCAAGCCGCCCGAGCTGAGGCCGAGCGCGCCCACGACGTGGCACGCCGCGCCGACGAGCAGGTGACCTGGGCCCGCGAGCAGAACGTCGCGGCGCGCGCCCGACTTGACGGGGCGGACACCGTCGGCCCGCCCGAATCCCTCGAAGACGCCCAGGCCCGTGCGGACGCCGCCTCCCGCGCCGCGCGCGAGGCCCGCGAGGCCGAAAACGAGGCGCGCCTTTCACTGCGAGCCCTCGAAGAGCAATCACGGCGCGCCGCCTCCCGTGCCCGCTCCCTGCGCCAGGCCGCCGCCGCCGAGCGCGAGGAGCGCGCCCGCTACGCCCGGCGCGAGGCCGCACGACGAACGGAGCTGGCCACGGCCTCGGACGTGGAGGCCGCCGCCCGCGTCGCCCTCGAGGCCGCTGAGCGAGCCCTGACCCGTGCCGCCACCGAGCGCGACCGCCTGAGCGAGCGCCGCACCCAGGTCTCCCAGGATGTCTCGGACGCTCGCCGCGCCCTGGACCGGCTGAGTGCGGAGCTGTCGGAGGCCACGGCCTCGGCCCACCAGGGGCAGATCGCCGCCGAACAGACGCGCCTGCGCGTCGAGGACCTTCAGCGGCGCGCCCTCGAGGAGCTATCCCTCGAACCCGAGCAGCTGCTTGCCGAGTACGGGCCGGAGACCCTGGTGCCGATGCTGCCGCTCGACCCCGATCAGGTCGAGAAGGCCGCGTCCGCCGAGCCGAGCGCGTACGTGCGCGCCGAGCAGGAGCGGGCCCTTGCCAAGGCGCAGAAGGACCTGGAAAAGCTGGGGCGTGTGAACCCGCTGGCGCTCGAGGAGCATGAGGCGCTGGCATCGCGGCACAAGTTCCTGGTCGACCAGGTCCAGGACCTCAAGCAATCGAAGGCGGATCTGCTGCGTATCGTGCAGGACGTGGATCGCCTGGTGGAGGAGGCCTTTGCGTCGGCGTTCGCCGAGACGCGCGAGCAGTTCGAGCACGTGTTCGGCGTGCTCTTCCCGGGCGGACAGGGCGACCTGGTGCTCACTGATCCGGACGACATGCTGACGACGGGCATCGAGATCGAGGCCCGACCGGCGGGCAAGAAGGTGAAGCGCCTGTCCCTGCTGTCGGGCGGCGAGCGTTCCCTGGCCGCGATCGCGTTCCTGGTCGCGATCTTTAAAGCGCGCCCGTCACCGTTCTACGTCATGGACGAGGTCGAGGCCGCCCTGGACGACATGAACCTGACGCGCCTGCTGGCGATTTTCAAGGAGCTGCAGGAGACCTCGCAGCTGATCGTCATCACCCACCAGAAGCGCACCATGGAGATCGCGGACGCCCTCTACGGCGTCACGATGCGCGACGGAGTCACGACGGTGGTGTCCCAGCGCTTGGTGGACTAGGGGAGACACCCGCAACGTTCAGGCGATGCTATATGTGCTTAGGGTTCGTATGAATCATTGGATGCACTTTAACTTGAGAGAAATACCTGGGTGATTAAGCGGTGTACATACTTGGCGCTCTCAGCATTCGTAAAACTATGTAGATTGAACGCATATCAGCGAAAAGCTGGGTCGAGGCCCAAGGTTGGTCGGGGAAACTGAACCGCGTTGGGCCTCGACCGCTATGTGCCTTCTTTTGGTGAATGTCAGAAACGTCGTACCACCAAAGGAAGTTGGCGAGTGCTTTCTATTTGACTAGCTGTTTGTCGAGCTCAACGGATCATTCTTCCTGTATCCTTTGATCAACTCTGGATCGGAGTCTTCGTAGATGAAAATACCGAAATCATCGAAAGCTTCGGCCAGGTCTTCAAACCCCTCTGCCACAGGAACCCATGGGTAGGTCGCCTTGTCGGGCCCACTGTTCGGGGCGAAGATACCGTCTTGGCTAAAGCGATAACCGAAATACGCTGCGGCGATTCGAGTCCACTCAGTCTTTGAGATGTGGCCGATGATCGCCAGACGTGTTTGGTCGTTCACATAAGATTGGATCTTCTCAAGTTCGAGACTTCCGCTTCCTACGAATCCGCGGAGCTCTTTAATTCGCTCATTTGACAGTCGTGAGGTGAGAGGCTTCATTGCTGACCCTTCAGTCGAAGTGTGTACTTTTCGCGGTGTCAATGCTACTAGCCGCGTATTGAAAGTGTTTCATATTGAGCTGTCAAGTGTTGTCACTTTTGGGCATGTTTGTAAATACAAGAGAAAATATGGAGCTTTGATTGTAGTTTCCTGTAAGTGACTGGACAGGTGTATTAGGGTCGTTATAACGAATATTGCGAGTGCATAGCCGGCGTTCTTTGGTTGGTCTATGGGCTCTTCAGAGTTGGGTGTGGGTGGAGGCTTCTAGGCCTCCTGCGATGAGGAGCATTCGTGCTTGGTGGTTGGTGGGGTTGCGGTAGCCTCTGGCGGTGCGTTTGCCTCGTTTGATAATGTCCGTTGATGGCTTCGGTGGGGTGCGTCGTCGGCTCCGGTTGTGTCGAAGTAGGCGTCGAGTGTGTCCTTCCACGTCCATAGGGTCCGGCCCAGGCGAGCAATTTCGGGGATGGAACACGTTGGTAGGCGCTTCATGAGGTGTGTGGCCAGGCATCGGCCGTGGGCGGGTGTGGCTTGGTGGAAGACGTCTCGCATTTGCTGGGCGCAGTGGTCTGCGACTTCGACACTAGTTGTGTGCTTCATCTGCCGTGAAGGCTTCACGGAGTCGTTCTTGTTGACGCGGGGGAGCTTGTGGCGTGAGGCGCGCAGGAGAAGCCGGATTTGGTAGAGGGGATCACCCTTGCGCCCGCGGTGACCGGTCGTGTCTTGCTGGACGCGACGGCGTACCTCACCTGGGGTATCACCGGCGAGTGTGACGATGTGAAAGGCGCCTCGCACGCTGGTTGCGTCCTTGGAGCAGGCCAAGCGATGGCGTTCTTGCTGTCCCTGGAATGGGATCTAGCGTCGCGATTCGTACTCCCGCGCACAAGCCTGTTCCGCGCTCGGCAAGCCAGTTCTTGTACACGGTGCCAGACCTTCCCGGGACCAGGTCCACTCAAGCGGGCCGCGGGATGTTCCTTCCCGCGAGGCAGGTCCATGATGCCGGTGAGCTCGCGGGCCCTGTTGGCGTCGGTTGTGGTGGTGCCACACGCCTCTCATCGACTCTGGGTGCCCGAACTCCTGCGAAGCGGGCGGGGTTCAGATGCGGCCGTGCAGGCACGGCTTGATAGGGATCACACGGCGTTCCACCTAGTTGCCCGGTGTCGAGCCAATACTGCAATTGGTGGCTCCCTCGACGCGCAACTGTCGGATCGCCCAGTGGATTGCCCGCGTCACCAGACGCGCCCGGGGTGCGCACACCTTCTCGCTGCGGCCCAGGAACGTCACCGTCTGGCAGGTGCGTTCGCGGCATATCCAGCGCCGTATTGTGCCACCGGATCCGCACCGGAACCTCGGCCCAAGGCGCGTCGATCGCCTCCACTACCACGCGCCCGTGACCGTGAGCAAGTCACCCCACAACCCGGGCAGCCAACCAGCCGGTTGCACGACAAAACATCGAGCACCAGAGCATCTGGGGTGCGAGCCATGCCCATCAGATGGAAGCCCTCCCAGTCGACGAGCAGAGCACACCGATCACAACGATCAAGCGACACAGAGCAGTAGGTAGGGTGAGACATCGCGCGAGGTCCTTTACGACAGCGGGGTGAAAGTCAGCTCATCATCAAGGACCTCGACCTCTACGCCTGACCAACACCCACTCACCCACACTCAAGTCGGAAGAGCAAAATGAACCGTCAACATAGAAAATAGTTGCTACCATACTTAGCAAGCTTGGATATAGAGGCGCATCTAAGTTAGTTAACAAAAATGCGAGACAATCTAAAACCCATAAATCCGACGACGTGAACTGAATGCCTCAGCTCCTCCCTCTAGGATATTTTCAATGTTTTTACGTACAGAGACGATATCGAGCGATCCCACAGTGTCTAAGTCCAACTCAGCGTGGTCGCTACTAGCCTGAAGAGTTAAGACGAGCTCAGCATCTCCGAGAACTGGAATGTTCGCGTTGTGGGTTGATGCAATGATCTGACGTTTGCCTTTGAGTTTTCGAAGTTGTTTAACTACTCCGTCATAAACAAAACGATTGTCCAAGTCGTCTTCGGGTTGGTCAATAATGAGTGGTTTATCCGAGTCGGCGAGCAGAATTAGTAGGAGTGCAGTCGCACGCTGGCCTTTTGAAAGTTGAGATAACTTCTTGAAGTTGCCACTGCTTCCGGCCTCAGCGGTATTAAGCAAAATGCTGAGTGAGATCCGCGGTGTAATATGCTCAAGTCGTCGAACTAGATATTTTCCTTCGGTGATCAAACTTGAACGTTGTGCATCTGTGATGCCGCGCTGCACCAGTCCAGTATCGTCATTCTCCAAATATGCTTTGCGAAGATCGTCGATGAAAGCAGGGAGGGTGAAACCGTCTGATTCAAATGCTCTGCGTATCTTATCTTTGCGACCAGAAATCGTACTGTTGATCAATTCTAACGCTGAATCAATATCTTCATGTTCGTCTACTTTGATTACGACAAGCTTTTTCAGCTTCTTATTGATTACTGTCGCGCACTGTGTCAGTGTCTGAACTTTCTGATCTGACAACTTGGCCAAGCTTTCCAGAAGTGAGCGCCTTTCGCTGTTAATAGCATCAAGAGTTTGACAGGTTTGCTCTTTATCGCTTCCAAGCCTTTCTAGTGCCGATAGCTCTCTCTTAGCCTCGTTGTATCGTTGAATGTCAATCCCTTTTGATTGAAGCAATGCGATAGACGCTTCAAGTTCACTACGTTTTTCTTGGGAAGAGCTGTCCCATTGCATTTCTAACTCGTCAAGTTTGGTCAAAAATTCATCCGCTTGTTGCTTGAACTCTGAGAGTTGCCCGCATAACGAAGTTGCAACCTGTGAGGCGTAATCATTGATGCATTTGATTTGAGTGTCAATTAGTGTGTTTAGGTCAGTATCATCGTTTTGGTCGCTGGTGATCTCTGTGAGGAATCTATTGTTGATAGTAGTGATTGTATTGTTGATATGTGTTGAATGACTTGTTATTATTTCTTGAAGGCCTTTGCGTGTAGTCTGAATCCGTTCTTTGTGCGCTTTTAGTTCGTTTTGCTCTTGAATCGATTTAGCATGATTTGATGTTTCGTACTCTGTGATAATTTCAGTGAGTCTATCGCGCGCTGATAATCTATCCTCGATTTCATCAAGTTCATGCTCGGTTGACTCGAGGTGGCTTAAGTTAGTTTCCAGTTCTGATATCGTTGGCCTGATATCGAAATGCGATGTGTCTTCGCCTCGGAGTTGTAGAACCATTTCGGCTAGTTTATCACCATGCCGAGCGAGTTCAGATAGCTCGTGCTGGCTAAAGATGCTGATGCCACTAATAATCTCATTTGGTTCGAATGTGGTGGCGTGTCCATCTGTGTCATATACCTTCGATGAAGGTTCTCCTACAGTTCTTCGAACTTCGTACTCTTTGCTTGATGCTAGTCCGCCTGTAACTTTCAGTGTTATTGTTGTGCCGGGTTTGATTACGGCATCAATTAGGGAATTGTGTTCGTCGCGAATTTGTGATGTAAGTGGACTTAAATTGAGTGCGTAACGAATACTTTCGATGATCGTTGATTTTCCGGTCCCACGTCCGCCGATGATTGTCGTCAGTTCCTGATTGAATGGTACTGTGATATCTTCAAAGAAGCCCTTGTCCCAACTTATAGAATCAATTGACTTAATTTGTAGGCTTTGTGGTTGTTTAAGGCGGATTCGTGTGTCGGGGCTCTTGAGTGCGGTTTTGATGGCTTCCAGTGAGGGTTCTGTGATTTTTAGCCAGGTTGTTCCGCTCGCCTTACTCAATTGGTGCGGAGATGAAATGTCGTCTGCATAGACTTTCGCGAGCTTGTGTGTTCTGTTGAAGGGGCTCTCTTGTGTAAAAATCTTCTTTTCTAGTTCTTCAAATTTGTTTTCGGTTAGAACTGAAACTCCTATTCCTGTCAAGTTTCTGTTGTGGATCACATTCTGTAGAGTTTTTCCTTTCAGTTTGAAGAGGCCTGTATTTTCCATGTTGGCATGTGCGGGAATCGCCAGTGCTCCTCTTGCTGTCATCGCATCGATAATTGCGTTTGTTGTCTTTAGTCCGGGTCCTGATTCTTGCCCGGGGTCGCCTCCGGCTAAAGCAATTGCTGCGTTTATGTTGTCGAAAGGTGTGTCCTCTGGGAAAATCACTAGAATGTGCACCCCGTCGCTCGAATTTGCTTCGAATCCGGGTAGTGCCGTGATGCCAGAGTTTCTTGCTTCTTCGATTAGAGTGGCGGCGCTACTGACACACCAATGGTCGGTGATTGCAATAATTTCTATTTGTAGTTTTTTGCATTCGTCTATCAGTGCTTTATTGTACTGAGCTTCTGTCTCAAAGCACATTTCTGGACTTAGTTTTCCGTGGTAGTAATACGGGTTCACTTGCAGGGCGGCTCGTACCCAGCGAGCTCCGCTACCGGTTTCTGATCTTGACATTGGTGCTCCGTTCTTCAGTGAACTTTCTTGGATCGTATCACTGTTAGTGTTAATAGTGTGCTGTAACTGTCAAACCCTCGTGCCATTCAAGTGATTACAAGCTGAACGGTGGAAGGCTCGCATTGATTCTCGCCGGAGCTAGCGCAAATCGGCTTGATCGTGAGAAGCTTTGTGTAGGTTCTTCTTCATTCGGGGTGATCGGAGCATGCTATGTCGGCGTCTCGGCGTGTACGAGTCGCCGCTGGAGTTAGTGGGGCTACTATGTTTAACCGCTGAGTGTTGACAGTCTTTTTGAGGAGGCTAGAGGTTGGACCTGGTGCTCTTACAGTGAGCTCAACGGACTTTTTCCTCTGTACTCTTCTCGTCATAGGTGGGGCGTTTCGTACTTCGTTCCAGGAGATAGGTTTAGGTGCGTCCGATGTTGATGACATAACGCGGGCGGGGACCCCGTCGGTCCCCGCCCGCGCCTGCAAGCCGTGCGTCCCG
>ERZ772979.1604-NODE-1604-length-12632-cov-2.633299_pt1 | contig 12632 bp, 9 predicted proteins | sample MGYA00511130_ERZ772979 | MGnify/ENA primary metagenome ERZ772979 (study PRJEB29015, sample SAMEA2738103) | human oral metagenome | biome: human oral; feature: human-associated habitat; material: saliva | place: China | collected 2186 ... | reverse complement strand
CCTGCCGTGCTCTCCTGCCGCTCTCATAGAGCGCCGAGGGGTTTCCGCACTGCTCTGTCAAATACGGGAGCATGGCTTCGAGTGCCGAAGGGCAGAGCGACACAGTCGCCGCATGGTCCAGATAAATCACGGCTTCTCTCCCTCTTCGAGGAGATAGGGCGTGACCTGGTACACATAATAGTTCAGCCAGTTCGTGTAGAGCGTATTTGCCATGTTCCGCCAGGAGAGCAGGGGACGGCCGCTCGGGTCATCGTTCTCATAGTAGTGGAGCGGAATCTTCGGCTCCATGCCCCGCGCCTTGTCGCGCCGATACTCGCTGTCCAAGGTCATGCGGTCGTACTCCGGATGCCCCTGCACAAAAATCTGCCGTCCGGTCTCGTCCATGAGGAGAAGCACGCCCGCCTCATCCGACTCGGCCAGAATCTCGAGCTCGGGGTGCTTTACAATGTCTTCGCGCCGCACCTCGGTCCAGCGGGAGTGCGGGCAGTTCATATAGTCATCCATGCTCCTGACCAGCGGCACCGAGTGGTGCAGCACCTTGTGGCAGTAGACGCCGGAGAGCTTCTCCTTCCGCGGGTACTTCTGAATTCCGTAGTGGTAGTAGAGTCCCGCCTGCGCGCCCCAGCAGATATGGAAGGTCGAAGTCACATGGGTCTTTGACCACTCCATGATGCCGCAGAGCTCCTCCCAGTAGCTCACTTCCTCGTAGGACAGGTTCTCGACCGGCGCCCCCGTGATGATGAGACCGTCGAAGTGACGGTGCTTCACCTCGTCGAAAAAGACATAAAAATTCGAGATATGGCTCTTACTCGTGTGGGTCGCCTCGTGGGAACTGGTCATCAAAAAGGTGCAGTCCACCTGAAGCGGCGTATTCGAGAGCGCGCGGAGCAGCTGGAGCTCCGTGTCCTCTTTGAGCGGCATCAGGTTCAGAATCAGGATCTGCAGCGGGCGAATGTCCTGCGACACCGCGCGTTTTTCGTCCATCACGAAGATGTTCTCCTGTTCCAAAATTGCCTTTGCCGGCAAATCGTTCTGTATGCGTATGGGCATTGCCGCACCTCCTGTTCATTGCTTTGATTCAGCGGCCTTGCCGCTGTCCGCTCACGACTCCGCCGCGAGAAATTCCGCCTCGCTCAGAATCGGAATACCGAGTTCCCGCGCCTTCTTATTTTTGCTCGAGCCGGAAGTAATGTCGTTATTGATGAGCGCCGTGGTCTTCGCGGAAACCTCTCCCGCGACCTTGCCGCCGCGCGCCGTGATATAGTCCTTGAGCGCCGTCCGGTTCGGGAAATTCACGAGACTGCCCGTGATCACATAGGTCTGTCCCGCATAGCGCTGCGCCTCCGCACCCGCACTCGCCTCGGGTTCCAGCGTCACCTCTTGCAGGAGTTCGTCGATAATCTCTCGCTCCTTCGGATTCCGGAAAAAGGTCACAATATCCGCCGCCATCACTTCGCCGATGCCGTCAATGCCGGTCAGCGTCTCGACATCGGCCGAGAGCAGCGCCTGTATATCGCCCCGGAACGCCTTTGAGAGCACCTTGGCATTCTGCACGCCGACGCCCGGAATGCCGAGTCCGTAGACAAAGCGGGACAGGGGCAGGTGTCTTGCCTTCTCGGCCGCCTCGATGAGCTTTGCCGCCGAAGTCTCGCCGAAGCCCTTCATCGCCGCAATCGCGGCCTCCGCGCGCTTTAAGTGAAAGAGATCCGCGTAGCGGTGGATGAAGCCCTCCTGAATCAGTTTCTCGAGCGTGGTCTCCGAGAGCCCGTCGATATGAAAGGCGTCGCGGCTTGTCATCAGCGCAAAGCGCTTCACGCGCTTAATCGCGCAGTCCGGGTTCACACAGTAGAGGGTCTCGGCGTCGTTCTCCTTGCGGCGTTCCGTCGCCGTGCCGCAGACCGGGCAGTGCGCGGGTGGCTCGGCCGTGTCGCTCTTTGTTAAATTTTCCGCAATCTGCGGGATTATCATATTCGCCTTGTAGACCAGAATGTGGTCGCCGAGGCCCAGTTTCAGGCTGCGCAGCACACTCACATTGTGGACGCTCGCGCGCCGCACTTCGGTGCCCTCAAGATCCACCGGGTCAAAAATCGCAACCGGGTTGATGAGACCCGTCCGCGAGGGGCTCCACTCGATTTCGCGGAGCACCGTCTCCGCCTGTTCATCCTGCCACTTAAACGCAATCGCATTCCGCGGGAACTTTGCCGTTCTGCCGAGCGAGTCGCCGTAGGCAATATCGTCGAGCAAAAGAACCAGTCCGTCCGACGGGAAGTCATTCTGCGGAATCTTCGCCTCAAAGCGCGCCACGGCTTCCCGGAGCGTGTCCGCCGTCACCGTCTCAAACTCGACGACCTCAAAGCCCTGATCTCTGAGCCACGCAAACTGCGCGGCGCGGGAATTGTTGAAATCAACCCCCTCTGCCTCCACCAGGGAGAACGCGTGAAAGTAGACGCCGCGCGCCGCCGTGACCGCCGGGTCGAGCTGGCGCACCGTGCCCGTGCAGAGATTGCGCGGGTTCTTATACTTGGCATCGGTGTCCGGCAATTCGCGGTTAATCCGGTCAAAGTCCGAATAGCGCATCAGCGCCTCGCCGCGGAGCAGGAGCTCTCCCTGATAGGGAATGCGGAGCGGCACATTGCGGAACGCGCGCACATTGTTGGTCACGAGTTCGCCGATGTAGCCGTTGCCGCGCGTCACCGCCTGGTAGAGCTCACCGTTCCGGTAGCGGAGCACAATCGTGAGGCCGTCCATCTTCCAGGAGAGCAGGGCCTTCTGATCCCCGAGCCAGGCAATCAGCTCATCCACGCTCTTTGTCTTGTCGAGCGAGAGCATAGGCTTTTCGTGCGTGATTTTCGGGAGCGACGAGACCACCTCATAGCCGACGCGCTGGGTCGGCGAGCCGGAGAGCACAATGCCGCTCTCCTGTTCGAGCTTTTGCAGGCGGTCGTAGGCGCTGTCGTACTCAAAGTTACTCATGAGCTCGCGGCTCTCCTGGTAATAGGCGCGCGCCGCGGGGAGCAGGCGATCGATTAACGCCTGCATCTCTTCTCTTACTTTTCTCTCTTCCATGCCCCGCCCTCTCTTTCTCTGCGCTGAAAGTACGCCTTTTGCCGCGCCGCATAGTTTTTCTTTCGCCGCGCTTCCGTGCGGGCGGTTTTCGCGCTCCTGCTACTGAGTGCCTTCGGCTTCTCTTCGAGCAGGGACAGCAAGGTCTTCTGCTCGGCCGCCGTCACATTCCGGAACGCGCCGCTGTGGAGATTGCGGAGGGAGATATTCATGATGCGGATGCGCTTTAAGCTGATCACATGATAGCCGCAGGCCTCGCACATGCGGCGAATCTGCCGGTTTAAGCCCTGCGTCAAAATAATCGAAAAACTCGTCTTGTCGCGCGCCTCCGCCTTGCAGGGCAGCGTCGTGACCTGCAGTTCCTCGAGGTGCACGCCGCGCCGCAGTTTCTCCAGGAAGGCCGGGGTCAGCGCCTTATCGACCCGGACAATGTACTCCTTCTCGTGCCCGTTCTCACAGCGGAGAATCTGATTCACGAGTTCGCCCTGATTCGTGAGGAGCAAAAGTCCCTCCGAGTCCTTGTCGAGCCGCCCGATCGGATAAACGCGCTCCGGGTAGTCGATTAACTCCACAATATTCGGCGCGCGGTCGTTGTCCGTCGTCGTGCAGACCACGCCGACCGGCTTATTCACCGCAAGCAGAACCTTCTTTTTGGACGCCAGTTCCTCGACCGCGCCGACCCGCCTGCCGTTCACCTTCACTTCCATGCCGGCAGAGACCAGCGTCCCGAGTTCCGCCGTTTCTCCCGCGACCGTCACCTTGCCCGCCGCAATGAGCCGGTCGGCCTCCCGGCGCGAGCAGACGCCCGCCGCACTCAAGAATTTGTTGATGCGCATTCCCTCGCTCTGATTCACTGTTCTCCCCCTCCGGCGCCGCTTTGCGCCGCTCTCCTACCGCTGTAACTTATAATTATAGGCAAAGCTGTCCCTTTCAGTCAAGTTTGGCCGCCCTGCCGCGCTGTACAGAAAAAGACCGGTGCTCTCGCCCCGGTCCTCTCCCGTTTGTAACATCTCACTCGATCAACATCGCATCCCCGAAGCTGAAGAAACGGTAGCGTTCCTTCACGGCCTCGCGGTAGGCATTTAAAATCTTCTCTCTCCCGGCGAGCGCACTGACCAGCATGACCAGAGTCGACTCGGGGAGGTGGAAATTGGTAATCAGGCAATCCAGAATGCGGAAGCGATAGCCCGGGTAGATGAAGATTTTGGTGTAACCGCTCTCGGCCCGGAGCGTTCCGTCCTCATTCGCTGCGGATTCGAGCGTCCGGCAACTCGTCGTGCCGACACACACAATGCGACCGCCCGCCGCCTTTGCGCGGTTCACGGTCTCTGCGGCTTCCTCGCTCACCACATAGAACTCCTCGTGCATGTGGTGTTTCAGAATATCCTGCTCCTTGACCGGGCGGAAGGTGCCGAGTCCCACATGGAGGGTGATGCGGACAATGATAACGCCCTTCTCCTCCAGACTCTTTAAGAGAGCCTCCGTGAAGTGAAGCCCCGCGGTCGGCGCCGCCGCACTGCCCTCGTGCGCCGCATAGACCGTCTGGTAGCGGTTCTTGTCCTTTAACTGATGGTGAATGTAGGGCGGCAGAGGCATCTGCCCGAGCTCGTCGAGAATCTCCTCAAAGACGCCCTCGTAGGAGAAGCGCACAAAGCGGTTGCCGTCCTCGGTCTGCCCCACAATTTCGCCGATGAGTTTTCCCTCGCCGAAGCTGATCTTCGTGCCGATCGGGCACTTTCTGCCGGGCTTCACGAGAGTCTCCCAGGTTCTGTCCTCTTTTCGCGTGAGGAGCAGCACTTCGATCTTCGCGCCGGTGCCGACCTTCTCGCCGATGAGGCGCGCCGGAATCACCTTTGTGTCGTTCAAGACCAGGCAGTCGCCGGGCTTCAGGTACTCTGTAATGTCCCGGAAATGTCTGTGCTCAATCTCGCCGCTCTCCCGGTGCAACACCATGAGCCGCGAGGAAGCTCTGTCCTCGAGCGGATCCTGCGCAATCAGCTCCTCCGGCAACTCGTAGTAAAAATCTTTTAACTCCATCAGCCTTCCGTCCCTTCCGAAGCCGCCGTGGTCGCTGTCGCCGCTGTGGTCGCTGCCGCGCTCGTCTCCGCCGCGCTCGTGCCCGGAATTTCGATGACTGCATCGGTCACCGCCTCCGTGCTCTCCTCGGTCGCCTCCTCCGCGGCCGCGGCCGCGCTGCCGCCCGCGCGGAGTTTCTGGTAGAGTGAACCGAGTTTTGCGTCGCTCACAATCGCCTTTGCGAGCGCCGTCCGGTAGTCATTGTTCATCTTCTTGACCGCCTCGCTGCCCTCGGCCGCCTTGATGGCCGCCCGCTCCGCCTCCGTCAGCGACTCGTCCGGCTTCATCTGCAGCCCGTCGCCGGTGCTCACAATGTAAGCGCGCAGCAGCACAGGCGCCGGCGTCTGAATCTTTTTAAACCACGCCTGGCTCTCGATGTAGGCGATGTAGCTTCCCGTCTCGACGCCCGGAATCACATAGGTGATTGTGTTCTCGAACGCGTCGTAGAGCTTCTTCTCCGCCGCCATCTGCTCCTGCAGCGCGGTCGGCAGTTCCTGCCCGCTCATGCCGAAGACGCGGTACAGCTCCTCCGCGTCGCCCTGGGAGCGCGCGGTCAGGTAGTCCTGCACGAGCGTGTTGATTGCGTCGTCCGTGCACTTCTCGGGCGCGGCGGCCGCATAGTCGTAGCCGCTCTTCCCGGCCTTTTCCGCCTTCGGCTTTGCCGTCTTTTTGTGATCCAGCGCGAGAATCACGAGAATCAGGATGAGCGCCGCAAGCGGCAGCAGGAGAAAACGCCCGAAACGCTGCAGTGTGAGCTCATCGACCCCAAATATCTTTCTATCTTTTTCGTATCGCACTCGTTTGACCTCCGTTGTAATTCACCTATTTTACCATGATTCCAAAACAGACTCCAGTCCGCAATTTTCGACCCGCCGCCTGCCGCCTCACCTGTCTTTCCCGCAAGGTTTGTCCCGGGAAGGTAAGCTCTGCGCCTATCACCTTCCTCTCGAAACATACGGTTTCCAAACGGCGCAGCGCGACATGATGACTTGTATCGCAAAAAAAAGAGAAGCCCGGTTCGGGGCTTCTCTCAGGTCTGTGTCTGGCGGGATTCGAACCCGCGACCTTCAGAGTCGGAGTCTGACGCGCTATCCAGCTGCGCTACAAACACAAAGTACCTTACTACTATACCTTGTTTTGCGTCGGAGAGCAAGGCCATCTTTTATTCCCGCTTGTTTCGCTTATGCTCCGCCGGTTTCTCGTAGCGCACCGCGACGGCGCGCTGCACTTCCGCCGCCTTCTCGCGGCTCTCGGGGTCGCTCCGAAGGCGCAGTACCTCTCCCATGCGGTCGCGGAGTCGCGCGGCCTCCTCGAAGTTCAGTTCTGCCGCGGCCTGCCGCATCTTCTTCTCGAGTTCCTTCGAGAGGCGGCGAAGCTCTGCGTCGCTCATCGACTCCGGGTCCTTCTCCCAGGTCTTCTCGTCCGCAATGACCGCCTTGGTCAGCATGATCACATCGCGGACCGCTTTTTTGATTGTGGTCGGCGTGATACCGTGCGCCTTGTTGTAGGCCTCCTGCACCGTGCGGCGCCGCTCTGTCTCCGAGATGGCGCGGCGCATGGAGTCCGTCATATTGTCGGCGTACATGATGACATGCCCCTCGGCATTTCGCGCCGCGCGGCCTATGGTCTGCACGAGCGAGGTTTCCGAGCGCAGGAATCCCTCCTTGTCGGCGTCCAGAATCGCGACCAGCGAAATCTCCGGAATGTCGAGTCCCTCGCGGAGCAGGTTGATGCCGACCAGCACATCGAACTCGTCAAGGCGCATCGCGCGGATAATCTGCGCGCGCTCCAGGGTATCGATGTCCGAGTGCAGGTAGCGAACGCGGATGCCGACTTCGCGGAGATAAGTCGTCAGATCCTCCGCCATGCGCTTGGTGAGCGTCGTGACCAGAATCTTATTCTTCTTCTCAATCTCTTTGTTGATTTCGCAGAGCAAATCGTCAATCTGCCCCTCGACCGGGCGCACCGAAATCTCGGGGTCAAGAAGACCGGTCGGGCGTATCAGCTGCTCCGCGCGCAGTAACTCATGCTCTGCCTCGTAGCGGTTCGGCGTCGCCGAAACAAAGAGCATCTGGTTCATGCGCTCCTCGAACTCCGCAAAGTTCAGCGGGCGGTTGTCCATGGAGCTCGGCAGACGGAAGCCGTACTTCACAAGCGTCGACTTTCGCGCAAAGTTGCCGTTGAACATGCCGCCGATCTGCGGAATCGTGATATGGCTCTCGTCGACAATCGTGAGAAAGTCCTTCGGAAAATAGTCAATCAGCGTAAACGGCGGCTCGCCCGGCTTCTGTTCGGTCAGAAAGCGCGTGTAGTTCTCAATGCCGGAGCAAAAACCGGTTTCCCGGAGCATCTCGACATCGTAGTGTGTCCGCTCTTCAATGCGCTGCGCCTCGAGGAGCTTATCCTCGCTCTTTAAGAGCTTCACATAGTCCTCGCACTCGGCGAGAATCTCCCGCGCCGCCCGCTCGATTTTCTCGCGCGGCACCACATAGTGGTTCGCCGGGTAAATCGAAATGTGCAGGACTTCCGCGAGCGGATTGCCGGTCAGCACATCCGTCTCGGTGATCTTGTCGATTTCATCGCCGAAGAACTCAATCCGGTAGGCGAGCTTGTCCTGATCCGCCGGAAAAATCTCGATCACATCGCCGCGCACGCGGAAGGTGCCGCGGTGAAAGTCAAGGTCGCTCCGGTTGTACTGGATGTTGATGAGCTCCGCAATGACCTCATCCCTGTCCTTCTCCTGCCCGGGCCGGAGACTTACCATCATGTTCTTATAGTCGGTCGGGCTGCCGAGACCGTAGATACAGGAGACACTCGCGACCACAATCACATCTTCCCGCTCGAGGAGCGCGCTCGTCGCCGAATTCCGCAACCGGTCTATCTCCTCATTGGTCGCGGCGTCCTTCTCGATGTAGGTGTCGGTCTGCGGCACATAGGCCTCCGGCTGGTAGTAGTCGTAGTAGGAGACAAAGTACTCGACCGCATTGTTCGGGAAGAACTCCTTCATCTCGCTGTAGAGCTGCGCCGCGAGCGTCTTGTTGTGGGAGATGATGAGTGTCGGCTTCTGCAGCTCTTGAATCACATTCGCCATCGTAAAGGTCTTGCCCGAGCCCGTCACGCCGACCAGGGTCTCGAACTGATTGCCCGCGCGAAACCCGTCGACCAGTTCCCGTATGGCCTTCGGCTGGTCGCCCGTCGGCTGAAACTCACTGTGCAGTTCAAATTTCATCGCTTGCTCCCGCTCCGCGCTCTCACGGCTCTCTGCTTTGCCGCGCGACTCTCGCGGAGCATGCGGTGCACGGCATAGCTGTTCTTTAAGGACTGGGGCGTCACCTCGCCCGCAATGCCCGCCTTCTGTCCGTAGGCGCGTATCATCTTCCAGACGCCCTGGCGGCTCAGCGCGCCGCCGCTCAGGTTAAAAAAGAGATGCTCTTCTTCCGCGGTCTTTAAAAGTAACGGCCGCCCGGACTCGAGGTACAGACAGAGCGCCTGCCGAAGCTCCTCGTCAAACGAGACCACGCGCTCCCGCCCTCTCGACTGCTGCCGCACATAGCCGAGCTGTACATCCACATCGCCGGTCTTCAGCGAGATGAGCTCGGAGACCCGGAGCCCCGTCGCGCAGAGAAGCCCGAGCATCGCGCGGTCGCGGAGCTGCTTCGCGCTGCTCCCCTCGGTCTCGCGGAGAAAGCTCTGAATCTCCTCCTCCTCGAGAATATAGGGATCCCGGTGTTCCTGCCGCATACAGCGCAGTCCCTCTGCCGGGGAGCTGAGATAGCGGCCGCCCGCCGTCTCATACGCAAAAAAAGCGCGGATCGAAGCCGCCGCGCGGTTAATGGTCGCCGCCGAAAAGCCCTCCCGCTCGAGCCAGAGCAGATAGGAATTCAGTCTGAGCTCGCTGACTGTCGAGAGGGAAGTGACCCCCTCCTGCCGAAACCACGCAAATAGTTTTTTTAAATCCCGCTCATAGGAGAGCAGCGTATTCTCCGCCATGTGCCGCTCTTCCCGGAGCGCGCGCAAAAATGCCCGCAACGCTTCTTCCATTCCGATCGCCCCCTCACCCTCATTGGTCACACCAGTATAGCGGTGCGGAACCCAAAAAGCAAACCGCGCGAAGCCCGCTTTTTTACGGCTTTCACGCGGTTTTTTCGACATATTCCAAAATATAGTGCTTTCCTTTATGTAAACCTCATATCTTGCGCTTTTGTTCTTAATTTGAACCCGGATCCCCGCCATTATTTTTTTAAACTTCTTTTTCTCCGAAAGCTACGGTCCCGCAGGCAAAATTCCAAAGGCTGCCCTACTTCCCGTTTTCTCTTCGGAAAACAAAAACACCCGGGCGCCGTCACTTACCGGCGCTTCCGGGTGTTTCATCAAGTTCTGTTTGATCGGCTCTGCTTCAGCGCATAGGCCGTGAGCCCGGCGACCGTCTTCGCGTCCCGAATCTCGCCGCGCTCAATCCGCGCGAGGAGCTCCGAAAGCTCATAGGCCTGCACATCGATCACCTCGTCGGGGTCCAGATGCTGTTCCCCCGGCAGGAGATTTCGCGCGACAAAGATATCAATCTCCTCGTCGCAGAAAGCGACGGTCGTGTCAATTCGCAGCAGGAATTCGAGCGCCTCGGGGCTCTCCGCCCGCATACCGGTCTCCTCCGAGAGTTCACGGAAGGCGCAGAGCACGCGCGGCTCTTCGGGGCTGTCCACCTTGCCGGCCGGCAGTTCCAGGGTAAAACGGTTCAGCGCATTCCGGTACTGCCGCACCATCAGGATGCGCCCGTCCGGGAGCACCGGCACCACGGCGGCGGCGCCGTCGTGGTGAATAAAGTCCCAGCTTTCTTCTCTGCCGTTTGCGACCACCAGGTCGCGGTACACCTTTAGAATGGTGCCCTCGTAGGCGAGCTCCCGCTTCTTTCGCAACACCCGTCCTCTCTCCGATTCTGTTTCCATTGCTTTAATACTGATCTTTATTTAAAAGATTGTTGTGCCCCGCATCGTCACTATATACCGGCGTCGTGGTCGTGTCGTAGTTGTATACCGTGTCCTTCAGCTCGGTGACCTCGCTGCCCTTCAAAGTCGCCTCGAACATCATCTTGTTCTCGATCATCTTCTTCGTGGAGCTGTAATGGCTCGTGCCGTTCACGCGCTGCGAGCTTCTGTAGGTCGGAATCGTGAGTTCAATGCCGGTCGCGACCGGGCGCAGAATCACTTCCGAGGTCGAGCTGTCCGCATTGGTCTTGCGGAGGCGCTGCGCCGAGAGGATGTAGTGGTTGCCCGCTGCGTCCGTGAGGCGCACCGAGTAGCCGGACTCCTTCGGCGTCGTGCCGTCCTTCTTCGGTGCATTGCTTGCGCGCAACACGCCGCGGCCCGCATTGTTCTCGGCGGTCAGTTTGCCGACGCCCGGGAGCTCTACGGTGTCGCCCTTCTTGATGGCCTTGATCTCGTCGTTCGTCTTGAACGCCGTGTCAAAGAGATCCGCCTTGATCTTATAGCTGTTCGAAGCCTCGTCGAGACTCGCCTCGGTGATCTTAAAGATACGGTTGCCGTTAATCTTATACTGCGAGACCGCACTCTCGCCCTGATCCAACGCATTGCCGCTCGCCTGCTGCGCTGCCTTGGTGCTCGGCTGGCCGTTCCAGTAGCCGTTCACATCAACCTGATAGCCGTCCGGCGTCGTGGTGCTCGTGAGCCAGGTGCTGTCACTTGTCATGTAGCGCCACTGTCCTGTCTTGTCCTGCTTCCAGGCTGCCGCAAATGCCGTGGTACTCATCGCAAGGGTCAGCGCCGAAGCGGCTGCGACTGCAAATAATTTTCTCATAAGTTCTTACCTCCGTTCCGCCGGAACTGTTCCGGCACTGTCCGCATTATAGCGAAGCTCCCCCCGAAAAGGCAAGGGCGTTTCCGGGATTGTAAGACTTCTTCCCTGTTTCGTAAGAGTTTTGCAAGCTTCGACGCACAGAAATTTCACTGTTTTTACAACAGCAAAACAGGAGGGCATTTCTGCCCTCCTGCTGCCGCAATTAGTATTTCATTTCGAAATGATGATACCTGAATTACAAACCCTGAAGATTAGTCAGCAACGACAATCTGCTCAATCTTGTTGTTCTTGAGGACAACCTTGTAACCATCGCCGTCAACCTTGGAGCCGCTCTTCACGACATTACCAGCGGTGTTAATGATGCGATAATCACCAAGCTTGGAAGAAAGATTAAGTCCAGTTGCCGCTGCATCCGTCGGCAACAGGCTTGCATCCGTAGAAACGAACACAGTGTCACCAGCCGAAGCTGCGCCAATCTTCTTGCCATCTGCAACCGTAGTCTGAGCCACTAAACCGGAATCGCGGATGAACTCATCAAGCGTCGTCTTCTTCAGATAGTCAGCGCTGTTCTTGTTGACATTGACAATCTCAATCTTGTTATCAACATCAGCCGTGAGGAGCAGACCACCGAGGTAGTACTTCTTCTCATCCTCGCCGTTGATACCCTTACCAGCGCCGGTGCCGCCCTTCTTGAACTTGAAGGTAAGAGTCTCGCCATCCAGCGTAACCTTCTGCGAGCCAGTCTTCATCGAGCCGTCCTTATCCTCGTTATCCGAGAAGTAGTAGAACGCGCGATCCGAGCCAAGGCCTCTAGCCGTCTTCAGGAAGTTGTCCTTGCTGTCATACTTGCCGTCATCATCCGCGTACTCAAGGATGTTGTTGGAAGAATCAACTGTGAGCAACGCAAGACCGGAAATCATACCGCCCTTGATGTCGAATGCGTACTTCTTGCCCTTGATGGCCTTGATCTGACCAGCGTAAAGCTTGCCCTGACCATCAGCATAGTACCATCTCTCGTTGCCATCGTTGTAGTCATCCAGATTCAGATAGTAGCCCGGAACAACCTTGAACCAGCCCTTGGTGAAGCGAGCGCCGTCCTCCGGAGAAGAGAAGTACTGGAAGGTTCTAGCATACTTCGTAGCATCGGTTGCCGTAGCAGCACCACCCGCAGCGCCACCTCTTCTGCTTGCGTTCTGGAGCGTAGAGTCGTTAGTCTCTGCCGTGTGCCAGTCAGCAATCATGCGGCCGTAGTTGTCAAAGCCGTACTTTCTGCCGTTGATGGTCTTGTTGTCGGTGCTCGTCTGCTTCTTGCCCGAGGACTTGAAGTAGAACCAGCGAACCTGGTCGGAATCCCAGTAGGAATCGCCCGGCTGCTCGGTCTCAGCATCCGTGACATCGGTCAGTGCAATCTCTCTCCAGCCGATGCTCATTGCGCCGTCGTTCTCGTCGCCGAAGTAGTAGTCGCACTCTGCGAAGGCATTATCATCATAATTGGTAACACCGGTGTTGGTGTCAACCCAACCATACTGCATCTTGCCGTCCTCATCGAAGGCATAGGTCTTGCCGTTGATGACCTTCTTGAAGATCTGACCCGAAGCATGATTGTTCTTGTAAGCCTTGCCGTTAGCCTGGAAGTAGTACCACCAAACATCCGGCTGGTTCTCCTCGCCTGCGTTCTCGTT
>ERZ772979.1600-NODE-1600-length-12639-cov-2.483392_pt1 | contig 12639 bp, 10 predicted proteins | sample MGYA00511130_ERZ772979 | MGnify/ENA primary metagenome ERZ772979 (study PRJEB29015, sample SAMEA2738103) | human oral metagenome | biome: human oral; feature: human-associated habitat; material: saliva | place: China | collected 2186 ... | reverse complement strand
AACGAGTGATTGGTCGCCATCGCGAGAATCTCCCCGCTGTTCGGATCCATCACAATGACGCCGATATTTTCCGCGCCCGTGGTATTCATGAAGTCCTTGATGTGTCGCTCGACACTCTGCTGCACCTTGACATCAATCGTGCTCACGACGGAGTTGCCGTCCTGCGGCTCACGAGTCACATCCTGCGCCTCCCGGTCGGCGTCCATATAGCTGTACCGCTGGCCGTCCGTGCCGGAGAGCACCTCGTTATAGGACTGCTCTATGCCCGTCGTGCCGACCCGCTGATCGTCGTAACTCCGGTAGAAGCCGAGCACATTGCACGCGAGCTCGCCGTACGGATACTCGCGCTGGTAGTATTCCTGCAGGTTGACGGCGCCGAGACGCCCGCGGTAGCGCTCCCGCTGCTCCTGGCTAAAGCCCTCGTAGGTCTTGTCCTCCGCCCGCTTCTTCGCCTCATAGCGGTCGGGATTGTTCACATGCTCCTGAAAATCCAGGAAGCGGAGCTTATCGGGTGCCGTCAGCGGCTCTCCGACTTTCAGATTCTGGCTCGTCGAATTCTCTTCAATCTGCTTTCGAAGCTCATTCTCATCCATACCGAGAAAGTCCGCGAGCGCATGCACGGTACAGTCGTAATAGAGATCGCGGCTGTCTTCCTTGAGCAGCGACTTGGGCGACACAATCAGCTGGTAGCGCTTTTCGGTCGCCGTCAGATAGGTGCCGTTCCGGTCCATAATCTCGCCGCGGCGATAGGGGATCACTTCCGGCTGCCGCAGTTCCTTGCTCCGCGTGAACGTGCGCGCGACCTCGGCGTTGCTCTTCTGCACGCCGTACACCCGATACGCGAGGCCGCCCAGCGCAAGCACCGTGAGCCCCATGAGGAGCCCGATCTTTCCCCACAACTGTCCCTTGACGTCGTAGTTCGTTGTCTTATTTACCAGACTTGGTCTCTTTTGGAATTTCTTCATACTGCCTCACATAGCCCTGTTCCGCCCGATCGTAGTATATGACCTGTCCGGGTTCCGGCTGTACCAAGCCGTAGCGGTTGATTGCCAGATCCCGAATGTGCTCCAGATCCTGCTTCCGGTTCAGTTCCACCTGCAGTGCGTCGTTTACTTCTTTCTGCTCATCGAGCTTCCGCTGCATCTCGCTCCGCGCGAGCTCGGCCTGCCGCACACGCCCCTCGCTCCGCACATAGAAGCCAAGCAGCATGACGACACAGACAGCGCCGATTGCCAGCGCGACCACAAGCCGGAACACATCGCCGAGCGAACGCTTCGGCTCCGGCGCGCGGCGCGGCTGCTTTTCGGGCGGCCTTTTGGCTACCCTCCGGTTGCGCGGTTTCTCCTCCGGTTCCAGCTTCGGCGCGGCACTGCCGTAGGTATAAGGCTGTCTGCTCACAGTATGCCTCCTCTCTCAAATACCCGAAGTTTCGCACTCCGGGATCTCGGATTCGCCGCCACTTCCTCTCCGGTCGGCACAATCGGTTTTCCGGTCACGACCCTGCCGCGACTCTTCTTCCCACAGACGCAAATCGGAAAATCCGGCGGGCAGGTACAGGGCGAGGCATTTCGCCGAAAACCCTCTTTGACAATTCTGTCCTCCAGTGAGTGGAAGGTGATGATCGACAGACGCCCGCCCGGCTGTAAGCGCAATATCATCTCATCGATTGCCTGCTCCAAAACCGTGAGCTCACCGTTCAGCGCAATGCGGAGCGCCTGAAAGGTGCGCATGGCCGGATGGCCGCCTGTCTTCTGCAGGCGCATCGGAATCACGCGTTTCACAAGCGCGGCAAGTTCTCCGGTTGTCTCAATCGGCTTCTTTGCGCGCGTCTCGACGATGCGGCGCGCAATCTGATTCGAAAAGCGGTCCTCGCCGTAGACGCGGATGATGCGGGCGAGTTCCGCCTCGCTCTCCTCGTTCACAAGATCCGCCGCCGTCCGTGCGCTGCGCCTGTCCATCCGCATGTCGAGCGGCGCATCCTCCATATAGCTGAATCCCCGCTCCGCGTTATCCAGCTGGTAGGAAGAGACACCTAAATCCAAATAGATGCCATCCGCGCGCGGTATGCCGAGGTTGTCGAGCACCGTCGGCAGATTCACATAGTTGTCGCGGACAACGGTCACCTTGTCCCCGAACGGTTTCAGCCGCTCTCCGGCCGCCCGGATGGCATCCGCATCCTGGTCTATGCCGATCAGCCGTCCGCCTTCCCCGAGTTTTGCGGCGACCAGCGACGCGTGGCCGCCGCCGCCGAGCGTCCCATCCACATAGATACCGTCCGGTCGGATGTTCAGGCTGTCAATGGTCTCCCGCGGGAGCACTGAAATGTGATGAAAGTCCATATGCTGTCCTCCGCTGCCCACAGCTCTGCCATATCTTGTCACAATCGATACTCATTTGGATGCATCATACCAAAATAAGCGGCATTTTTCCAGCTTACGGGCGCATTCCGTCAGTTTTTTCGCCCGCGCGCCGCAAGCCGCCGCCCGGCCAGAATGCAAAGCAGGGCGACCAGAACACAGACGCCCGCGAGCGCCTGCGAAACCGCGATTCCCGTGCCCGGCAGCAGCAGCGAGTCCGTGCGAAGTCCCTCGATCCAGACTCTGCCGAGACCGTAGCCGCCGAGATACAGGAAGAACATCTCCCCGGTAAAACGCTTCTTCGGGCGGTACCAAAGTAAGAACAGCAAGAGGCAGAGGTTCCAGACGGACTCGTAGAGAAAGGTCGGATGTACCTGAATATAGTCGACGCCGTTCACCCGGACAAGGTGTTGCAACAGCGCGGAATTGATCATAATCGGATTCACGATGTCCCGCCGAAGTTGCATCGCAAAGAGGCTGTCCGTATAACGCCCGAAGGCCTCGGCATTGAAAAAATTGCCCCAGCGCCCCAGAATCTGTCCGACCAGGACGCCGAGAATCAAGGAGTCCGCGAGATTCAGGAAATTCTGCTTCTTCCGCCTGCAGTAAACCATAAGACTCAGAATGCCGCCGATCACACCGCCGTAAATCGCGAGCCCGCCGGCCCGAAGATTCAGAATCTCGAGCAGGTTCCCGCGGTAATTGTCCCACCGGAAAAAGACATAGTAGAGGCGGGCGCCGATTACGCCGCAGACAATGCCGAGCAGCGCAAAGTCGTAAACAGTGTCCTCGCCGATGCCGCGCCGCTCCGCATCCCGCGCGGCAAGCGTAATGCCGAGCAGCATGCCGATGCCGATGATGATGCCGTAAAAGGCAATCGAAAAGCCGAAAATCGTGATGTGGTTTTGCAAATGTTCAATCGTGATGCCGAGATGCACGAAGCGCAAATCATATCCCATAAGTTCTGTCTCCCTTCCGCAATTTCAGACCCGAGCATAGCAAAAAGCACAGGTATTTTCCATGCAAATCTTTCGCTGCGCGCTGTCCCTGTCCCCGGTACTTGAGAGCACCGCGGCTCTCTGCTACAATGAAGCCCAAACAGGCTCTGCATTTGCAGCGCCTTCACTCGCAAAACATCAAAGGAGATTCCTATCTATGAAACTCGGTATTGTCGGACTTCCGAATGTCGGAAAAAGTACGCTTTTTAACTCCCTGACCAAGGCCGGCGCCCAGGCCGCCAACTATCCTTTCTGCACCATCGACCCGAATGTCGGCGTGGTCGCGGTGCCGGATGCGCGCATCAAGACCCTCGGCGAGATGCACCACTCGAAAAAAGTGACGCCCGCCGTCATTGAGTTTGTCGACATCGCGGGACTGGTGCGCGGCGCAAGCAAGGGCGAGGGGCTCGGCAACCAGTTCCTTGCAAACATCCGCGAGTGCGACGCGATTGTCCACGTGGTGCGTTGCTTTGAGGACGAAAATGTGATTCATGTCGACGGCTCGGTGGATCCGGTCCGTGACATCGAGACCATCAACCTCGAACTCATCTTCGCTGACCTCGAAGTTCTGGAGCGCCGCATTGCGAAGACGCAGAAGTCCGCGAACAACGACAAGAGCTTAAAGAAGGAGCTCGAGATTCTGAAAGAACTGAAAGTTCTGCTCGAGGACGGCAAGCCTGCCTCCGTCTTTGAGACGGAGGATGCCGATGTCGCGGCCTTTGTCGCTTCTCTCTGCCTTCTGACCGCAAAGCCCGTCATTTACGCGGCCAACGTAAAAGAAGACGATCTCGCGGACGACGGCGCTTCCAATCCGCATGTCGCCGCTGTCCGTGCCTACGCGGCCGCACATCAGAGCAAGGTCTTCTGCGTCTCCGCACAGATTGAAGAGGAAATCGCCGCGCTCGACGAGAGCGAAAAGGCAGACTATCTCGAGGCGCTCGGCATCTCTGTCTCCGGCCTCGACAAGCTGATTGCCGCGAGCTATGAGCTCCTCGGCCTGATCAGCTTCCTGACAACCGGCGAGGACGAGACCCGCGCCTGGACCATCAAGAAGGGCTCGAAGGCCCCGCAGGCCGCCGGCAAAATCCACACCGACTTTGAGCGCGGCTTTATTCGCGCCGAGGTCATCGGTTATGACGACTTTGTGCGCTGCGGCTCTTCGGCGGCGGCAAAAGAAAAGGGACTCATGCGCCTCGAGGGCAAGGACTATGTCGTGCAGGACGGCGATGTGATTCTGTTCCGCTTCAACGTCTGATTTCCTCTCCCCCTCTACCTCTGTTCTGCATAGAAGAGTCACAGGAAAAAAATGGGCAGAAAACCCCGCAGCGCCGTCAGAAGCAAGCGCTGCGGGGTTTTTGTTTTCTTTCGGACAAGATAACGAATAAACAAAATACGATGCCCCGTCGGGGAGCAGGTCTTTTCACCTGTCTCTCCGGCGGGGCATCGTATTTGTCTCTCCGCTGCCGCATCAGGGCAGCCAGTCTGTCCCTGTGTTGCCGTGATACCAGCCGTCATTCCAGCCGCCGTGCCAGTTGTCGTTCGGATTCGGCGGCAGATCCCAGGTGTCGTCCACGGATGTGTCCGTCGGCGCAGCTGTGGTCGGCGCGGCCGTCGTCGGCGCCGCGGTCGTCGCAGTCGTCTCCGTCTCCCGCCAGGTCGTGCTCTCCTGCGTCGGCGCAGCCGTACTTTCCCGCGTCGATTCACGCGTCACTTCCTGTGTCGTCGGCGCCGAGGACGAACTCTCCTCCGGCTTGGTCGGATTCTCGGTCGGTCTTGCGGGCAAGGTGTCGCTCGCCGAGGTCTCCTGTCTGCCGCCGCGATGACGGGTGCCGCCCGGCTTGGTGATATAGCGGACGCTGCGCTTCTTGGTCTCCGTCTCCGTGCTGCTCTCTGCCTCGCTGCCGCTCTCTTCCGTCGTCGCAGCCGCTGCGCTCTCGGTCGGATCCGGTCTCGCTCTGAGTCTCTGTCGCCATAGCAGTGCGCGTCTCTTTGCTGCTCTCACGCTGCATGGTCGAGCTCTGACTTTCTGCGCGCCGGGCGGTCTCTGTCTCCGTCACAGTCTCGCTCTGTGCTGTCGTCGTCCGCACGATGCTCGCCTGCGCGGTTGTCGTCTGCGCGGTCTCTGCTTGCGTCGTTGTCTGCGCCTCTGTCGTGAACTCCTGAGACACATCCTGGGTCATCTCTGTCTTATCGCTCTCCGTAATTCGGATCTGCGTCGGATAGAGAAGGCGCAGCTGACACTGCAACTCCAGCCCGTCGCGCGCGCCCGCCGTCTCCGTCGCCTGAAACTGTGTCGTATAGCGGTACAAAACTTCCACGCCGTCACTGCCGGGATCTGTGTCGCCGAGTTTTTTGAGACCGCTCAACTGCTCCCGCGCAAGCGAGAGTTCCTCCGGCATCCTGCCGAGAAAAGCGCTGTTTTGCGGCGTCAGATACAAATTCGCCGTATACTTGCCGTCCTCCCGCTCCTCCACGCTGCGGTACAGAAGACAGGCGAGTCCTGTCCGAAATGCCTGCGGCATTGCGTCGTACTGATAGCGCACGCCCGAAACGGCAAGGGCGGTCTGCCCGCTCTGAAAGCTGACCGCCTCGCCGTCACCGCGCAGGTTCGGCTGCTGCAGCAGCACTGCGCTGCCGTTTGCGCTGAGCGGATAGGAGAGCCGCAGATAGCTCCCCTTTCCGAGTAGCGCCGCCGGGATACTGTCCCGGATGCTGAGTTCCACGCGTTTTCCGTTCCGGCTGCGCTTGACATCGACCGCAAAGTTCTGCAAGGTCTCGCCGCTCTGATTGACAAGCTCGGCGGTATAGCGCTCTTCCTTGGACTGCTGATAGCCGTGACTCATGTCCGTTGCTCTCAGCACCATGCGTGTTCCTTCCGCTCCTCCTATATATTGTTTTCCGAATCCCCAAAAACCCAGAACCAGCACCGCCGCCGCAATCCAGACGCGCGCCTGCCTGAGTGCTCGTATTATTTTCATCCTCTCACCACATCTCTACTCCTATTTGCCTGCTTATACTATGACAGAGAACGAAGAAAAATACCAGCATTTTAGAAGAATTTCTTAATTTTCCCGATTTATTTCTTATTTCCACGCAAAAACGCGCCCTTTTTGGGGCGCGTTCCTGTCCTGTCGGCATTCAGTCCTCGTTCTCGCCGTCCTCTTCACCTTCCATGAGCTCCTTGAACTCCTCTTCGTCCAGAATCTCGTCGAAGGCATCGCTCACGATCTCATATTCCTCATCGCTCTCGATGTTGGTGAGATCCGGCTGACCGTCCTCGGTCTCCGCATAACGGTATAAAAATACATTTCCGTCTTCATCTTCGCCGCTTTCCGGCATCAGTGCGATGTACTCCTTGCCACCCGCCTCAAAAATCGTAAGCACCACGCACTCCAGCAGCTCGCCGTCATCCAAGGTCAGTGTGACCGTCGTGTCACCGCCGTCAAACAGACCCTCGTGCTTTACTTCATCATAATCGCTCATCCGCTTTTCCTCACTCTCAGAAAGGTTTGAATATCTCTGTTCTGCTACTATAGCGGACAGTTGCCCGCTCTGTCAATGCGACTCGTACTCCCGCACAAAGCGGCTCTCCTCCGCCTTCCGGTGAAAACGGGTCTTACAGGTCAGAATCCGCAGTTCATCCCTGGCGCGCGTCATTGCGACATAGAACATGCGCCGCTCCTCTTCCAGTTCCTCCCGGCTGTTCGCCTTGCGGTGCGGCACGATGCCCTCATTCACATCGAGGAGAAACACCGTCGGAAATTCAAGCCCCTTGGAGGCATGGTAGGTCATGAGCTGCACTTCGTCTCCCGCTTCCGTCCGCTTGCTCCGCGCCCGACAAGCCGCCGAAAATGCTGTCCCGTCGGCCTGCCAGGCGCTGACCGTCGGAAACCCTTCTGTAGAGGCCTCGATTTCCTCCAGAATATCAAAGAGCTCATCGGCCTCGATCTCCCGCTCCTCCGCATACTGCTTTAAAAAGTTGTCGTAGCCGATCTCCGTGCGGATGTAGGCGATGGCCTCGGACGGGCGCATGCGCCCGAGACGCCGGAGCTCTCCGGCAAACTTTCCGAGCCGCTCGTCCATCCAGTGCTCGCCGCTTTTTTCGTAGTGGCGCCTTAGGCCCGCGAGACTCTCGCCCTCCATGCGCACGGCCTCACGGCGGATGTAGCGGTTCGGCCGGTTCATGATGCGGAGCAGATCACCCGGTTCCGCCCGGTCTCCGGCGAGGCGCAGATAGGCGAGAAGATCCCGCGCAATCCAGTGCTCGTTCAGATCCGGCAACATCTCCCGCATGCGAAACGGGATGTTCTCCTGGTAGAGACGCCGCGCGAGAAGGCGCGGCTGCAGATTCGTCCGGTAGAGGACCGCGATGCTGTCGTAGCGCGCGCCGCCGCGCACCAGTTCCCGGATCTCTCTGATCAGATAGTCGGCCTCCGCGCGCGGCGTCGGACAGACAACGGTGTTCACCGGCTTGCCGGATGGGCGCGCCGCCGTAATCTCCTTCGGAAAGCGGGTCTTGTTTCGCGCAATCAATCGCCCCGCCGTTTTCACAATCTCCGGTGTCGAGCGGTAATTGACATTCAAAACGACCCTGGACGCCTTCGGATAATCCCTCTCAAAATGGAGCATAATCTCCGGCGCCGCGCCGCGAAAGCGGTAAATCGACTGGTCGTCGTCTCCGACAATCATCAGATTCTCCCGCTTTCCGGCGAGCATGCGCACCACTTCGTACTGCAGACGGTTGATGTCCTGAAACTCATCCACCAGTATCCAGGCGTAGCGCCCGGAGAGGGCCTCGCGGATGTCCGCCCGCTCTTTGAGGAGCTCATAGCACATCCGGAGCATATCCTCGTAGTCGATTTTCCGGAGTTCCGCGAGCCCGCGCTCATAGGCGCGGTACACTTCCCGAAACTGTTCCGCCGGACAGCTCACCGAATAGTAGTGCGAAAGTTCGGCTCTCTCTTCCTTGACGAGTGCTATTTCCGAGAGCACATTCTGCACCAGACTGCGGAAATCGCCGCTCTCCGTCTTTTTCTGCCGGAGCACGGCAGAGACCAGAGCACGCTGCTCCTCCTCGCCGATCACCTGATCCGCCTGATAGCCGTAGGCGGTCCGCAGAATGCGGAAAAAGAAGGCGTGAAAAGTCCCGAACGAGACGCCCGTCCGCTCCCTGCCGCACAGTTTCCGGTAGCGCTCCTCCATCTCCCGCGCCGCGGCGCGCGAAAAGGTCAACACCAGGACGGACTGCGGCGCCACGCCGCGCTCTTCGGTCAGAAAACGGACGCGCTGCGTGAGCACAAAGGTCTTTCCCGAGCCCGGCCCCGCAATGACAAGAAGCGGTCCCTCCCCGTGGGTGACCGCTTCTCGCTGCGCAGGATTTAAATTGTCATGCTTCGCCGCTGCCAAGTTTCTTCTGTCCCTCTCTGAGCCGCGTAAGCGACTCCTCTTTGCCGAGCACATCCATAATTTCGGTTGCGCCCGCCGGTGTCATGAGCTTGCCGGAGAGTGCAATGCGGAGCGGCCACATGACGAGGCCGGTCTTATAGCCCTTCTCCTCGCCGTAAGCCTTTAAGAGCGCAAAGAGCGTGTCGTTATTCCAGTCCGAAAGTGCCTCGAGGCGCGGCAACACCTCCGCGAGAATCTCGCGCGAGCTGTCCGCGGTCGACTTTGACTTTTTATTCACAAAGAGCTCGGTCTCATAGGCCGGAACGGCATTGAAGAAGTCCACCATCTCCCGGATGTCGAGGAAAGTCTCGACGCGCGTTCTGACCATCTCTGCGATTTTCTTTAAGTCCAGGGGCTTCGTCACATACTCCTTCAGATACTTCTCGCCGCGCCGGTAGAACTCTTCGGGCGCCATCGCCTTAAAGTATTCGCCGTTCATCCAGCGGAGCTTGGTCATATCAAAGACCGCCGGCGACTTCGAGATGCGGCTGTAATCGAAGACCTTTGCGAGCTCTTCGAGGCTGAAAATCTCCCGATCGCCCTCGGGCGACCAGCCGAGCAGCGCGACAAAATTCACGACTGCCTCGCTCACAAAGCCCTGCTCGATCAGATCCTCGAAGGAGGCGTGGCCGCTCCGCTTCGAGAGCTTCTGGTGCTGCTCGTTCGTAATGGTCGGGCAGTGCACATAGACCGGCACCTCCCAGCCGAAAGCCTCGTAGAGGCGGTTGTACTTCGGCGAGGACGAGAGATATTCCTGCCCGCGCACCACATGCGTGATTTCCATCAGGTGGTCATCGACGACATTCGCAAAATTGTAGGTCGGGAAGCCGTCGGACTTGATTAAGACCATGTCGTCGAGTTCCGCATTGTCCACCGTAATATCGCCGTAAATTTCATCGTGGAAGGTCGTGGTGCCGGTCCGCGGGTTGTTCTGCCGAATCACAAAGGGCTCGCCTGCCGCAAGCCGCCGCTCCACCTCTTCTTTCGGCAGCGAGAGGCAGTGCTTGTCATACTGCATGATGACTTCGCCGTTCACGGTCTTTTTCAGAGAATCCAGACGCGCCTGGTCGCAGAAGCAGTAGTAAGCCTCTCCCTTATCCACCAGCTTTTTTGCATAGTCCATGTAAACGCCGGTCTTTACCCGTTCCGACTGCACATAGGGGCCGCAGTCTCCGGGATTATCCGGACCCTCATCCCAGAAAAGTCCTGTAGCTTCCAGGGTTCTACGAATAATATCCACAGCCCCTTCCACTTCTCTTTCCTGGTCGGTATCCTCGATACGAAGGAGGAAGTCACCTCCCTCATGCTTGGCGATCAGATAAGCATACATGCCGGTTCGTAAATTTCCCACATGCATCCTTCCGGTAGGGGAAGGTGCATATCTCGTTCTAATCTTCATATTTCCCCCTTAAGCTGTATTTACGCTTCCTGCTTCTCTACCAAATCCTGCGGACGCATGGAAAGGTTGATTCTTCCCATCTTATCCACTTCCAAAACCTTTACACGAACTTTATCGCCGATATGAACCACATCCTCTACCTTGTTCACTCTCTGATCGGAAAGCTTGGAAATGTGAATCATACCGTCCTTGTTGGGACTTAACTGTACAAAGGCACCGAAATCCATCATTCTGACTACGGTTCCTTCAAAAATCTGTCCCGGCTCAATATCGTTTACAATAGACTCAATGATTTTCTTCGCTCTTTCCAAATCAGGCAGGTTTGTTCCGGAAATGGAAACAGTTCCGTTATCATCAATATCGATCTTCACGCCGGTTTCTTCGATGATACCGTTAATGGTCTTACCCTGCTTTCCGATAACATCTCCAATCTTCTCCGGATTGATAGACATGGTCAAAATCTTCGGTGCATACGGAGAAAGCTCTGCTCTAGGCTCTGCAATCGCTTCTTTCATAACACCGTTCATAATAAAGAGTCTTGCTTCTCTTGCTCTGCGAATAGCCTCTTCCACGATGGGACGAGTCAAGCCGTGAATCTTAATATCCATCTGGATAGCAGTGATTCCGTCCTCTGTTCCGGTTACCTTAAAGTCCATATCCCCGAAGAAGTCTTCCAAGCCCTGAATGTCAGTAAGTACCAAATACTCATCATCGCTGTCTCCGGTTACAAGACCGCAGGAAATTCCGGCAACAGGCTTCTTAATGGGAACACCGGCAGCCATCAAAGACATGCAGGATGCACAGGTGGAAGCCATGGAAGTAGAACCGTTAGACTCCATAGTCTCGGAAACGGAACGAATCGCATAGGGGAATTCTTCCACGGAAGGCAGCACAGGGATTAAAGCCTTCTCTGCCAAAGCACCGTGACCGATTTCTCTTCTTCCGGGACCTCTGGAAGCCTTAGCCTCTCCTACGGAATATCCGGGGAAGTTATACTGGTGTAAATAACGCTTTTCCGTTTCAAATTCATTTAGCCCTTCTACCTTCTGAACCTCGGAAAGAGGTGCCAGGGTAGTGATATTCATAATCTGGGTCTGTCCTCTCTTAAACATAGCGGAGCCATGCACTCTGGGGAGAAGATCCACCTCAGCCTCTAACTTACGAATCTCATCGATGGCTCTTCCATCCGGTCTCTTATGATCCTTTAAAATCATCTTACGAACAGTCTTCTTCTCATACTGATAGATGGCATCCGGTAAAATAGCCAAAGCTTCCTCATCATCCTGGAAAGCTTCTACCAATCTTTCACTAAGAAGGGAAACATTGGCATCTCTTTCCGCCTTATCATCGGTAAATACAGCCTTCTCCATTTCCTCCGGCTTAACCACTTCCTTCATCTTCGCAAATAATTCTTCAGGAATGGCGCTGGAAACATAGCTGTGCTTTTCTTTTCCGCATTCTTCGATAATGCTCTCAAAGAAACCGATAATCTGCTGGTTTACATCATGAGCAAGATAAATTGCCTCAATCATCTTGTCCTCCGGAAGCTCGTTAGCTCCGGCTTCGATCATGATAACCTTCTCTTTTGTGGAAGCTACAGTCAATAAAAGGTCGGAAACCGCCTTCTCTCCGTTTCCGGGATTTACCACAAATTCTCCCCCAACCATTCCGATCTGGGTGGTTGCACAGGGACCGTCAAAGGGAACATCGGAAAGACAGGTGGACAAAGAAGAACCAAGCATCGCCAAGAGTTCAGGAGAAGCATCCTGATCCACGGATAATACCAGGTTGTTTAATAAAACATCATTTCTATAGTCCTTAGGGAAGAGAGGACGCATAGGACGGTCAATAACTCTTGCGGTTAAAATCGCATTGTCACTGGCTCTTCCTTCTCTCTTCTTAAATCCTCCCGGGAACTTTCCTACAGAATACATCTTTTCTTCGTATTCTACGGAAAGGGGGAAGAAATCAATACCGTCTCTCGGCTTTGCGGAAGCGGTACAGGTGGACAACACCGTAGTGTCTCCATAGTGCATCAATGCGGCACCGTTACTTTGCGCGCAAACCCTATCCACATCCACCGTCAGGGTTCTTCCTGCCAGTTCCATTGAATAACTCTTATACATAAATCCTCCTTTGTTTAATCCGGAAGATCCAAAGCCACTGAAGAAACTGTGAGGTTCACCGCCTCTTCAGTGATCTCGGACTACCTTCCGGATAGCTTTTGTCATAGATTCCTATTATACAGGAAAATGAGAAAATGAACAGTAAAAAAGGGTAGAAAAGCCATGCTTTTCCACCCTGATTCTTCTTACTTTCTGATGCCTAACTTCTCGATTAAGCTTCTGTAACCCTCTAAGTCGGTCTTCTTTAAGTAGTCTAAAAGACCTCTTCTCTGACCTACCATCATCAGAAGTCCTCTTCTACTGTGGTGATCCTT
>ERZ772979.1595-NODE-1595-length-12664-cov-13.024665_pt1 | contig 12664 bp, 10 predicted proteins | sample MGYA00511130_ERZ772979 | MGnify/ENA primary metagenome ERZ772979 (study PRJEB29015, sample SAMEA2738103) | human oral metagenome | biome: human oral; feature: human-associated habitat; material: saliva | place: China | collected 2186 ... | reverse complement strand
TGCTGCTGTAGAGAGGTGGGGGCTCCCGTTTGGGAGCCCCCACCTGTATAAATCGGCTGTCACTTGTAGCCAAGGTGAGAACTCAGGCAATGCCGAGGCTGGAGGATCGGCCACGTCCTTACTCGTGTGATTGTTTTTCGAGAGCGTCGAACCAGGTGGTGAACAGACGCATAGCAGCATCTGCAAGGTCGTCGATCTCAGAGATTGGTTTGGGGTGTGCTCGGACGCCGAGGGCCGTATCGATGTACCCCTGGGCGAGCCAGGGAGCATCTGCCAGGTACTTCATCGTGAGATCTTTACGGAGTTGCCCGAGAGGTCGTCGTGAGGTGCCAGGCTTATTGGTTTTGAGATCGAACGTGCTGGGATTCCCCTCCAACACCGTCTTATAGAGAACCTGGGCGTTCGTTACCCACGATGGTCGGTCGTTTGAATCCAAGGGTGGATAGCACTCGTCAGTTTCCTCAACGTGGGTTCCAGCGTAGTACTCGAGGTGGACATCGTTGAAGGACAATGGCATCTTCCGGCCGGTCACCTGAATCTGTCCGCAAAGCCAATCGCCGTTAGGGAGCTCTGGGGATTCGATAGTAATTCCCGGCATTGCTGAATCCCCGCGATTGACTTCGAGGTACCACCCGTCAGGGATCGTCAGCTTCTTCAGCGTCTTGCGCAGCACCCGCTCCACCTGGACCTTCGACGCGGGGAGGGACTCGACGTCTGATAGTAGAACGCGAGCGTCGGGGAACTCGGGGAGTATTTCTGCCCAGGTGAGAACGCGCGCGACCTGATCCTGGTGTTCCGCAGCATCATCGGCGTCAAGGAGAAGGAGCATCAAGTAATCGGCGACTTTCGATTCTCGCTCTAGTTGATCCTCGCTGATGGCGTGGTCGATCTTGGCTTCAATGGCAATGGTCGAGTGTTCGAACTCCAGAAGAATGTCTACGCGCTGATCTTTTTCGCACCCTACATTGGTCAGTTTGCCAAGCTTTACGCCCAACAGAGACGAGAAGTAGCGCTCAGTCGCTTTCGGATCGTGGCGGAATTCTGCGGCCAGCGCTCGCGTGAGTTGGGGCTCCGATGTGTAGAGCGCGCTGAACTCGTGATGTGGTGTCGCTTCCATATGTTGAGGACTCTCTCGTGGTGGGCGGGGAGCGAGATCCCTGCTGGTGGCTATCCGGCCATCTCTCACTCCTTTGTGGCTTGACAGTCTTTAACTCTACCCGCTCTTGAGGAAATAAGTAGCTTGACAAGTTGGCGTGCTGTGTTGAGACCGATGAGGGTCCCTCAGTGGCAAGTGTGCCCACAAGGCGGAAACCCCGGCCTCGTCGGCAGGGAGAAGCTGCTCCTCCCAAAATAGTTGCACGTAATTTCCCTTGGTCAGTTTTCGATGTACCCTGAAAACGTTGGAATTGCAACGGTTGGATTTCAAAGTTTGAATAACGCGGAGGGGAATTGCATGCGACATTTGTGGGGAACCATGGGGAGTGTCAGGCCCTCGCCTGGTGCCCCCAAGGATTGCCGGGCGCGCCACACCCACACTGGGGCCCCGGCGCCCCCGCAGCCCCTACTCCCTCGGCTTCGCCGTGGATTCGCGGATCGTGAGGACGGGGCTGAAGGTCTGGTGCTGCGTGGGCGCGTCGGCGCCGGATAGGAGGAGTTCGGCGGCTGCCTCGCCGAGTTCGTCCATGGGTTGGCGGATCGTCGTCAGCGGCACGGGCATCTGCGCGGCCAGGGGAATGTCGTCGAAGCCGATGACGGACACGTCGTCGGGAATGGAAATTCCCGCGACGCGCAGCGCCGACATGACGCCCACGGCCAGCAGATCGTTCGCGCAGAAGACCGCGGTCGGATCCGACCCGTCGGAGGCGGTGCGGGCCTCGGCGAGGGCGTCTTCAGTGGCCGCATACCCGGCCTGGGCGGTGTACGCCTCCGCATTGCACACGGTCAACTGGACGCTGTCCGACCCCGTCAGGCGCTGCCAGTGCTCGACCGCGTCCCGCACGCCCGCGAGGCGCTGCACGGATTGGCGCATGTCGGCCGGACCGTTGAGGAAACAGATGCGCTGGTGCCCCAGCGCCAGAAGATGCTCGATCGCCAGCGCTGCGCCCGCACGGTCGTCGATGGACACGGACGGTAGCCCCTCGGCCGCGTCGGCCGCGTCGAACAGGACGACCGGCGTCCCCTCGTTAACCAAACGCGTGGCGGCCTCGTGCGTGGAGTCCGCGGGGGTCAGCAGGACGCCGCGTACCGCCTGGCGTCCCAGTGCCTCGAGCAGGTCGCGTTCCTCCTGCACGGAGGCGTGTGTGGAGGACAGCGTCATGATGTAGCCCTCGCGCGACAGGACGCGCTCCATGGCCGCGGCCGCCTCCATGAAGAACGGGTTCGTCAGGTCGAAGACCGCCACGCCCACGAGCGGCGAGGTTCCCCGTCGTAGGGCCTGCGCGGTCGGGTTGGGCTTGTAGCCGAGCTGCTCGATTGCCGCCTCGACGCGCTCGCGCACGTCGGGTCGCACGCTGTCGCGCCGGTTGATGACGTTAGACACGGAGCCCACACTCACGCCGGCAAGAGCGGCGACGTCTTTGACGCCGGGGGCTTTGCGGGGCGTCGCGGGGGACGAGGCAGGGGTTACGTCCTGGGGACTCGTGCCCTCTGGGGTGCGGCGGGGCGGCGTCATGGTAGCTCTTTCGGAGACTCGACTGATGAAACGTTCATATTGTGGCATCTCCGAGTATGTTTCCGCTTCAATTTTCCTGGCAAGTTCAAGGCTTCCCTATAGAGTTGACATGCATATTGTCGTGTGGCACACTTTCTATCTATCTGAATCGTTTCATTCCTCGATGAAGAGGTGACCACATGACACGAGAAGCTGAAAGGCCAGTTGTCTCGCTTCAACACGCGGTGAAGAAGTTCGGCTCCTTCACGGCCATGTCCGACGGCTGCATCGAGCTGTATCCGCATCGCATTCACGCCCTGGCCGGCGAAAACGGTGCGGGCAAGTCGACGCTCGTCAAGGTTCTTGCCGGTATTCACCAGCCAAACTCCGGAGAATTCCTGGTCGACGGGCAGCCGGTGCGCTTCAAGACCCCCGCGGAATCCAAGGCCGCCGGAATCTCGGTGATCTACCAGGAGCCCACGCTGTTTCCCGACCTGACGGTCGCTGAGAACATCTACGTGGGTCGACAGCCCAGGGGACGCCTCGGCCTCATCGATCACGCGGCCATGAGGCGCGACGCACAGGAACTCTTCGACCGTCTCGAAGTGCCCATCGACCCCTCGCAGCTGGCTGATGGTCTGTCGATCGCGGACCAGCAGATCATCGAAATCGCGAAGGCGATCTCGCTGGATGCGAAGGTCCTCATCATGGATGAGCCGACGGCCGCCCTGTCGGGGCACGAGGTTGAGCGCCTCTTCTCTGTCGCGCGTTCGCTGCGCGACAAGGGCGCCTCCCTCATGTTCATCTCGCACAGGATGGAGGAAATCTTTGATCTGTGCGACGACGTGACGATCATGCGCGACGGCGCCTACGTGTCGACGCGCGACCTGGAGGGGACCACGAAGGCCCAGCTCGTGAGAGACATGGTCGGCCGCGACGTCGATCAGCTCTTCCCCAAGCTGGACGCACAGATCGGCGATCCCGTCCTGACGGTCGAAGGTCTCACACGATACGGCGCCTTCGAGGACGTGAGCTTCGAGGTCCGCAGCGGTGAAATCCTCGGCCTCGCGGGCCTCGTCGGTGCAGGCCGATCCGAGGTCGTGCGCACGATCATGGGCATCGACAAGGCGGACGGTGGCACCGTGACCGCCTTCGGAAAGCCCCTGAAGCTGGGTGACACCGTGGGTGCAATCCGCGCTGGCCTCGCCTTCGTGCCCGAAGACAGGCGCAAGCAAGGCCTCGTCATGGATCTGTCCGTCGCCCGCAACACGGCCCTCACGTTGCGCAGCAAACTCGCCCGCTGCGGACTTATCAACTCCCGCGCAGAGCGAGCGGTCGCGCAGGAATGGTCCACCAACCTCGAAGTGAAGACGGCCAGCCAGGACACCCCCGTGAGCGCTCTCTCGGGCGGAAACCAACAGAAGGTCGTCCTGGCGAAATGGCTCGCCACCGATCCCAAGATCCTCATCGTCGACGAGCCGACGCGCGGCATCGACGTTGGAACCAAGTCCGAGGTGCACCGCCTCATCTCCACCCTCGCCACGCGGGGAGTCGCCGTCATCATGATCTCCTCGGAACTGCCCGAGGTCCTCGGCATGGCAGACCGCGTCCTCGTCATGTGCGAAGGCCGCATCACCGGTGAATTCACCCGAGAAGAAGCCACAGCCGACGCCATTATGACGGCGGCTACCGACCACGAAAAGGCCGCGTCATGACCGCAACATTGACACCTCCCTCCCGCATCCACGGGTCGGCGCCGGTGAGCCATCAGCCGGCCACGCCCTCGTCCGCGACCACGATGCACGCCGCGTCGAAGCTGCGCTCCCTCCTGTCGATGCGAGAGCTCCCGGTGATCGCGGCCCTCATCGCCCTCGTGCTCCTCACCTGGGCGATCAACCCACGCTTCCTGTCCGCCCAGGGAGTGCGCGACCTCTTCCTCAACGCGACGATCGCCATGCTCATGGCCGCCGGGCAGTCCCTCATCATCCAATCCGAAGGCGTCGACCTCTCCGTCGGCTCCATCCTCGGATGCTCGGCCTTCGCCACGGGCTTCCTCTTCGCGACCAACCCGGGACTGCCCATCGTCGTCGTCTTCATCGCCGGCATTGTCCTGGGGGCGCTGCTCGGAGCGCTCAACGGAGCGCTCGTCACACAGGCGAAAGTCCCCGCGATGGTCATCACCCTGGGTACCCTCTACGTCTTCCGAGGAGGACTGAACTGGTGGGCCGGCTCCACCCAGTACTTCGCCGGCGACCGCCCCCAGGCTTTCGGTGACCTTGGCGTCGCAACGCTCGGTGGCTTCCCGCTGCTCACCCTCCTGGCCATCGTCGTCATCGTGATCGTCTCGCTCTACCAGCGCTACGCACGCTCCGGACGCGACCTCTACGCCATCGGCTCCGACCGCGCGGCCGCAGCCGTCTACGGTATCCCCGTCGCCAAGCGCGTGTTCACAGCCTTTGTCGTGAACGGCGCGCTCGTCGGACTCGGCGGCGTCCTCTACGCCTCCCGCTTCAATTCCGTGGGTGCTACGACGGGCGCGGGCATGGAACTCGACATCGTCGCCGCGTGCGTCGTCGGCGGCGTTGCGATGACCGGCGGCGTTGGAACCGCCTACGGAGCCGCCATCGGCGCGCTCCTCCTGACTACCATGACGTCCGCGCTTACAGCCGTCGGCGTCGACAAATTCTGGCAAAAGGCCGTCGTTGGTGCGCTCATCCTCATCGCGATCGTCGTCGACCGAGTCAGCTCAATGCGCCGCCACGAGGCGCTGCGCAAGAAGGGAGCGGATCGCTGATGAGCACCCCAACTCAGACCTCGTCACGTGACTTCATTGCCTCGATTCGACGCGTGTTCTCCTCGCGAGACTCGCACATGACCCTCATCCTCATCCTCGCCATCGCAGTCGCGACCATCCTCATCCCGAGGTTCAGCCAGCCTCGCACGCTCACGTTCCTCACCCTGGACGTGACGGCGACGCTCCTCATGGCCTTGCCCATGACCCTCGTTATGATCAATGCGGACATCGACCTGTCCGTCGCCTCGACCGCCGGCCTCGTCAGCGCATCCTTCGGAGTTCTCGTCCAGTCGGGCGTGGGATTCTGGGCGAGTATCGCGATCTGCCTGCTCGTCGGACTGGCGTGCGGCCTCGTCAATGCATTCATGACCGCCTACGTGGGACTGCCGGCGCTCGCGGTCACGATCGGTACGCTCGCGCTGTATCGAGGCCTCGCCCTCGTCGTCATCGGCGACCAGTCGATCTCCGACTTCCCACAGTGGGCAACCTCTGCCGTCACCGGATCGTTCGGGTCCACGGGCATCCCCTACATGGCGATCCCCGTCATCCTGTTCGTCATTCTCTTCTGGCTCCTGCTACACAAGACCCCGTACGGTCGAGGCCTCTTCGCGCTAGGGTACTCCAAGCAGGCCGCCGAATTCGTCGGCATTGACACGAAGCGTTCTCGGGTCATTGCCCTGACGCTGTCGGGGCTCATGGCAGCGCTGGCAGGCATCTACTGGACGCTGCGTTACTCCGCGGCGAAGGCCGACAACGTTGAGGGCCTCGAGCTCGTCGTGATCGCCGCGGTCGTCTTCGGTGGGGTCAGCGTCTTCGGTGGCCGAGGTTCGATCTGGGGCAGTGTGTGCGGTGTCCTGACGATTGGTGTTCTCAACTACGCGCTGCGCCTCAACCGAATTCCCGAAGTCATCCTGGTTCTGGTCACGGGCCTGCTCCTGATCGGTTCCGTCGTCGCGCCATCGCTGGTGGATGCCATCCGCCAACGTCTGGCTCACCGAGCTGACGCGCGCACCCCTCGCGTCAGCCTCGCACCGGGCGCGGCGAGCGCCTAACAATCCCACAACGAGGGGCACCACGCCCCCGCAACAGGGCGCGTGCGCCCGAAAGGAAAAGACAACGATGTCTCACATGAAGAAAGGTGTGGCCGCACTTGGCGCACTCTCGCTGGCCTCGGCCCTCCTGATGTCCGCCTGCGGTGGTGGAACGTCCACGCAGGGCAGCGAATCCAGCTCCGGCGGCGAAACCTCCGGCTCCTACGACGTCTCCTCCCAGTCGATTACGTTCATCCCCAAGCAGCTGAACAACCCCTTCTCCGACGTCATGCTCGGCGGTGGCAAGAACGCTGCGGGCGAGATCGGGTTCGCCGAGGTCAACGTCGTCGGCCCGCTCGAGGCCTCGTCCTCCTCGCAGGTCTCCTTCATCAACTCCGAGGTGCAGGCGGGCACCAACGTCCTCGTGATCGCCGCGAACGACCCCGACGCCGTGTGCCCCGCTTTGCAGGACGCGCGCAAGGCCGGCACGAAGGTCGTCACCTTCGACTCCGACGCTTCGGCGGATTGCCGCGACCTGTTCATCAACCAGGTCGAATCCAAGCAGGTGGCGATCACCATGCTTGAGATGGTCTCCGAGCAGATCGGCGGTTCCGGTAAGGTCGCCATCCTCTCCGCGACGGCGAACGCCGCCAACCAGAACGCGTGGATCAAGTTCATGGAGGATGAGATCGCCTCGAACGACAAGTACAAGGGCATCGAGATCGTTGCGAAGGTGTACGGCGACGACGATGACACGAAGTCCTTCCAGGAGGCGCAGGGCCTCCTCCAGGCTCACCCCGACCTCAACGCGATCGTCTCTCCGACCACCGTCGGTATCGCCGCCACAGCGCGCTACCTGTCGACCTCCGATTACAAGGGCAAGGTCGTCCTGACCGGCCTGGGTCTGCCCAACGAAATGCGTTCCTTCGTCAAGGACGGGACCGTCAAAGAGTTCGCTCTGTGGGATCCCGCCCAGCTCGGATACGTGGCCGCGTACGCGGGTGCCGCGCTCGATAGCGGCGCAATCAAGGGCGAGGTCGGAGAGAAGTTCACGGCCGGAACCCTCGGTGAGCGCACGATCGGCGAGAACAAGACCGTCGTCGTCGGTGACCCCGTGCGCTTCAACGCGGACAACATCGACAACTACGACTTCTAACGTCGACTCTGACGGGGTTGGTGGGCGCGTCCGTCGTGCCCGCCAACCCCGTTTCCATGCCGTGAATTGGCTGGTGTGTGAGGCACGCTGCTTGATAAATGAAACGATTCACGCTAATATAGACACAACCAATTCCCGTTCAACGAAGAAGGGATGTTCCATGAGCGATACCCCATCACTGGCCCACACGCTGGCCACCACGAGCCAGGCCAGCCCCCACCGAGCCTGCTTCCTCCTGCGCGTGCGCCCCGAGATACTCGCCGAATATGCCGACGTGCACCAGCGTGTCTGGGACGAGATGCGCCAGGCTCTCAGCGACGCCGGGTGGCGACACTACTCCCTCTTCCTCGATCCGGACACCGGCCTCGTCGTCGGCTACTACGAGGCGGACGACGCTCGCGCGGCGGCCGCAGCTATGGAAGACCGCGAGGTCAATACGCGCTGGCAAGCCGAAATGGCCCAGTACTTCCAACCGGACGGGGGCGGCAGTGCCCACTTCCTCAACCAATACTTCTACCTCGCCTAATCGCCCACCGAGGCAGACCCCCAAAGGGACACCCCGGCCTCGTCCATCCACACCCCACACGTCGAAGGAGACGTCATGACCATCCACCTGTCCGACCTGCCCGAAAGTGCTCGCACCCTCCTGTGCGAACAGACAATCGAGCTCCCGAGCTGGGCCTTCGGTAACTCCGGCACCCGCTTCAAGGTGTTCCCAAGCCCCGGCACCCCGCGCAACGCCTACGAAAAGATCGACGACGCGGCGCAGGTCCATCGGTTCACCGGCATCACACCGCGGGTGTCGCTGCACATTCCGTGGGACGTGGTCGACGACTTCTCCGACCTGGCCGCCCACGCGCGCTCGCAGGGCATCACGCTGGGCACCATCAACTCGAATGTCTTCCAGGATGACGACTACAAGTTCGGCTCGCTGACGAACTCCGACGAGGCAGTGCGCCGCAAGGCCATCGACGCGCACCTGCGCTGCATCGACGTCATGAACGCCACCGGATCGGACACGCTCAAGATCTGGCTGGGCGATGGAACGAACTACCCGGGACAGGACTCGATCGCTGCGCGTCAGGAAAGGCTCGCTGACTCGCTGTCCGTTATCTATGAGAATCTGGCTCAACATCAGCGTTTGCTTCTGGAGTACAAGTTCTTTGAACCCGCCTTCTACCACACTGATGTTCCGGACTGGGGCACGGCCCTGGCGCACGTGATGGCCCTGGGCGACCGAGCCGTCGTCTGCCTCGACACCGGCCACCACGCGCCCGGTACCAACATCGAATTCATCGTCGTCCAGCTGCTGCGCGCCGGCCGCCTCGGAGCTTTCGACTTCAACTCGCGTTTCTACGCCGACGATGACCTGATCGTGGGATCCGCAGATCCCTTCCAGCTTTTCCGCATCATGCATGAGATCGTCTCCTTCGGCGCCCTCGCGCCCACCTCCGGTGTTAACTTCATGCTCGACCAGTGCCACAACCTCGAGGAGAAGATCCCGGGAGAAATCCTGTCCGCCATGAACGTTCAGGAGGCGACCGCGAAGGCGCTCCTCGTCGACCGCGATGCGCTGGCGACGGCGCAGGCCAAGCACGACGTGCTGACTGCCAACCAGGTGCTCATGGACGCCTTCTCCTCCGACGTGCGCCCGCTCCTCGGCGAGCTCCGCGAAGAGCAGGGCCTCGACCCCGACCCGCTCGCTGCTTACGCGGCCTCGGGCTACTTCGAGCGCATCAGCGCGGAGCGAGTGGGCGGTCAGCAGGCCTCCTGGGGCGCATGATGACGACCGTCGTCGCTATCGACCTGGGGGCCTCCTCGGGGCGCGTTCTGCGGGGCGTGTTCGACGGCGAGCGCCTCGCCATCGAGGAGTGCTCCCGCTTCCCGAACGGGCCGGTCGCTGTTCCCGGGCCTCGTCGTTCCGACGGTTCTCAATCCGGGGACGAGGTCGGGGTGGCCTACGAGTGGGACATCCTCGCGCTGTGGCGCGGAATCCTCGATGGCCTGCGCGAGGCCAGCCTGCGAGGTGCCGTGGACGCGATCGGAATCGACACGTGGGCCGTGGACTACGGGCTGCTGGACGAAGGCGGCCGGCTGATTGGCAACCCCGCGTCCTACCGGTCCGCACGCTGCGGTCGCGGCGCGTCCGAGGTGCTCGACCAATGGGACTCCTCCTGGCTCTATGAGCGCAACGGGTTGCAATTCCAGCCCTTCAACACGCTGTTTCAGCGCGTGGCCGACCGGGGGGAGCGTCGCGCGGACTGCGCGCGCACGGCGCTCCTGATCCCCGACCTGCTGGCGTACTGGCTGACGGGTCAGGCCCGAAGCGAGCTGACGAACGCGTCGACGACCGGCCTCGTCAATGCGGCCCGGCGCGACTGGGATCCCGACATCCTCAAGAGGCTGCGCGACGACTTCGGGGTGGAGCAGCTCTTTCCGCCGATCATCTCACCGGGGGAGGTCATCGGTGAGGCCCGCGTGGAGGGTCTCGACCTGCGCACCTCGATGGGGAAGCGCACCCCGGTTGTCGCCGTCGGGTCGCACGACACCGCGTCGGCGGTCGCGGGGGTTCCCGCCCAGGCCGGGTCGTTCGCGTACATCTCGAGCGGAACCTGGTCGCTCGTCGGTACCGAGCTGAGCGCCCCCGTGCTCTCCGAGGAGGCTCGGGCGGCCAATTTTACGAACGAGCTAGGCGTGGATGGCACCGTCCGTTTCCTCGCGAACATCATGGGCATGTGGGTGCAGCAGGAGTGCCTGCGTCAGTGGGCATCCCTCGGAGATGAGGCATCGGGCGCTTCAGGCCGGGTCGACTGGCCGCTCCTTGACGCGCAGAACGAAGCGGCCCAACCCGCGCGCTACCTGCTCGACATGTCCTCGCCCGAGCTGATGGCCCCGGGCGCCATGGTGGAACGCGTGCGTTCGCTGTGGATTCCCGGCCCGGGCGTCTCACCGTCCTATTCTTCGGGGGGAGATTCCTTCTCGCTGGACGAGGCCGGGGCGGGGGTTGGTAATCCGCAGTCCTCGGGCGTCGGTCCCCGTGAGCGTGCAACCGTGCTGCGGGCGATCACGGATTCGTTGGTGCTCGCCTACCGCCGGGCGATACGACGGACTATCGAGCTCAGCGGTAACCACCCTGAAGCGATTCATCTCGTTGGAGGTGGCTCGAAGAATCGGCTGCTGGCACAGGAGACCGCAGACGCGACAGGAATCCCGGTTGTTGCGGGACCCGTCGAGGCCACGGCTCTCGGAAACATGCTTGTCTCCCTGCGGGCTATCGGTGCGGCCAGCGGAACACTGATGGACCTTCGCGCTATTTCGCGGGCGTCGTCGCGGCTCGTGACCTACGAGCCGTGTGCTTCTCACGCGCGCCTATGGGATGAGGCTGACGCCCTCCTTGCTGCACGGTCGTAGCTGATGCGTGCTGACGTGGGCCGCGACTCGACTAGTTCGAGCCGCGGCCCACTCACATCTGGTGGCTCTCCCGTACGCACATAAGGAAAAGTGTTTGGGGCATGCCATGAGACATGCCCCAAACACTATGATAACGAACGGTGTGTCCGGTTTTCCTCGATGGGTCAGGACCCTTGCGACGCAGCCACCTTCTGGCGATAGGACTCCGCTTCCCAGTTCTCGATGAAGCCACGCTCTCGATCATCCATGACGCGCACGCGACCGAGCAGATTCGCATCCCGAGCAACGCGCATAGCGTCCAGGAAAGTATGCAACGCGTTGTCCGCGGCCTCGTTAGTAGTGCCTACTGCCGTTACGGCATGTCCGGGAATGAGAGCGACGATTGGTGCGCGCCCGTGCTGGGCACGGTGCAGCGACACTTTTGCGGCCACGATGTCCTCAGTGTCGGTTGCTTCCAGGACAACGGGGAATGAACCGGCGTACACGATCTGATCAGGAATCAATGGACCGCCAGGAGCCGAAGCAGACGCTGATAGTCCCTCCGTCGATAGTGCGACGCTCGGTGCGGCCACCGCGCGACGGAACGCTTCCGCCACCCGAGAGGGTGAACCAGAGAAGGCGGTCTCGGCCTCGTCGATTGCCGCACGGATCGAGGACGTTAGGAAGTCGATCCGCTCGAGAATCGCATCCTTTGTCGGGCCCGACACGATGATGCCGTGATTGCCGAGGAGCGTGATCGCGGGCGGGGGTGCGTTGTGACTGGCTGTAAATGTGCGGCGACGCTCGTCGATAAGGCGCGCGAGGGGAATGCCCGGGTCCGTGTAGTCGACCCACAGGGCCTGGTCGCCGAGGATCTGCTCGCACAGCTCCTCACCGCGCGTGTTGCACGTGATCGCGTTGGCGGTCAGCGGATGCAGGTGAATGACGAGCGGGTCGGGAATGAGGGCGTGAAAGAGGATTTCGACGCTGGGGCGGCGCTCGAACGCGCCACGCTGCGCGAGCTGGGCCGCCGCGCGAACGGGGTCTTCGCCCGTGGGGAGCTCTTCGGGATGCTCGAAGGCGTGCAGAAGGGTCGGAATATCGAGGGGGACCAAGTCTTCCTCGCGCAGGGTTGCGAGCGGGACACCGCTGGGCTTGATAAGGAGGGTGTCGCTGTCTTTCGCGGATGAGTTGCCGCCCCCTGAGCGCGTGTACTCGGTGTCCGAACCGATCTGGTTGGACAGCTCGATGAGTTGGGAGACGAGGTCTTGAGATGAAGCGGTCATCGGTCCTCCACGATGAGGATGAAACGTTTCATATAAGGATATTGAGACGGGGTATGAATGTCAAGACCGGGGCCATGCGCGACTACAGCAAAATGCTCGGTGCACTATCCACACAACAAGGTGGGGGACCCCCATCCGGGGGTCCCCCACCTCAACAACAAGCGCTCAGCCTTCCGCCTCGAGGGCTTTCTGCTCCTCGGGCGTCAGCTTGGCGATGCCGATGCCCGTGGCTGCCCACACGAGGGCGAAGAAGATGGCGATCCAGTTGGAGATCGCCCACGGCATGTAGGCCAGGGTGGCGACGCCCAGGTGCGCGGCCAGCAAGTCCCACTTCGCGCTGTGCGTCCCCCAGCGGGT
>ERZ772979.1594-NODE-1594-length-12669-cov-6.356192_pt1 | contig 12669 bp, 10 predicted proteins | sample MGYA00511130_ERZ772979 | MGnify/ENA primary metagenome ERZ772979 (study PRJEB29015, sample SAMEA2738103) | human oral metagenome | biome: human oral; feature: human-associated habitat; material: saliva | place: China | collected 2186 ... | reverse complement strand
TATTTACAGTCCATCGCTACGAGGCGAGGTTAGCGAGAGCGTGCCCCGATTTCAGACCCACACTGCATCATCGCGAATCACCTCAATTTTTACAGTCCTTCACTACGAAGGGCGAGCATAGCGGGAGCGTGCCCCAATTACAGACCTGTACTGCATCGGAGCGTATTTTCTTAATTGCTTACAGAATTCCAATAGAAAGACTGGACGAAACGTCATTTTTCCCTTATCTTTAAAGGATAGGAAAAGAGATAGCAAAAGGATAGTCGGTACATTCCTTTTTTATACAATAGCCACCCGAAGGGAGAGACTTATGGGAAAGAAAACAACGTTGGTAATCATGGCTGCGGGATTGGGCTCCCGTTACGGTGCGGGCATTAAACAGCTGGCGAAAATCGGCCCCCATGGAGAAATCATCATGGATTATTCCGTGCATGATGCCTTGGAAGCAGGTTTTGAAAAGCTGGTTTTTGTGATTCGAAAGGATATCGAAGAGGGCTATTTTTATGTAGCGGAGGACGAGGAGATTGAGCTGGCCTTTCATTTTCATGTGGGAGAAGAGCCGAATTACAAAGAAATCTATAAAGGGGCTTGGCATAGGAATGAAGCCTATGGTGTCATTCATCGGGTGGTATCCTCCGGAAAAATTCCCGGTATTGCCCAGTTATGTTTTCAGTTTTGTAAGGAACAGCATCCCTACCTTAGAATCGATACCCATGAGAACAATCAGCTTATGCAAAGAGCCATTCAGCGTTTCGGATTTCAATATTGCGGAGAAGTTATTGTAGGAGACGGGACGAAGCGATTAGCCTATGACTATTTTGCCTAAAGCGTCTAACGCTTCTAAGTAATTCTCGAAGTTAATCCTGTTGTGGAACTTAGTTTGGGTATTAACTCTTCAAAGCTTCCAAACTTTTTTGAATTTTTGCTGCCCCCGTATTGACAAGCAGAGGAACATTCTGTATTATCGTACTGTTGCAAAACAATGCGACGTTTTCAGGGAAACTTGAAACGCCGGCGTGGCGGAATAGGTAGACGCACAGGACTTAAAATCCTGCGGGATTAAAATCCCATACCGGTTCGACCCCGGTCGCCGGCAGGATTCAACACAGAACTCAGAGCGTAAGCTCTGGGTTTTTTTGTTGCATTCACCGCGGAATTCTTTTACAATAATGCCATAGGAACTTGTCAAAAGGAGGAAGCGTTATGCAAAATACAAACGATACAAAGGTTTATACTGCCGGCTGTGATGCACCTCTCAAGATCCGCAAGGGGCATTTTGCCTCGAATCACGCGCACATTAACTACTACATTGATGTGACGACCTTAAAGACAAGAAGCGGCGAGGCCAAGGAAATTGCGCGTTATCTGACGGGCACTTACCTCTTCGGTACGGTGATTGACACCATTGTCTGCATGGAGGGGACGGATGTGATCGGCGCTTACCTCGCGGAGGAGCTGACCAAAGAGGGCTTCCTCTCCACGAATGCGCATAAGACCATGTATGTGGTGCACCCGGAATTCAACTCGAACTCGCAGCTCATCTTCCGCAATAATCTGCTCCCGGAGATTGCGGGCAAGAACATTATGGTGCTGATGTCAAGCATCACGACGGGGCGCACGCTCGACAAGGTGCTCGAGTGCATTCAGTACTACGGCGGCACGCTGTCAGGGGTCTCCGCGATTTTCAGCGCCTGTGAGACCTATCACGACATCCCGATTTCGGCGGTGTTCGGCAAGAAGGATATTCCGGACTATGCGTCCTATGACTATCGGGAGTGCCCGCTCTGTAAGGCCGGCGAAAAGCTGGATGCGCTGGTGAACGCCTACGGCTTTGCGACGCTCGGCGACAATTAAATCGATTGGCAAACAGTTCAAAGAAGCTATCCGCAGATTTGCGGATAGCTTCTTTTTTTCGCAGAGTCTTCACAGAAATGCCGGTTTCTTTCAGCTTCCTTTCAGCTTCGCTTGGTAAAGTGTGGCCATCAACAAACAAACACCCGAAGAAATTCTTCGGTGCCATGATTTGGCGGAAAGGAGTAATCTTATGAAAAAGAAACACCTTGTACTGACGGCGGCAACTCTCTCCCTCGCAATGGCGCTCGGCGCCTGCGGAAGCTATGCGGGCGCGGCTACAAGCCTTGCGGCGCGGAGTGCAACGGAGGCGAATGCGGAACACAGAGAAGGCACTGTGGAGAACACGGCCGATGCAACCGTTATCAGCGCGAACGGCAGTGACATCACAGTTACCGGCGACGGCGCGGTTGCTGCGGACGGCACAGTGACCATTCAAAAGGCAGGCACCTACGTACTTCGCGGAAACTTCGCGGAAGGTCAGCTGGTGGCAGATGCAGAAGAGGGCGCGGAAATCAAGCTGATTTTTGACGGCTTCACAATCAGCAATTCGACCAATGCGCCGCTGGTATTCAAGAGCGGTGCGAGTGTCACAATTGTCCTGCAGGATGGCACGGAGAATGCGGTCTCGGATTTGAGAAGCAGCGCGGAGGACAACAAGGCGGCCATCTATGCGAAATCGGACCTCACGATTTCCGGAAACGGTACCCTTGCGGTACAGGGAAATGCAGAGGATGCGATTCACAGTGAGGCGAATGTCACCGTGGAGGGCGGCAAGCTCACTTTGAAAGCGGGAGATGACGGCATCCACGCGGATGAGACTCTGACTGTTCGAAACGGCAATATCAATGTCACAGAGTCGGAAGAAGGCTTGGAAGGCCTGGTCGTAGACATTCAGGGCGGTGTCATCACGGTGACCGCAAAGGATGACGGCATCAATGCCTCCGACGGTTCCGGCAGCGACGCGGCACCGGGGCAGGCAACTGAGAGCGCAGCTGTTCGCATCAGCGGCGGCATGGTCACCGTCAAGGCAGGCGGCGACGGCATTGATTCGAACGGAGATCTTACGATCAGCGGCGGCACGGTTGTGGTCGACGGTCCCTCGGACGGCGGGAATGCGCCGCTCGATTACGACGGCAAGGGCGTTATTACCGGCGGCACTGTCTTCGTGACAGGGGACAGCGGCATGTTCCAGACGCTAAACGACAGCGGTTCGACGCAAAAGAGTCTGGTTGTTTCCCTCAATTCGACGCAGGGGGCTGGGACTAAGGTGACGATTGCGGATTCGAAGGGCAATGTGGTATATGAGAATACCGCTACGACGCAGGCATTTAATACGCTGCTCTTCAGCGCCGCAGATCTGAAACAGGATGAGAACTATACTGTGACCGTCGGAAGCGAGAGCCGGACCGTGACTGTGAGTGACAGTGCGAATATCAACAGTGAAAATAGCGGAAACCACGGTGCTCCGGGCGGCATGCCGGAAGGACACCCGAACGGACAGCGCCCGGAGGGCAGACCGGAGAACGGAGGTCAGCAGGGCGGCAGAGGTCAGCAGGGCGACCGCCGGAACGGCAGAGGTGAGCGGAACGGTCGGCCGAGTAATAGAGGACAGCAGAACGGCGGCGCATTCGAAGAAGACAGAGACGGAGAGGTGCGCGATGACCGCAGCGCAGTGCAGCGCGGCGACGGACAGCGTCCGGAGGGCAGACCGGAGACCGGCGGACAGCAGGGTAGCAGAAATCAGAACGGCAATCACCCGGCGGGCAGATCGGAGAACGGTGGGCAACAGGACAGCAGAGGTCAGAACGGTAACCGTCCGAAGGGCAGACCGGAGAACGGCGGCCAGCAGGGCAGCAGAGATCAGAACGGCAAGCGCCCGGCGGGCAGACCGGAGAACGGCGGTCAGCAGGGCAGCAGAGATCAGAACGGTAACCGTCCGGCGGGCAGACCGGAGAACGGCGGTCAGCAGGGCGGCAGAGGTCAGAAGGGCAAGCGCCCGGAGGGCAGACCGGAGAACGGAGGTCAGCAGGACAGCAGAGGACAGAACGGAAAGCGTCCGGAGGGTAGACCGGAGAACGGAGGTCAGCAGGACAGCAGAGGACAGAACGGTAATCGCCCGGAGGGCAGACCGGAGAACGGCGGCCAGCAGGGAAAACAGCGCGGAAAGAGAAGTGTAGACGATAACGATAAAAGCAAGGGCACATGCAGTTGCAGCGCGGATTGCAGTTGCCGGGCGAAGTGAGAAAAGCCGCATGGACAAGAGTAGAAGGGAGGCGGTATAATAGAACATACTATCGAGTGGAGGAAGGCGCATGACAGAGGCAGAGATGCAGCGACAGGAGGCAGTGGTAGAGGCGGTGCTCTTTACCATGGGGAAATCGGTTGAGACCAGTCTGCTGGCAGCGGCGCTGGAATGTACGGCAGCGGAAGCCGAGGCTGCGGCCGAACGGCTCGCGGCGCGATATGCGGAAGCGAATCGCGGGGTACAGCTGCTCCGCCTCGAGAATGCCTGGCAACTCGGCACAAAGCGGGAGTTTTACGACGCCTTGATTCGCGTCGCAAAAGAGCCGCGGCGGCAGGTCCTGAGCCAGGTCGTGCTCGAGACCCTCGCAATCATTGCCTACCGTCAGCCTGTCACCAAGATGGAAATCGCAAAGATACGAGGTGTGTCCTCCGATCATGCAGTCAACAAGCTGATTGAGTACGGACTCATCTATGAAGCCGGAAGGCTGGACGCTCCGGGGCGTCCAGCCCTCTTTGCGACCACGGAAGAGTTTCTCCGGCGCTTCGGTGTGGATTCCAGACAGGACTTGCCCTCGGTCACGCCGGATCAGGAGGCAGAGATTCAGGAAGAGGTGAAGCGAGAGTTAAACTACCGCTTCGGGACGGAAGAGGGGAAGCTCGGAGAGGACAGCGAAGATGGAGATTAAAATCAAATATTTCAGCGAGCGCATCGAACGCCTCCGCTATATCGACGGCAAGAGTGACTGGGTGGATCTCCGCGCGGCGGAAGAGGTGAGTCTCAAGAAGGGAGAGTTTCGCCTGATTCCGCTCGGAATTGCGATGCAGCTTCCCGCGGGTTATGAGGCACATGTGGTGCCGCGGAGCTCCACATTTAAGAACTTCGGTGTTTTGCAGGTCAATTCGATGGGCGTCATCGATGAGAGCTACGGCGGCGACGACGACCAGTGGTTTTTTCCGGCACTCGCGGTGCGGGACACAGAGATCCATGTGAATGACAGAATCTGTCAATCACGGAGCATCAGCCGCGTCTTGTCTTCCGGGAAGTCGAGAAATTAGAGGGCGAAAATCGCGGCGGTTTTGGCAGCACGGGGATTCAGTGAGGAACAGAGTCATGCAGAAGAGACAGGGACTGGTCAGTGCCCTCCCGGTCGCGCTACTGCTTTTCAGCGGTTGCGGCGCGCGCGGGCAGGCAGTCAGAAAGTATCGCTCGCTCGGTATTGCGGAGATGCAGAAACAGAACTATGAGGCCGCAATCGACGCCTTCCGCCATGCGACCGATTATTACGGTACGGCACAGCAGGACAAGGAGGAGGCGGATATTCTCGGCTATCTCGCCGAGGCGGAGTATCGCGCGGGCAAGTATGAGGACGCGCTGACACACTATGAGCTGCTGCTCCAGAAGGACGGCCGCAAGGCGGCGTATCTGGATCTTGCCTGTGCGGCGGCCGTTAAAGCAGACAAGGGTTGGGATACGGCGCTCGCCTACTACGAAGAGGCGGAGAAAGCGGGCGGAGACCGGGCACTGCACCTCGAAGCGCTCTATCTGCTCGGCGAGACAGCGCGGAGTAAGGGGAGCGCCGCAGAATTGGAGACCATACGCGCGGCGTACGAAAAAGCGTATCCGGGCGCCAAAGAGGACAGTCGCTTTTTGCTGCATTACGGCGATCTCCTGGTCAGCGCAAAGAAGACGGAGGAAGCATTTGCCGTGTTTGAGGCGGGCGAGAAGCTCACAGCGGCGAATGCGGAAGAACAGGCGACATTCCGGGAGCGCGAGGCTGTCTGCCAGGAATATCGCGGGGAGTATGCCGATGCGCTGCAGCGCTTTACGGCGCTCCTGGAGAGCGGCCTGGGCGACAAGGAAATGCTGGAGCACGAAATTGCGTTTTTAAAGACGAGAGTAGGAGGAAATGATGGCTGAACTGATTGTCACCGAAGAGGCCAAAGAGCGGGTTGTTCTGATCGGCATTCAGCAGCGCGAGCGGGACGGGAGCGAGGAATCGCTCACGGAGCTCGGCGAACTCCTGAAGACCGCCGGCGCGGAGCCTGTGGGACGCCTCCTGCAGCCGCGTGAAGCGCCGGATTCCGGTACCTATTTCGGAAAGGGCAAGGTGGAGGAACTACGGGAGCTGCTTCTCAGCCTTGAGGCCGATGCGGTGGCGGCCGACGATGAGCTGTCTCCGGCGCAGATGAAGAACTTAAGCGAGGCGCTCGGCGTCAAGGTCATGGACCGCACGATGATTATCCTCGATATTTTTGCGCAGCACGCGGTCACGGCCGAGGGCAAGCTGCAGGTGGAACTCGCGCAGCTCCACTATACCCAGGCACATCTTCTCGGCATGCACAGCTCGCTCTCCCGCCTCGGCGGCGGAGTCGGCACCCGGGGACCGGGTGAGCAGAAACTGGAGCTCGATCGCCGTGCCATCCGCGCGCGCATCAGTTTTCTGCGTGACAAGCTCGGGGAGTTGAAGCGTCACCGGGAAGTTTCGAGAGCGCAGCGGGAGAAAAGCGGCAGTTACATTGTCGCGCTGGTCGGCTATACGAATGCAGGCAAGTCAACTTTGTTAAACCGGCTCACCGACGCCGGCATTCTCGCGGAAAATAAACTCTTTGCGACCTTGGATCCGACCACCAGAAAACTTGCGCTGCCGGGCGGCGAAGAAGTTCTCGTCACGGATACGGTCGGCTTTATCCGGAAGTTGCCGCACCAGCTGATTGAGGCCTTTCACTCGACGCTTGAGGAGGCGCGCTATGCGGATCTGATCCTTCATGTGGTCGATGCGTCCTCGCCGGAGGCGGACACACAGATGGCGGTGGTCTATGAGACGCTGCGGGAACTGAAGGCGCTGGAGGATCACAGTATCATTGCGGTCTACAATAAGACAGATCTTCCCGGCACGGAGACACTGCCGAAGGACATTCATGCGGCGGCCTCCGTCCGGATTTCGGCGGCGACCGGCGAGGGGATTGCGGCGCTGAAAGAGCTGATTTCGGCGGAGAAAAAGAAGAGCCGCCGGGCTTTTGAGGCGCTGTTCCCCTATGCCGCGGCGGGCCGCATTCAGAGCATACGCCGTCAGGGTAAACTCCTTGAGGAACGCTATGAGCCCGAGGGTATCTATGTGCGCGCCGAGGTTCCGGCGGCACTTTATGAGCAATTGATGCAGGAACAGCAGTCGCAATCAAACTGAGGAGGTTTTGCGTGGCGTATTCCTTTTATCTCGGTTCTTCCGGCAGTGAAAAAACCGAGCGCGCTTTTCTGGACATGATCGAGGCTTCCCTCGAGGCTCCGGAAGAGCGCTTTTTTGTCCTGGTGCCGGAACAGTACAGTATGCTGGTACAGAAGAAACTGCTCGCCCTGCACCCGCGCCATGCGTCGCGGAATCTGGAGGCTTTATCGTTAAACCGACTCGCCTATCGGGTGTTTCAGGAGCGAAATGTGCAGCTTCCGCCGATTATGGATGAGAGTGGCAAGGCGATGGTCGTGCGGCGCGTCGGCAGTCTTCTGGAAAAGGAGCTGACCCTCTGGAAGGGCAAGGTCAAAAAGGCGGGCTTTGCGGAACAGGTGAAGTCCATGATTTCCGAATGTCTGCAATACGGCGCCGCGCCGTCGCGTTTTGCGGAACTCGCGGCAACGGAGAAAAAGCGGCAGCTCTCGATGAAACTCCGCGACTTTTCCCTGCTCTATCAGGGCGTTCGGGATTTCGTACAGGGCAAACAGCTGCCGAAGGAAGAAATTCTCGGTTGCTTTGCGGGTTGTATCGCAAGTTCGGAGTTGCTTCGCGGCGCGCATATTCTGCTCGCCGGCTTTGTGGGCTTTACGCCGGTGCAGTATCGCGTCCTCGAGGAATTGCTTGCCGTCGCGGCCGATGTGCGTTTTGTGGTCTCGCTCGACACGGCGCTGAATCCCTACCGGCAGCTGCCGGAAGAAGAGCTGTTTCATCTCTCGACCGAGTATATCCGCCGCATCGGGGAGATCGCGGACCGGGTGCGCGTTCCGCACGGGGAAGACCGCAGCTTTCCGGGCGCCGCGCGCCTCAAGGCGCCGGAACTCGCATTTCTCGATGCGCATGCGCTCCGCTACGACGGCGCCGTCTATCCGGACCAGGTGCAGGCCCTGACGGTCGCGGCACAGGAGTCCCCGGAGGCAGAGGCAGCGGCGCTATCGAGACATATCCTCCGCCTCGTGAAGGATGAAGGATACCGCTATCGGGACATTGCGGTTGTGGTCGCGGATTTTCAGGGGCTCGGCGAATTCTTTTCCGAGGCCTTGCTTGCGGCCGGGATTCCGGCCCATCTCGACGAAAATCTGACGGTGCGCGCCAATCCGCTGCCCGAACTTCTGAATGCCGCCCTGCTCTGTGTCCGGGAGAACTTTTCGCCGCGCACCTTTTTCCGCTTTCTGCATAATCCGCTGGTCACAGATCAATGGAAACTGACAGCGCTGCTCGAAAACTATGTGACCCTGACCGGCGTCCGGCATTTGAAACGGCTCCGGGAGCCGTTTTCGTACTGCCCGAAGGAACTGGAGGGCGCCGATCTGGAGGCGCTGAACCGGTTTAAAGAGGAGATGCTGAACCTGCTCCTGCCGCTTCGGGAGGCTTTTTCGGAGGGGGGGGGAGGCTTCTTTCCACTCGTTAATGCGAAAACGGTGTTTGTGTATTATGTTGATTATTAGTTAGTTATCAGTGTTTGTGTCATTTTGTTGAGCACTAACACCTCCTCGTTACCCTCATTTTCTTGCTTCCTTCTTCGATTCTTCGTATCTTTGCATTGATGATTAAAAACCATTGACCAGTAAACTTGTTAAACGAAAAATCCAGCGTTATGATTACTAAGATAATCCAAAAAATAAAATTCCAAAATCAATTTAATGATTCCCTCGAGTTAGCGAATTTGCTAGTCGACGAATTGTTCGTAAAGGTGCTCTGTGCTTTCTCTTGCCTCTTGCGATACTTCGTGTATAAAGGCGAACTTTTTAACGCAGGATTAAAGAAATCTGCATTGAAGTGCTGGAATCCGTTTCGACGGAAGGTGCTGAACGAACAGATTTGTCCCGAACCATTTAAACCCTTTTTAATAAAGTTCCATTCATTTTTTTTAAAATCTGCGCCATGAAGTCAAAAAAGTAAAAAAGCCGAATCTTTCTAGAACTTTTCCTTACTTTTGCAGGCGTTTGGAGATCCCTGTATGGCATTGCTTAATAGCGTTCTCTGAATAACAAAACAAACACCTATAAACATTTATTCAATGAAAACAAAAGCTATTTTATTGGGACTTACATTGGCTCTTATCCCTGGTCTGAATAGAGCTGAAAACGGCATTAAGATGGTTGTTGGTACTTATACTGACGCAGGAAGTAAGGGTTTATATTCCTTCTCTTTTGATGATTCTAATGGCTCTGCAAAGGAACTCAGCTCGTTAAAAGTCGACAATCCTTCTTATTTCACCTTTAGCAAGAATGGGCGTTTTATTTATGCTGTAAGCGAGAAAAACAATGCCACAGCAGCACTTAATGCCATCAGCTTTGACCCTGTGAAGGGCGACTTAGGACTGATGAACTCTCAACTGACGCATGGCGCAGACCCCTGTTATGTTGATACGGACGGAAAGATTGCGCTCACGGCTAATTATTCGAGTGGTACAATTTCTGTATTCCCTATCCTGAAAAACGGCACGTTGGATAAGTCACTTCTTATGGTAAGTAGTAAAAAAGGCGGACCTAACAAGACACGTCAGAATACGCCTCACGCCCATTGTGCTATCTTTGCCCCTGATGGTTATATTCTTTCAACAGACTTTAGTGGGGATCGGATTCTTAGCTTCTATTATGATAAGGATAAGAAAAAACTTGAAGATCACGGCATAGCCGCTCATCTGAAAGCTGGTTCTGGACCTCGTCATATCACCTTCTCTCCCAATGGTAAATATGCTTATCTTATGAGTGAATTGTCAGGGAAAGTGACGGTGTTCACTTATGAAGAAGGAAAGTTGAAGGAAATCCAAACGCTAGTGGCTGATGATGCACGTGCGCAAGGAGGTGCAGATATTCATGTCAGCCCTGATGGTAAATTTGTTTATGCTAGTACACGCCTAAAAGGTGATGGAATCACGATTTTCCGTGTGAATGGCAATGGAACGCTAACGCGGGTAGGCAAACAATCAACGGGCAAACATCCTCGTAATTTTGCCATCACGCCCAATGGTAAATTCCTCCTTGTGGCTTGTCGTGATGCTAATAAAATTCAAGTTTTTTCACGAGACAAGGAAACGGGTATGCTCAAGAATACGAACCAGGATATCCATCTGAGTCATCCTGTTTGTGTAAGATTCTATAATTAAAATTTTACTAACATTTTCCTAAGCTCGGGGAGGAAGTGTTAGTTCTTATATTCAAGGTAGAGGCAAGGCGAACTCGTCTGTCCCTACCTTCTTTCTTTTTATTGTCCCTACCTTCTTTCTTTTATTGACAATATTTCCTTTCTTTTTATTGTCAATACTTCATACAATTACTTCTCTTTCCTCTCAACCTTTAATATAAATCTTAAACGCTCAAAGCCCCACAAATTTCAGCAATATAACCTTGTTTCAAAGTATAGACAAATATTTACATTTTAAGTCTTATTCACTTATAACGAATCAAGAGGAATGATATTCATTATAGTTAAAATATTAAAATTGTTCTCGTTAACACATTGTTATTGTGCGATTTATAGTTAACTTTGCATCCGTTTTGGAAGACTATTTTTCAAGAGTGTAAAACCACTATTGTTTTATTCATGACAATTAACTTCGATAATTTTAGATTGTATAACAAATTATAAACCATAATTTTTGGAGTTCAACGCCCTCAGTAATATTAAGGTGAGGAAACTCCGTTTAGTGATTATTTTGATATGAAGAAGAAAGATTATGTAAAGCCTAACGCACAGGTGTTGAGCCTTTACACAGATGAGTTTATGGAAGGTGGCTTCCATGCACAAAGTAATTTGAAGGGTAGCTTTGATGCTGGCTTTGATGGTGGTGACGCTGATTCAAGTAACTCTAATGGCATCGAGAATGATCAAGAGCCTTAAAATTAAGAAAAGTAATAACAAATAAATAAACCATACATGAAACGATTAATTTATTCATGCATTGCTGTTTGCGCATTGATTTTTACAAGTTGTGCAGACCAGGATGTTACAGAAAACATTAATGGTAGTGAGAACAAACCTGGAGTTACTGTCTCAATGTCTTTGGAAGGTAATATGCAGGGGAATCAAACAGCACCTGTAAGCCGTGCAAATACCAATATTGGTTATAAAACAGATGAAACTACTGGCTTTCCTACACCAGTAGGTTTGTTCGATGCTGTTGGTAATGACGGTAAGGAAATTGCTGAAGGTACAAAGGTTCCTGTTGTTCTTATTTTTAGAAGTACTGATAATAGTCAGCCTATAACAAAGGTAGAGACAAAGTGGACCTATCACAAGGGTGGTGATTTGACATTGGAACCAAGTGAGACGTTCAACATGGAAGCAAGTACCGACCTCACAAAGGGTACATGGTATGTATGTGGTATTCTTGGTGGTGAGTTCCTCAAAGGTCAGAATCAAGTAAAAATCAATCCTTTCTCAGAAGGACATGTCGCTAAGGTGAATAACCAAGAAGTAACATGGGGTGCTAACATCCCTTACATCTTTGGCTGGCGTGAGTTGGTGGCTAAGAGTAAAACAACTTTCAAGGCGAAGGATAACAAACCTGTTCGTTTTAAGCAGTTCGGTACTATCGTACGTTTAAAGGTGACGAACAAGACTGGTTTTAACTTTAAGTATAATGGTGTACGTATCATCACAAGTAATATTCTTTGTGGTCAGTTTGACCTCAAGGCTTTTGATGATAAGACACTTGTACCTACGCTTAAAGATACAAAGGACGAAGATGTTAAAACTCCTACATCAGAAGATTACAAGAATGTTTTCAAGCCTTTCAAGTTCTATCAGCGCCCAATAACTGATAATGCTATCGTTAATACGCTCTCTACAAGAAATAGATATCGCGTTAAGGGTGACTTTATAGCAAACTATGCAGAAGAGAAAGCAAATAAAGATAAGGCTGATAACGATTTAACTAAGAAATTGAATACAGCACTTACCTATTATGACCACACTTTCCTAAAAGATGCAACGGGAAACAATTTCGATAATGTGCCAAATAATGACGTAGCACCAAGTTATATCTATGTATGGATGGCACCACAGACACAAGCTGTGAAGTTGTATAATGATAATGTGGAATCTACAACAAGTACTAATTACACCGTAAATCGTGTCGCTAAGACACAGTTCTTGTTGATGGCTATACCAACAGAAACGAGTACAAGTTCTCCTGTTATACCTACCTCAATTAATATGATACCAGCTTATGGTACACGTGCTGACTATGTGTCAGGCGTTAATTATTCAGCTCGTGGTAGTGTTGTTTATAAATTCCCTCCATTGAGCTATATTGCAAAGCACGATAACTTTGGTACTGATGCTGAATTGTCGGTTGATAACGATTATAATGTGGCTAATACAAAACGCTATACTTACC
>ERZ772979.1592-NODE-1592-length-12675-cov-68.561014_pt1 | contig 12675 bp, 24 predicted proteins | sample MGYA00511130_ERZ772979 | MGnify/ENA primary metagenome ERZ772979 (study PRJEB29015, sample SAMEA2738103) | human oral metagenome | biome: human oral; feature: human-associated habitat; material: saliva | place: China | collected 2186 ... | reverse complement strand
TAAAGGAAGTACAAGATTTAGTAGATAAGCTTGGTACTGAGAAAGATGAGAATGGTCGTATAAAAGATCAAGAAGGATTTAATAACGCATCATACATACTTATGCAAATGTACAATGATCCTAAGTATAATGATGAAAAAGAAAACTTTATAAAGGAATTAAATGACAGATTGCGAGTTAACAAAGAAGAAGTTGGAAGATCTCTTGACGAGTTGGATAGAGGACTTCAACAAGGTGAAGCTGACGAATCCTCCGATACTAACAGTGAGCGCGAAGCAGTACAAGTATCTGGAGAAGATGGGGATAATAAAGGACGGAAAACTGGTGACGATGCCATCAAATTCAAACTCGACGGAAAAGAAGTTACCATGTCTAAGACCGACGTTGAAAAAGACAAGGAGATGCATAAAGGAGCGTTCTTAAAGTCATATGATATAAATGACAATAAAGAAGAGTACGTAGAATACAAGGAGAATTAACTATGCCAAAGAAAGAAGTATAGAACTATTACTTAAAGTTCACCGATTACGTATAGGTAATATACGGAGCTTATAAAAAGCCAGAAGAAGACTGGGTTCCTTGTACAGACGAAGAAGCACAACAGATTGTTAAACTAAACGCTTAGGCGTACATGATATACAAACAAGCATATGAAGCTAATAGAAAACAAAATAGAAAAGCTAGAGCAAAAGCATGATCTGCTCGGTATCTACGAACAAATAGAAATAGCTGGTCGTACAGCATATAAGTCATTAGATAAGATAGAGTATGATGAGAATGGAAGATCTAAGACAGCTAAAGTATTTGTAGACAAGATGGTAGAACTAGGACATGGCTCTCCATTAGAGCATGGCACTGTATATCTTTTAATATCTGGAAAAGACAACATCATAAAGAATTATTATTACAATAAATATTCAACATGCAATCTATTGCCATACCCAGATAACGATGGTAGTCCAGTATGGGCCGTAACTACAAACTATAGAGTGTTAGTTGAGAATGACCTACTTGAAGATTTAGAGTTTTTGTGTGAGCCTACAGAGTTTCATGAGAAGCGTACAACGTTTAGATTGGTATGTGCAAGAGTACAAGCTGATTCATTTGTAAGACATAGAGTATTCTCATTCTTAATGGAGTCTACAAGATATTGTAACTACAGTAATGGTAAGTTTGACAACAAGATAACAGTAGTAGAGCCTATTGGATGGGATGATTTTAGTGCAGTACAACAGAATTTATTCTTTGGTGTATGGAATTATGCTGAAGACAATTATATGACTCTAATTAAGACTGGTGTTAAGCCTGAAGATGCAAGAGACGTACTCCCACTACAGCTTAAAACAGAGCTTATAATGACAGGCACAGAGTCTCAATGGGAACAATTCTTTAAGCTAAGAATATCAGAACACGCACACCCTGATGCAAAGTATATAGCAGAACGAATAAAAGAACAACTATGAGAAATATAATTAAAGCTCTAGCTCACTCATTTCATTGGGTGACAGAGAGTAATAGACTAAAGCATATCCAATACGGATTCTACGCTGGTCTATGTGGAACAATATTTGCTGCAATTGGGGCAGGATTAGCAGCAGAGTATAAAGATAAACAATATGGCAACGTATTTGACTGGCTTGATGTAACAGCCACTGTAGTAGGAGGTATGTTTGGACAAGCAGTACAGCTGTTATTAATGTTAGGAATGTATAAAATATTTAAGTGATATGAATATAATTAAGATAATAGAATCAGCTCGTAAACTAAGTGATAAACAAGTAGATTTGATTAAAGAAGTTGTAACGAAAGGTAAATATAATACATATAGCTTGCTAGGAAATTTCTTAACACTTGTAGCTGCTGGAGCGTTATATAAATGTTCAATAGATACATACAATACAGATGTACTAAACTCTATTGCTTATGCTATTTTAGGTACACACTTAGTATTCAAGCGATACATAGTATCAATATTAACTGCTCTAAGCTTCTCATTCAGCACTAAGAGAGATTTAAAAGAATGTCTTGAAGAATTAAACGAAATAAAAGAGATTATAAAGAATTAATATTAACCCAGGGTGATTAAGTTCATTCTGGGTTTTATTTTGCCCTATAAGGGAGAACCCTTTTCTTTCTTTATATATTTCTTTCTTTTAGGAGAGGGTTTAGCTAAGCTTATATAGACTATATAAACTATATATACTTACTGTACCCTAATCTCTTTCTTTTGATACTTTTCTTTCTCTATTGGAGAAGATCTTCGATCTGATACAATTGAGATCCTCTATTAGACGGTATAGATTGCCTATATTTCACAAACGAGCTCATATAAGCCTCTGTAAGCCATTATAATTGCTCAGGTGGATAAGTTATCCAGAATGTCTATTATAACGCGTCAGAGAGCCTGTAAATAGCCTTAAATCGAATGCAGTATATTTCTCTATAAAAAATATTTTTTATTTTATTTTTTAAAATTAGCATTGTGTATACAGAAACGCGGAACTCCCCCCTGCCACTTCCCCGTGCTCGTTGCAGCAGGAAAGTACCCCCGTGCCCTACCAAGAAGGCAAACTTGATTAATAGTAGTATTCGCTATGATACAAGTAATCGCATTATGGAGTGTGTTTGCGCTTGTGGTAATCATTGCAGGTATAGCACTACTCAGAGCATCTCATGAATAACAGTAGTGGGATGCAGTGGTGATTAGGCTGTGTGATATTAGTGTTTTTTCTACACGAGTATATACACCAGCCTACTCATCATAATAGATGACAATTAGATAAAAACAAGTATATGTTAGGAAAAACCGTATTCTATCTTCGTGTCCAGGATGCGAAGAATAGACGTTACTGGCACGACAGCCAGAACTATGATTCAATGGAAGAGTTATTTGCTGCATGCAAGAGCTGGTTGGAAGAACATCCATTCACTCCTGTGATCTTTGCCAAGAAGGTTATAGTAATCCCTGAGTAATCAGGGGTTATTATTCCTCTCAAGAAGCCATACTATAACACACTGCGCTCGCTTCGCTCGCGACTGTTCGCTGCCACCCAAGTTGCCAAACGTAGCTAATCATAATATTCGCCAACAATCATAACAGGTTGTATGGTAGTATGTTACGACATAATAAACTACAAGATATGATTAAGCTTTGCGTATTTGTAGTTGTATGGTTGATCAACATATTGTTGACAGTAGAGACTATGCGACTCATACTGTTGTCTATAATAGACCGCAGTAACTTGCCAATTACATTGGCTGTAGCAGTAGCATTGTACGTATTGATTACTACAAGTGCTAAGAGAGTTAACTCCTTGACTGAGAATGCTAAGGAGGCATTGGGAATGGATTATTAAGGCGAGCTAATAACTCGCTTTAATAGCCCAAGTAGTCATACTTATCCTCCATGTTCCCTAACCAAGTAGCCAAACATAGATTATTCATAGAACTCGCCAGCCAACACCGATAAGCTGTGCACATGAACTGATTTCGGTAACCCAATAAAATTGCAATTAAAATGGGAAATTTGATTAAAGGCTCTGAACTCGGAGCTTACAAGACAATCGCTATGTCAGTAGGCGTAGCATCAAAAGAGAATCGTAACGGCGTTAAATCACGCTTCCTGGTTCTCGTAGTTCGTGATGAAGATAGCGCCGCCGCTAAATCAAAACGAATCATCTTTTGGGATGAGGACGTACCAGGTTTGATCGACAAGATTAAGCTATTTACAGCTCCAAATCCTAACCCAGTCACCAAGGGTTTTGACGTAGATATGAACGCTATGAATGCTGCGGATAACGCTGCAGACTTCGCTGATTACCTACGTTTCCCAGGTATGATTGAAGAGCAATATGAGCTTGCTAAAGGCCCATGTTATGCTAACAATGCAGACGGAGAACGTATTCTCGATGCCGCAGGTAACCCTGTAGTACGCAGCACTATTTCTGTGCTTACTCAGGTTAAATTCATTATGCCTGATGGCTCAATGAAGTACTTCAGCGGTATGGACCCATACTCTACTGGAGCACGCATGGAATCACGTTTCTGGCGTGAGGCTGTGAATACTGCAAGTACGCAGAGTGAGGGTGTTGTAGGGGCTCCCGACATTCCTGAGAATCCTGCACAGCAAGCAGCACCTCAGAGTCCATTCTAAGTTAATATATAGCCTTTCTCGTAAGAGAGGGGCTATATAGCTCACAACACAGAACTATTTTCCTGTCTGTTGCAGCACAACCAATATTCTCAAAATGGGAGAGTATATAAGCATATATAAGTGATTTCGATTATCACATATTGGACAAAATAGTCAGGAGGACCTCCATTCTCAACGAAGGGTAGTTGGGAAGCGCATTTGATTATGTGCAATATAACCGCATATCAAGAGATTGCGAATCTTGGTATGGACGGGACATAGGTAATAACGTAAATACCTATGCAAGTATTATTTTCTTCTGTAAGGTAATAACCAAAGCAAAAGTAAATAATCAGATTCAAATACAATGCCAAGAAATTGTTTGAATCCCTATAATACCATTCTTGGATGGCAAGAGTAGAGTCGCAAATCTACTCTGGATTGCAATGGGTTGAAATTCCCTGGGCCCTGTATACAATACACCTGCCCTAAAATCCATCACATATCTTGTGCCTTGACGTGGCGTGGTGGCTTTAAACAGAACAAGATTTAAAACAAAAAAGTTATGGAAAAGGTTAAAGATCCAGAAAACCAGCTCTCAAGAATATTGAGTGTGGTTATTGCGTTCTTCGCAGGAACGTTATTTGTGTTTGTAATATTAGGCATTAGTAAATGTCATGTTATAGACGATTTAGAGTATGCTAACTACAAGACTCTCGAATACAAAGAGAGTTTATGCAATGCATACTACAACTATTTCAACAATGCAGAAGCTATGTTGGATAGTGTGAAAATCGAGAATTCTCCTTATATCGAAACTGATAAAGGTTCTGAATATCTTAATAGTATAAAAGCTGTTAAAGATTTACAGGATCAAGAGGAGAATTGTGATAAGTACTAACAGAAAGCTACCAGCTGTAAAGAGGTAGCAAAGAAAAAGACAAGATGGAGAGTCTCTGTACTTCAGTTCTATAACCATCATTTGTTGTCAGCCCCTGTGTGAATAATAGTAACACTTATAGGAACTGTCTGGAGTGCTCACGAAAGTGAGAATATGCACATTAAACTAAATCCTTGTGCAAGGTAAATGTATGGAAGATTTTATTATCTTTTCAAACACATGTGGTGGTAACACTGCAATTCGTAAATCAGAAATCGCTGTCATTCATGAAGATGATGATGAAGAAGTAACTTCAATAGCGTTAAAGGATGGTATCGAATATGATACACACGAAACGTTCAATTCTATCATCTCAAAACTCACAAAGTAAGGGAGGCAAGTATCATGAGTAAATTCTTAGTTGTAAAAAACTATTATGGCACAGAGTGTGCAATCAGAAAAGACAAGATTGATTCTGTAATAAAAAATACAGATGAAGACGATGTTGAGCAAGCAACCATCTGGGTTGGAGAAAACCAATATGGTGCAGTAGAAAGCTTTGAAGATATAATGGCTAAACTGGATGAGTAATGGGACAGAATAATTACGAAGAATTCTTGAAAGCTGCAGATGCAGCTGCAAGAAAGGTGCATAAGTCAAATGCTAAGCACCAAGTAGTAAATCATGTATGGAATTCTGAAAAGAACAAGTACGTGAAAGTAAAGCGTTATCGTGCAAAGTCAGCAATGACAAAGCGTGAAGAGCGTGAGTTCTTTGGTCATCCATTCACATTCAAGAAAAACATTGTGTTAGTCAACAGGGAAGACATAACTCTGCTATTTGATAAGAATTGGCAGCTTTGTGAACTATTTCCTATACGTGAAGACACAAAGGAATTTCTTGATGCTCATCGTGGTCAACCTTATCAATTCTTTGTAAATGATTAGATTATCATACGTAGAGTCTTTAGCATTCAAGAAGATGGGCTTTAAAGAGAAAACGGATGGATATTTCGTAAAGAAATTACCAGTCGAATTTTGCTGCCCAGAAAATTGGAACAATAAAGGCGAAGGTTATGTAGCTATGCCGAGTGTATATCAAGCTGTTGAATTCTTATCAGCTAAAAAAGGAATATACATTAGCATTTCAGTTCATACAAATAATGAAATGAGGAGAGCTGAATTGATGACTACTGTGACGTATACAAGGATTGGTTATATAACATGTCAGAACGAAATTGGCAATCGTTATACAACTATAGAAACAGCCTTGTATGCTGGTGTGAAAAATGTTCTGGAAACTTTAAAGAAGCTTTAATATGATTAAGCAAAAAGTAACAGAATATCCCTATTATTTCTTAGTAGAGACAAGATTAACCTTTACTAAGAAAGAAGCAAAAGCTTTTGACTTGGATAAAAATCTAAAAAAGAAAGTAAATGCTATAATTAATCGCTATAAGCGAGGAAATGTGAAAAGGCGCAACTTTACATCGTTGATATATACTCTTAATAGTATGGAAAGCTTATTTAAAAGCATATCAGCGTATCCAAGTGGTGTATTATTTCATATTTATTATAGCAAAGGCTATCTTAATAGAAAAGACATCTATCTGAATAAACAAAAAGCTTTTGCTGAAGAAATCAAAGAGAAAATCAAGGCAAGTATAGATGCTTAGTTCTATACAAAGTTAAAAACTTAAACATTATCAAAATGAACATTTTAAAGACAACTCCAAAAGGCGTAGTAATTGAGACAAAGATTGGAATTAATCCAGAGTTATCAGAGAAGTTATCAAACTATGGTTCTTACCACATGAAAACAATTAAGAAGCAGTGTGATAAGATCGCAAGCTGGGAGATTGTAGATAACGACATCGCAAAGGATGAAGATTTCCCAAAGATGGTGAAAGTAACATCTGTGCCATTCAATGAAGTAGACGCCGACTGTGTCAGCACATTTGTAAAGACACAGGAGAATCTTGTAGAAACTGTTCTTAAGGCAGAGTCTATGAGTTTGGTGATCGACAGAGCGGTGGATTGCGTTAATCGTGTATTCAAAGCAATGCTCGATACGTCTTTTACACCAGACGAGTATGCAGAAAACTAAGGTCCATATAAAAAACCAACAGCATCAACAGCGGAAAGACAAATCCGCTGTAGATGAGGTTGGGAATAAGAGATTTCGGTTATTCTTCAAGTCTGGAGGAGCAAGTATTCTTGTAGCTAAAGGATTAACAAAGAATGAGGTTTATATTCTTACTAAACAGTTTGAAAATAATCTCAAGAACTATGATTCTAAGCTTGAAGGAGTTTGGTTAAGCGTAAAATAAGCAAATGTAAGTGCTTATCTTACATAACATTTAAAACATTTATCAAAAATGATTCCGAGTTACAATAAACCAAGTAACAATGATGGATTTGAGAAAGTCTTATTCATCTTATTTATAGCTATGCTGTTCTTCGGCATTGCTGTAAAATGTAGTGCACAGAAAGTACAACAGAAAGCTGTGTATGACACAGTAATGTGTGATCAAGCTTGTATTCAGAAATATGTACAAATTCCTAACGAAAAGACAGGTAAAGTACGTATCTTTGCTGTATACAAAGATTCTAAGCACAATGTAAATGAGCTTATTAACGTGTCAGAAAGTACATATGATTACATTCAGACATGTAAGACCTATGGGATTCCTGCCCAATTAGGTATTAAGCTCAGAAACGGTGCTATCCAGAGTGTTATTCGCATTAAAACAATTATAACTGTAAGGCGATGAACGATGGAATAAAGAAAGGTGTAGCGGTGTACCGTAAGAACAAATACGGTCACCTCTACAATATATTTCTCGTTGAAGGTACGCGCGGAGATAAAATCCTTGCTAAAACCTTAAACGGACGTAAAATAACATTAGAGAGAAATGATTTTTATCCAGTAAAAGTTCCAAGTTTGAGAATATCAAAGGAGGAAATGGATAAAATTATAGCTGGTGTTAGAGTCTTTAATCACAATATTACACAATCGTGGGTTGATGTAGTTGAAGGATTTAAAGAAAAACAATTTGAAATTATAAGACTAACACATGCAAATAGAAAAGTGTATGTGATGTTAGAGTCCATTAACAGATCTGTTAAGAATAAGATTGTGAAAGAAAGCGCAAATGGAATTCTAACTAAACAGATCTTTTCTATTAGATGCGCCATTTGGAATATCATATTTGAATGAAAATTCCAAAGCCAGGCCAATTTTGCACAATAAACAATGTAGTTTACAGAGCTTATAAGGCAAAAGATGGCTGTAAGGGATGCGCTTTCAACAATCTGTTTTCATGTTTAGGTATAATAGATGGTAAAACAGGTAGAGCTAAAATGAACTGCAAGTATAGTCATATAATCTTTAAAAAAGTATGAAGTTGTTAAAACTATCATCAGTTATAAGAATAATTATTTCAATCTTAATTTTGTATTTGATAGAAAATGGTATGATAATAAGCAGATTTAATATTGCAATAATAATACTATGTTTTATCGAATTGACATTAGATCTTTGTTACATTGTAATAAACTTAAGTATCAAAGAGTAACCCCAAGTGTAGAGTGTTAGTATCAAGCTAATGCTCTACATGTACATGTAATGCAACCTACGCCTCCGAAGTACAAGGAGAGTACGACTGGTCCCAAGTCCAGGATGAAAGATGCAGAGGGGATGTACATTTAAGTGCACGCTTATCAAGGGCGCGATGCTGAGTTTCGAAAACTTCGTGCACTACCAAACTTTTTGTTTTTATATAATTGTTATTTTGTTCGATTAAATGAGTGTTGTGAAACACCTCCCATTCTTATTTGGTTTGGAATGTCATAATTGAAGTTTAGTTAGACACAAATGGTAATAGCGATTATCAAAAAGACACACTTGCTTGTGAAAGTAGGTGTGACACGGCTTTATAGCTTAATTGGTGAGAGCGCCCCGCTTTGGTTGGGAGATATAGGGTCGTAGCCTATTGAAGCCACATTAATTCATTTGCATAATTATAAAATTGTGATTTGCAGTATGCATGGTCTGTGAAGATAGTGCATATTATGGCCTATTCGTCTATCGGTTAGGACACAAGATTTTCATTCTTGTAAGAGCGGTTCGACTCCGCTATAGGCTACTATAAGTTTTTTCCAAGTTCTTTAAAAACTGGGCAATTAATTTATGTTAAATCCAATAAAACATTATCAAAATGGAAAAATGGATTAAAGGGTTTTTGGCAGCATCATTTATGCTGTTTGCAGCCACCCTTGGCTTAACTGCCTTAACAAGCTGCAATCATGAGAGTGGCAACAGGAAAATCAAGAATTCAGATTCTGCTTTTGTGGTTGGAATTGTTGAAAAGTACTGTCACCCAGAAATGTCTAATGTTGATGAGGCTGTAATGCTTCAGCAACAGATGTCAATGGATGCTGACTATGAACGTGTGTTTATCAACATGCCGCCGAAAACATTAGAGGCAGTAATTCATGTAATGACGCACAAGAATAACACATCCACATTTACGATCAAAGATATTGCTCAAGAGTATTTATCAAGTCAGAAAGTATATGACAATCTGCCTGATAATGAGCAAGAATCCGATGTGGTCTCGAAACCAAAAGTGCTTGACGAACCTGATAGTATAGGAGGAGGAAAGTAGTATGGAGACAAGAGCTATCGTAATTCTCTATGAGGGAAACAAAATTCCTGAAAAAATGTTGATGAAACTTGCTCAGATTCTTCGTAAGGAGAAGATCGCAAGTGATCGTGACATCAATATTTCAGAACTTGATCAGAGTGATATTTCAAAGACTTTAGCGAAAGCTAAAGCTGCAGAATCTATTACATTTAAGTATGTAGTAGAGAAAGATCCTACTGAGCAGGCTATGATCTACCTGAAAGGTTATTTCGGTGAAGAAGTATGGATTAATCCAGTACTTTTTGGAGTTAACCTTATGGGCGCAAAGAACAGCCTTACGGAAGAAGGAAAAACCGCTCTACGCATATTGTGTAGAGATAACATCTCTTCGGATGTTGCTATGAAGTACAATTTTACACAAGCTCACCTGACAGCTATTAAAGCCGTCGTAACATCAATGTAATGAAACACTATGATGATCACCATATGGTGGTAGAGAAAGAGAGTAAAAGAACAGAACGTGCAAGACATATTAATGCAAGACCATACAAACGTTCTAAGTACAAACATAAAAACTACGAAGAGGATGTATAAGGTAGAACTTTGGAGCCGTAATTCTCATGGTAACAAAAAAGACCTGATTTCAACATCTTTGTATCCTACAAAGGAAGAAGCTGATGCTGCGAGAATAGTCTTAATAAGACTATCTCGTGGCAGAACATTCGTCCCAATAGATACAGAATGTGTGAAATTAGGCAGGCCAGAAGTGGCTATTTTCAACGAAACTAACTATATTGTTTGTTAGAATCGTTTAACATAATATTAATTTTTAAAATCATTATCAAAATGGCAAAAGAAACAAAGAAACCAGCAAGCACTGCAGTAGCAGTAACAGAAGACAACGTGATGGAGCAGATCAAGAATGGCAACATCTTGGCTGAAGCTAACGTCAAAGCAGCTATTGAAGAGATTCAGAAGCAGAAGGACGAGAAGCAGAAGAAAGAGGCTATGGATATGATCTGTAGAGCTAAGTATCTGAACAACAAGGCTCTTCTTGAGCTTCGTGCACGTCGTCGTGAAGAGAAGAACAACAAGGAATATCTCACTGAAACAAAGAATATTCTTGATGAGGTGCTTGGTGGTAAGATTACTCCTACAGAGTACAAGAAGAAGTGTGATGATCTGCGCGAAGAATTCCGCAAGAAGAATCGTGAAAGCGATAATCAGCTTCGTGAAGAGATGCAGGAGCTGCGAGAGAGCTTTGAAGGCCGCTGGCAGTATTGGTGGGATTAATTATCCTACGAGTGCACATTAGCGTTGAATTAGCAGAGTCTTAGAACCAGTCTAATGGAGACTACAGATAGTTTAAAGAGATTAGTCTAACAGTGACATAATTAAGAAAACACCATCAGTGAATTAACACTGACACGAGAGCCTTTGAGCCATGTGCAACGCAAACAGCGAGGACACGCTGTATAATATGTCCAATTATGATCAAACAATTACAGTATGCGAACCATAGAGTCGGTGCTCCTATAAGGAATCCTCATTGGTGAGGTAAGTAGACACTGTACTGTGTATCAAGAAACAGATACATGCGAATTATACAAGAGTCTTGAACCAGTTATATGAAACATATTTGTAAGAAGCTTATATATGCGTTTTAAAGCGTTTAAACAAGTTAAGTGGATTAGCTACCCACAAGATGCGTTAGAACGTCTTAGAACGCACGTAAATGGCTTTATTCAGGATCTTTAGGATTGATCACCTAAGGATTCACTAAAAGAAAAAGCATATCCGTATGAGGTATACGACCAAGACGCGGGTTCGAATCCCGCCAGCTCCACTATAAACATATAGAGAGGAGGAGAATCTTGTAAGGGGACTCTTAATAGAGCAGTACGTAGATCAACCCTCCTACAATGGGGCTGTATGGTTTTGATTGGCGTGGAAGTAAATACACCTATTCAGTTAGGAAGGATACTGTATAAATTCAAATGGCAACTTTAACGTTGTTGACTATACTTGCGTAGCGTAAGTAATAAGTCAGGTGGATGCGAAACCTACCAAAGTGGTTTAGATTCGGGAGAGGCAGGCAACTTAATATTAACATATTTTGTACTACTTTAATTGTGGGTTCGATTCCCACCTCTCCCACGATTATGAAGACAGGATATAAAGAGATGCTCCGTAACAGGTTACCTGATTACGTTGATTTAGCACTAAAATGGTGTAAAGTCAAAGAGCTTTGGATTAACCATGTCTATGATTCTCAGATAAATATATACGCAGATAAACAAGAGCGTTATAATGCTACTCGCATAGCTCTTGGATTATCATCAAAAGAGCGTATATTTAAATTTGAGGATAGTATAGATTGGGTTTGGATTTCTGAAGAAGAAAAAGAAAGATTAAAGCCAGCTATAGGTTGGATTAACTTCTTTAAAGCAATCTTTCCGTATATTGAAAATAAATGGAAAGTAAATCTCTCGTTAGGTAAAACGGAACAGGAGTTCATTGATGAACTGTCTTCTGGATACCTAAAAACAGTTAATGATTCTGTAAGGAATAAGTTAGCAGTTTTTATTACTAATTATTTGAAAAAATGATTATGTATTTTCCACGTACCAAAAAGATTTATCTTGCTGAATATGTAGGATGGGATTGGAAAGTCGTTTGTTACAAAGAAGGATGTTATAATTTTGCATACAAATGGAATGTTGTAATACCTTCTAAATTTTGTTATTTAATGAAAAACGACGACGTCGTAAATCTATTAGGTTGGATTCATGAAAACATCGTAATGAAATTAGAGGATTTAACGTATATTACACTTAATGTATTGATACGAATATCAACGGGTCTTTTGAACAAGTGCGATATTGACAAGGATACAAAAATAGAATTACATGACACAATTATTTCTCAATTGAGAAATAGAAAATCCTACTTAATTAGTGAAGATTTACCTTTTTAGCTATAGATCATTGGGTTGGTCTATAGCTCCTAATTGTG
>ERZ772979.1588-NODE-1588-length-12704-cov-2.939284_pt1 | contig 12704 bp, 8 predicted proteins | sample MGYA00511130_ERZ772979 | MGnify/ENA primary metagenome ERZ772979 (study PRJEB29015, sample SAMEA2738103) | human oral metagenome | biome: human oral; feature: human-associated habitat; material: saliva | place: China | collected 2186 ... | reverse complement strand
TTGGTTGCGGGGGCCGGATTTGAACCGACGGCCTTCGGGTTATGAGCCCGACGAGCTACCAAGCTGCTCCACCCCGCGTCTGATGGCGCGTAATATACTCGTTTCAAAAATTATTGCAAGATTTAAACTGAATTTGACTTTCCGTTTGTTAAGAAAATAAACAATGTGAATATTAATTAATCATTTTATGAAATAGTGCTAGTCCTAAAAGGGAATTTTTGATAGCGTATGCAACTTTGTATTAGTTAGTTTAATTTAGGAAAATAAGAATGAAATTTCGTCAAAATCTCGCTGTAAAAATTCTCTCTGTGATGGCGGCTATTTCAGTGCTTGCATCATGTGGCTCGGCACCAAGTAAAGTCTCTTCAAAAAATAATTCTAGCTTGCCGCGTACTGCGACAGGCGACGATCCACAAAAATTCGGGGCAAAGTATAGTGGACGTACTTATCAACAAGCTATTTTAAGCCCAGTGGCTTCCGTGGAGAACAAAGGGGCGGTCGTTAACCAAGGTGATTTTTTAACTCAGCTGACGAATGTTCGTGATTATTCAAATTCATTAACAAATCGCTTTGCGGCGAATTATGGCAAAATCACTAACTGGGTACTTGCAGGGGCCAATGTGAATGAATTAGCGCAATACGGCATCAACCCACAGATTATGAAAGGTTTCGATGGTTATCAAAACGTGTTGATGACAGGTTATTATTCGCCAGTGATTCATGCACGCCGTACTGCACAAGGTCAATATCAACATCCAATTTATGCGATGCCAAGCTATAAACGTTATAGCCGTGCAGAAATTTATAATGGTGCATTGGCAGGACAAGGCTTAGAGCTCGCTTACAGTGATTCAATGATGGATAACTTCCTACTAGGCGTGCAGGGGAGTGGCTATGTTGATTATGGTGATGGCAATTTAAATTATTTAGCCTATGCGGGTCAAAATGGTTATAAATATCAAGCGGTTGGTCGTTTGTTAGTAGAAGATGGTGAAATTCCAAAAGAAAAAATGTCTATTCAAGCGATTCGTGAATGGGGGAAAGCAAACCCATCTCGAGTACGAGAATTGTTAGAACGTAACCCATCTTATGTTTTCTTTAAAAACGATCCGACAGGTAAAGTGAAAGGTTCTGCTGGTGTGCCTTTAGTGCCAATGGCTGCTGTTGCTTCTGATCGCAATGTCATTCCTTCTGGAACCGTATTATTGGTTGAAGTACCTGATATTGATAATGAGGGTAACTGGATGGGCACGCACAAATTACACTTAATGGTGGCACTTGATGTGGGCGGCGCGGTAAATGGTCACCACTTTGACTTATATCGTGGTATTGGTGATCAAGCAGGCCATATCGCGGGTTTATCAAAACACTATGGACGTGTTTGGGTACTACAATAATGGCTCGAGTCGATAATTACGAACAACGTTTTGGCGGCATTGGCCGCCTTTACACTCCAGAAGGCTTGGCGCGTTTGCGTCAGACTCATGTGTGCGTTATTGGTATTGGCGGCGTAGGTTCGTGGGTAGTGGAAGCGCTTGCGCGAAGTGGCGTAGGGCAGATCACCATGATTGATATGGATGATATTTGTGTCACCAATATTAATCGTCAGCTTCCTGCATTAAGCGGCAATATTGGCAAGCTTAAAACGGAAGTAATGGCAGAGCGCGTTAAGCTGATTAACCCAGAATGTGCGGTGAATATTATCGATGATTTCATTTCACCGGATAATCAAGCAGAGTATTTAAATCGCGGTTATGATTATGTCATTGATGCCATTGATAATGTGAAAATCAAAGCGGCGATGATTGCCTATTGCAAACGTAATAAAATCAAGATTATCACTATTGGTGGCGCAGGTGGTCAGACAGATCCATCCAAAATCCAAATTGCTGATTTAAGCAAAACGATCCAAGATCCATTATTGGCGAAAGTGCGGTCAGTTTTACGTAAGGATTTTAATTTTAGCCAAAATCCACAACGTAAGTTCGCAGTTGATGCTGTGTTTTCCAGTCAGCCTCTGATTTTCCCTAAAATGGGCGAAGGCTGTGAAGTATCAGCCACCATGAATTGTGCAAATGGCTTTGGTGCAGCAACCATGATAACTGCAACTTTTGGATTTTTTGCCGTTTCCAGGGTAATAGACAAGTTATTAAAATAAAGAAATGAAGCAACGTGAAAACGTTGCTTTTTCTTTATGAATAAAAGTATTCAATAAGATGAAGAAATATCACTTCATTTTTTTAATTTGAAATGTTGCAATTTTATCAAAAAGGCGTAGTCTATGTTGGCTTTGAGAATAATTCCCAATAAAAGTAAGGAAACAAAAATGAAACAAGTATTAAAAATGAGTGCAATTTCTACCGCACTTTTAACGCTTCCAATGATGGCAAATGCAGATGTATTGGCATCCGTGAAACCCCTCGGTTTTATTACATCGTCTATTGCTAATGGTGTAACAGATACGCAAATTTTAGTGCCAGCAGGTGCTTCTCCACATGATTACAGCTTAAAGCTTTCAGATGTGCAAAAAGTGAAATCGGCGGATTTAGTGGTTTGGGTTGGTGAAGATATTGATGCTTTCTTAGCAAAACCAATTAGCCAAATTGATAGCAAAAAAATCATCAATATTTCTGAGATTCCAGAAATTAAACCGCTTTTAAGCAAGGTCCATCATGAACATTATCATGAAGGCGATGAAGATGAGCACGGGCATGATCATAAGCATGGACACGATCATAAGCACGAGCATGGCCATGACCATGAGCATCACCACCACGATGTAGATGAAAATGGGTTAAGCGTGAACTGGCACTTATGGTATTCACCAGCCATCAGCCAAATTGTGGCACAAAAAGTGGCGGATAAATTAACGGAACAATATCCGGATAAAAAAGAGCTCATCGCGAAAAACTTAGCCGATTTTAACCGCACTTTGACCGAGCAAAGCGATAAGATCAAAGCGCAATTAGCCCCACTCAAAGATAAAGGCTTCTTTGTATTCCATGATGCTTATAGCTATTTCAACGATGCTTATGGTTTAAATCAAACCGGTTATTTCACCATTAATCCATTAGTGGCACCTGGTGCAAAAACCATTGCTCACATCAAAGAAGAAATTGAAGAACATCGTGTAAATTGTCTTTTTGCGGAGCCTCAATTCACACCAAAAGTGATTGATACGCTTGCGCAAAGTACAAAAGTTAATGTTGGTCGTTTAGATCCTATTGGTGATAACGTACAGCTTGGTCCAAATTCCTATGCGAATTTCCTTCAAGCCACCGCTGATAGCTATGCTCAATGTTTAAGTAAATAATCAAAAATCTCCCCCTTACCCCCTCTTTATAAAAGAGGGGGAATATTCTTGAAATATCCCCAAATTTAACCGCACTTTCGTGCTATAATTCGCCCAATTTTTCCCTATCGAGAAAACACATGAAACAACTATTTGCCACAACTGCCCGTGGTTTTGAAGAACTATTAAAAGTCGAACTCACAGAGCTTGGTGCAACGGAATGTAAAATTGCACAAGGCGGCGTACATTTTCAGGCTGATGATGAAACACTTTATCGCAGCTTATTATGGTCACGTTTGTCTTCGCGTATTTTGTTACCGATTGTAAATGGAAAGGTATATAGTGATTTAGACTTGTATTCAATTGTGACAGGGCAGGATTGGTTAAGTTATTTTGATGAGAAATCCACATTTTTTGTTGATTTTAACGGGACAAACCAAGAGATTCGTCACACTCAATTTGGTGCGATGCGTGTGAAAGATGCCATTGTGGATTATTTTGAACGTCAAGGGAAAGCACGTCCAAATGTGGATAAAGACTATCCAGATGTGCGAATTCATGTTTATTTGAATAAAGAAGAGCTCGTCGTTTCACTCGATTTAAGTGGCGAAGCATTACATTTACGAGGTTATCGCGAAGATACAGGCCAAGCGCCTTTACGTGAAACCTTAGCCGCTGCGATAGTGCTGCGTTCAGGTTGGAAAAAAGGGACGCCTTTAGTGGATCCAATGTGCGGTTCAGGTACCTTGTTAATCGAAGCGGCACAGATGGAAGCACAAATTGCACCGCAATTACATCGTTTACATTGGGGCTTTGATTGCTGGAAAGGGCATAATCAAGATGCTTGGGATAAGGTAAAAGCAGAAGCGGTACAGCAAGCGGAAACTTATTTTAATCAAAATCCAAAACCGCATTTTTATGGTTTCGATCTCGATCATCGTGTGCTGAAAAAAGCGCAAAAGAATGCACAAAATGCAGGTGTGGCACATTTAATTCAGTGGAAACAAGGTGATGTCGCCGCATTAAAAAATCCAAGCCCAGATGAAGTAGGAACGGTGATTTGTAACCCGCCTTATGGTGAGCGTTTAGGCACAACGCCTGCTTTGATTGCTTTGTATTCAGTCTTTGGACAACGCCTTAAAAATGAATTTGGTGGTTGGAATGCGTCAATTTTCAGTAGTGAATCTACCTTGCTTGATTGCTTGCGTATGCGCTCTCATCGTCAATTTAAAGCGAAAAATGGTCCATTAGATTGTGTTCAGAAGAATTATCAAATTTCTGAACGCAAAGAAAGTGCGGTTGAAAATCCGCTCGAATTTGACCGCACTTCAACGGTCGCGGTGGATTTTGCGAATCGCTTACAGAAAAATATCAAGAAAATTGAAAAATGGGCGAAACAGCAAGGCCTTGATGCGTATCGTTTATATGATGCTGATTTACCGGAATATAACGTAGCGGTGGATCGCTATGGCGATCATATTGTGGTGCAAGAGTATGCTGCACCGAAAAATATTGATGAAAACAAAGCGCGTCAACGTTTATTGGATGCAGTGACTGCAACCTTACAAGTCACCGGTATTGAAACCAATAAATTGATTTTGAAGGTCCGTCAAAAACAAAAAGGCACCAATCAATATGAAAAATTGGCCAATAAAGGCGAATATTTCTATGTGAATGAATACGGCGCACAGCTTTGGGTGAATTTAACGGATTACTTGGATACAGGATTATTTTTAGATCATCGCTTAACCCGTAAAATGATTGGCGAAATGGCAAAAGGCAAAGATTTCCTCAATCTTTTTGCTTATACCGGTTCCGCTACGGTGCATGCAGCATTAGGTGGAGCAAAGTCGACAACAACCGTGGATATGTCTAACACCTATTTAAACTGGGCAGAACAAAACCTAATTTTAAATGATATCGAAGGCAAGCAGCACAAGCTCATCCAGGCAGATTGTTTGCAGTGGTTAGAGAAATGTGATCGCCAGTTTGATTTGATTTTCGTGGATCCGCCAACATTCTCGAATTCTAAACGTATGGAAGATAGTTGGGATGTACAACGTGACCACATCAAATTAATGCGTAATCTTAAGCGTATTTTACGTCCTAACGGCACCATCGTGTTCTCGAACAATAAACGAGGTTTTAAAATGGATTTTGAGGCGTTAGATGAATTGGGATTAAGTGCGGTCGAAATTTCAGCGAAAACCTTGCCACTTGATTTTGAGCGGAATAAGCAAATCCACAATTGCTGGATTGTGACAATGAAAGCCTAACAAAAAGCCCGATAATGATTATCGGGCTTTTTTATTATTCGACTTCTTTTTGTTTTTCGGCTTCAGAATCATCATGAAGAAGGGTTTCAACTGCTGCTTCGTCATTGGTGTCATCTTCTTTTTCTAAAATCTCAGCCGTTTCTTCATTTAGTGCTTCAGCATCAGAATGTGGTTTAATGAAAGGTTTTGGCATCCAATATTTTCGGATGATGTCTGTAGAAAAACCATGTAAAACTTCTTCATTCAATCGTTCTTGATCTAAGTAACGAACTTCAGCAATGACCTCATCAGCTTCAATTTTATTGATACCTAATTGCATTAGTGTTGCACGACTGAGCGTCAATGCAGATTCAAAGGTTTCACGCACGATAAAGTCTACATCTTGCTTAATAAGACTCACGGTTGTTTGACGGTCATAAGTTCGCGCCAAAATAGGGAGTTTAGGATAAGCATCTTTCAAATTCTGAACAATGCTTTCAATACGTTGTGTATCGTTAATCCCGATGACGACACATTTCGCTTTTTCGATACCGGCAGCACGTAATACATCAAGGCGAATACCATCACCGTAATAAACTTTAAAACCAAATTTTGCTGCCGCACGGATGTTTTCGATATTACGGTCAATCACCGATACATTAATACCACGAACAAGAAGCGATTGACATACGATTTGGCTGAAACGACCAAAACCAATCACGAGTACGCTATCTTCTAAATCCACAATTGGATCAAGATCGATAGTATCCACTTTTTCTTCTTGATTCACGGATTTACGTTGGCTAATTTTACGCATTAATAAACCAATTAATGGGGAGAATAACATCGAGATAATTACTGCGGCGGTAAAGGTCGCATTTTGATCTTTTGTCATCACGCCCGCCGTAGTTGCCGCAGAGAAGAGTACGAATGCAAATTCACCACCGTGTGCCATAATGGTCATTCGTCCAACGGATTCTTTTCGGTCAAGTTTTGTAATACGCGCAACAGTGTAAACGGCTAAGGCTTTGCCAATGATATAAAGGCATACGATACCTAATAACCAAAGCGCATCATTGAAGACTAAGCTTAGATCAAGTGACATTCCTACGCCCATAAAGAAGAGGCCGAGTAATAGCCCACGGAACGGTTCAATATCCGCTTCAAGTTGGTGACGGAATGCAGATTCTGAAAGCATCACACCGGCAACGAATGCGCCCATTGCCATTGAAAGCCCGCTCGCTTCCATGGCTAAGGCTGCGCCTAATACCACAAGCAAGGCGGCAGCTGTCATCATTTCACGAATGTGAGCTTTTGAAATTAAGCGGAAAATAGGGTTCATTAACCATTTGCCCGCAACCACTAAACCGACAACGGCACCGAGAGCAATAGCAATAGATGTCCAGTTGGTTTGATGTTCAATGTGTTTGGTTTCAGGCGTTAAAAAGGCAATAGAAGCCAATAATGGCACAATGGATAAATCTTCAAAGATTAAGGTTGAAATCACCCGTTGGCCTTTTGGTGTGTTCGTAATCCCGCGTTCTTCTAATACCTGCATTACGATAGCAGTAGAGGAGAGCGTAAAGCCCATACCAGCAATAAACGCGACTTCTTTAGGAAGATTTAATATATAGATACCGGCAAAAGTCAGCAATGCACCACATAGCCCTACTTGTAGAAAACCTCGCCCGAAGATTGCTTTTCTCATCGCCCATAAACGTTCGGGATGCATCTCCAAACCGATAATGAATAAGAACATCACCACGCCCAGTTCAGCCATATGGAGAACTGATTCTGCATCTTCTACCACGCCAAACACCGAAGGGCCAATTAAACAGCCTGCCACTAAATAACCTAATACGCTGCCTAAGCCAATACGCTTAAAAAGCGGCACGATGGTCACGCTGGTAGCAAGTAGAACAACGGTTTTAATCAATTCAGGGCTGACGACATTCGACATAGGGCAAAAAACCTTAGTAAAAACAGGGAGGATGAGAAGTAAGTTCTTTTGTATTCTAGCTTTTTTTGGGTAAATAAAAAACACAGAAAAGCAAGAAATTGGTATAATTTACAAAAACTTTACATGCCAAAAAATGGTCATCTTTCTGACCGCACTTTAGAGGTATTATGTCATTACAATTCAATATGATAGCGTTGTTGTTGGTTTTCTTAATCATTTTAGGCTTAATGAGCCAAAACAGCGCAATCACCATCTCAGCGGCTGTGTTATTAATCATGCAGCAAACCTTATTATCCAAATACATTCCCATACTTGAGCAATACGGGATAAAAATTGGGATTATCATTTTAACGATTGGTGTGCTTGCGCCGTTAGTGTCGGGGAAAATCCAACTGCCCGATCTCAGTTCATTTTTAAATTGGAAAATAGGCATCTCTATTTTAATCGGGGCATTAGTGGCGTGGTTGGCGGGCAAAGGCGTGCCATTAATGGGAGAACAACCAGTTTTAGTGACTGGATTATTAATTGGTACGATTATTGGGGTTTCTTTCTTAGGTGGAATTCCGGTAGGTCCACTTATCGCCGCCGGTATTTTAGCGATATTAGTAGGAAAATTTTAGATGAAAAACAAATGGTTATTTATCGCTGGGTTGAGCGGTTTTTTATGTGTGTCGATTGGCGCTTTTGCCGCCCACGGATTAAGCAAAGTTTTAGAACCTAAAGAATTAGCCTGGATTGAAACGGGTGTGAAATATCAAATGTTCCACACTATCGCCATTTTAGCGATTGGCATTTTACAATTGTGCCGTGAGTCATTCGCTACCAACAAAATGGCTAATTTCGCAGCAGGGACTTGGGCGTACGGTATTCTTCTTTTTAGCGGTAGTCTTTATGCACTTGCCCTTGGGGCTAGTAAATTTCTTGTTTGGGTAACACCAATTGGTGGCACGCTCTTTTTAATTGGTTGGCTTTGCTTGGCTTACGGTGGTTTTAAAAGTAAATAGATATGAAGAATAAATCAGTCAAACGTGAATTAAACCTGATACAACAATCTCTCTTTTCGAAACTCAAGGATATCATGCTGGTGGATCAACGTCGTTTATCTGCCCGCATTCATGGGATTGGAAAAATTAAAAGTCCAGAAGCTCAGCAAGCAGTGGCTGCTGAAATCCAGCTGCAGATTGAACAGGCCCAATTACGTGTAGAAAATCGTAAAAGTGCGGTTAAACATCCGATTGTTTTTCCAGAGAGTTTGCCCGTTAGCCAACGCAAAGCAGAAATTCAAAAATTGCTTTCTGAACATCAGGTCATTGTGGTGGCAGGGGAAACCGGTTCAGGTAAAACCACCCAATTGCCGAAAATGTGTTTGGAATTAGGTTTCGGCAATTTGGGCATGATTGGTCATACTCAGCCTCGCCGTATTGCCGCTCGTTCAGTGGCAGCGCGTATTGCAGAAGAGCTGGAAACTGAGCTTGGTGGTTTAGTTGGTTATAAGGTTCGTTTTAACGATCAAATCAGTGATGATACACAAATCAAATTGATGACTGATGGGATCTTATTAGCAGAAATTCAAAACGATCGTTTCCTCAATCAATATTCTTGCTTGATTATTGACGAAGCGCACGAACGCAGCCTGAACAACGATTTTATTCTCGGTTATCTGAAACAGTTGTTGCCACGTCGTCGTGATTTAAAACTTATTATCACTTCTGCGACCATCGATGTGGAACGCTTTTCCAAACATTTCAACAATGCTCCAATTATTGAAGTCTCAGGCAGAACCTATCCTGTTGAAGTGCGTTATCGTCCGGTGGTAGAGGAAGACGATCAAGATCAGCTACAAGGCATTCTTAATGCGGTGGATGAACTGCAGGCGGAAGGTCGTGGTGATATTTTGATCTTTATGAATGGTGAGCGCGAAATTCGCGATACCGCCGAAGCTTTACAAAAACAAAATCTAAAACATACGGAAATTCTACCGCTCTTTGCTCGCTTGTCTGCACAAGAACAAAATAAAATTTTCCATCCAAGCGGATTAAATCGCATCGTGTTGGCGACTAACGTCGCGGAAACTTCATTGACCGTACCTGGCATTAAATATGTGATTGACCCAGGTACAGCACGAATTTCCCGCTATAGCTATCGCACCAAAGTACAACGTTTACCGATTGAACCTATTTCACAGGCATCTGCTAATCAGCGTAAAGGTCGTTGTGGTCGTGTAAGTGAGGGGATTTGTATTCGTTTATATTCGGAAGAGGATTTTAATTCTCGTCCAGAGTTTACCGATCCTGAAATTCTGCGCACTAATTTAGCCTCCGTTATTTTGCAAATGACGGCATTGGGTTTGGATGATATTGAAGCTTTCCCGTTTGTTGATGCGCCAGATAAACGCCATATTCAAGATGGGATAAAACTGTTGGAAGAATTAGGTGCGTTTGAAATGGTTCGCACCAAAACGGGCGAGAAACGTCAATTAACAGCAGTAGGCCGTCAATTATCGCAACTCCCTGTGGATCCACGTTTAGCGAAAATGTTGTTGAGTGCCGTCTCACAAGGTGCGTTGCATGAAGTGATGATTATTGTCGCCGCATTATCTATTCAAGATCCGCGCGAGCGCCCACAAGAAAAACAGCAAGCTTCCGATGAAAAACATCGTCGTTTTGCCGATAAAAAATCAGATTTCTTAGCTTTCCTCAATCTTTGGCGTTATCTGCAAGAACAACAAAAAGAATTGAGCAAAAACCAATTCCGTCGTCAATGCCAAAAGGATTTCTTAAATTATTTACGCATTCGCGAATGGCAGGATATTTATCATCAAATTCGTTTAACCGTGCGTGAAATGGGCTTGCCGATTAATTCCGAAAAAGCCGAATATCAGCAAATTCATACCGCACTTTTAAGCGGCTTGCTTTCTCATATCGGTTTAAAAGAAGCGGAAAAACAACAATATCTTGGCGCACGTAATGCCCATTTTGCGATTTTCCCCAATTCTGTACTTTTCAAAAAACAACCGAAATGGGTGATGGCGGCTGAGTTAGTGGAAACCTCCAAGCTATGGGGGCGTATGGTGGCGGAAATCGAGCCAGAATGGATTGAGCCACTTGCTGAGCATTTAATTAAAAAATCCTATTCAGAACCGCGTTGGTCGAAATCTCGTGGGGCGGTGATTGCAGGTGAAAAAGTCACGCTTTATGGTGTGCCGATTGTGGCTGCACGGCCAGTGAATTACGGCTCTATTGACCCAACGGTGAGCCGTGAGATCTTTATTCAATCTGCCTTAGTGGAAGGGGATTGGAATACCAAACATAAATTCTTCAAAGAAAATCAACGACTTGTTCGAGAAGTAGAGGAGTTGGAACACAAAAGCCGCCGCCGCGATATTTTGGTGGATGACCGTACGCTTTTTGAATTTTACGATCAGCGTATTGGTACGGAAGTGGTCTCTCAAAAACATTTTGATACGTGGTGGAAAAAGGCGCAGCAAAAAGATCCCGAATTGCTTAATTTTGAACGCTCATTCTTGATTAATGATGATGCGGAACAGGTAAGCAAGTTGGATTTCCCGAATTTCTGGCATCAAGGCAATTTAAAACTCAAATTAACTTATCAATTTGAACCGGGTACCGATGCGGACGGGGTGACGGTGCATATTCCGTTGCCATTGCTCAACCAAGTGGAAATGACGGGTTTTGACTGGCAAATTCCAGGCTTGCGTGAAGAGCTGGTGATTGCGTTGATTAAATCGTTGCCGAAATCTTATCGTCGTAACTTCGTGCCGGCACCTAATTATGCCCAAGCTTTTTTAAGTCGTGCAGTGCCGTTGGAAAAACCGTTATTAGATACGCTGATTTATGAATTGCGTCGTATGACGGGCGTCACCGTAGAAGTAGAACATTGGAATTGGGAACAAATTCCAAGCCATCTGAAAATGACGTTCCGTGTGGTGGATGAAAACGGCAAGAAAATCGCGGAATCCATGAATTTGGATGAGCTGAAATTCAACTTAAAAGATCGTGTGCAGGAAAGTATTTCTGCAGTGGCAGATGATGGCATTGAGCAAAGCGGGCTGCATATTTGGAGTTTTGCAGATTTACCACAATGTTACGAACAAAAACAACGTGGTTTTAGCGTCAAAGCTTTTCCAGCCCTTGTGGATGAAAAAGATGCGGTGGGTATTAAACTGTTTGAAACAGAGTTTGAGCAAGCAGTGGCGATGCAACAAGGTCTGCGCCGCTTGTTGCTACTCAATGTGCCATCACCAATTAAGTATCTGCATGAAAAATTGCCGAATAAAGCTAAATTGGGGCTGTATTTTACTCCGTTCGGTCACGTGTTGGATTTGATTGATGACTGTATCGCTTGTGCGGTGGATAAACTGATTGCCGATTTTGGCGGTTTTGTGTGGGATGAAGCATGCTTTGAAAAATTGCGTGATTTCGTTCGAGAAAACCTTAACGAAGTGACCGTGGATATTGCGCAGAAAGTAGAGCAAATCCTCTCCCTTAACCATGCCTTAAATCAACGTTTAAAAGGTAAAATGGATTTCACTATGGCCTTTGCCTTTTCCGATATTAAGGCGCAGTTAAGCGGGTTGATTTATCCAGGCTTTGTGCAAAAGAGCGGTTATGATCGCCTACCGGATTTACAACGTTATTTACAAGCCATTGATAAGCGTATCGATAAACTGGCTCAAGATGTGAATCGTGATCGTGCGGCGATGCTACGCGTGGAACAAGTACAACAGGCTTACCAACAATTGCTTGCTAAACAGCCGAAATCTAAACCAATTTCTGATGAAATTGCGGAAATTCGCTATATGATTGAGGAATTGCGTGTGAGTTTATTTGCGCAGCAGTTAGGCACGAAGTATCAGGTGTCGGATAAGCGGATTTTGAATTTGATTCAATCTATTTAATTATGGGGATGAATAGGCATGGTTGAAGATAATGAGATCTACAGATTTATGTCAATTTACGAATTTTATGAGCTTTTTTTTAATAAAAAACTAAAATTGACAAAAGTAAATATTCAAAGTGACAAAAATGATGGAATTGAGAGCATATTAAATAATTTGGTTTCTGGTATTTCGCCTACAGAATATTTTAGCTTAAAAAAATCTTTTGATTCATCTAGAAAATGTAGATATATAACGTGTTGGACGCAGAGTTTTGATTCAATAGCAATGTGGTTTTTG
>ERZ772979.1578-NODE-1578-length-12765-cov-5.023839_pt1 | contig 12765 bp, 17 predicted proteins | sample MGYA00511130_ERZ772979 | MGnify/ENA primary metagenome ERZ772979 (study PRJEB29015, sample SAMEA2738103) | human oral metagenome | biome: human oral; feature: human-associated habitat; material: saliva | place: China | collected 2186 ... | reverse complement strand
TAAATAATTCAGTAATTAAACCAATGGAAGCAAGTAAAATACAAGAGGAATTTGCATTAAAAAATAATAAAGCACCTGAAATGTATACATTTTTTATAGTAGATAATTACTATGTATTTACTTCTTATTTTCAACCCAAAATACCTAATGCCTCAATAAAGGGAATTTGGGTAGATGCCACCACTGGTAAAGCTAAGTATGTCTTAGAAGATATAAGAATTAGGGCATATAAACCCTATACGGAGAAAGAAAATGCATATCCTTTTTAAGGGAACTATATAAAGTTAAATTCAATAGAAATTTAGGTATCTATTCGGTGAATATAATGGAAAATGGAGAACATTGTACATCAACAGTTTATAAATCTTTACTTGAAGCGAAACTTATTAAAAAGTTACCTTTTTGGGTAATTTGTACACCTAAATCTTTTTTAAAACATCTAAAAAGATCTAAACTAAGACATACGGCTGGAACTAAAAAAGGGAAGCTAGCAGAGAAAACAGTATTGAAAGATTTATCATAAACAAATAACAATGAAAATTCGTATTAAATATTTAATATTAGTAATGTTTTTATTCAATTGCAAAAGTTATAAGAGTCTTAAAATGGAAATAGATAAAAATAAAGCTATACCTTATAATGAATATTCACGAGAATTTCAAGAATGGGAATCTACAAAAAATATAAAGCTAGAAGAAGCTTACCAAATACACTTAAGTTACGCTTCAGAAAATCAAGATAGGATAAAACTTAAATCAAAGGAAGGATATCCTCTATTCTATGTTTACGAAGATTATTACATATTTTCAACAGTAACATATATTCATAAAATTGGTATTTTTAATTGTACAGGTATTTGGGTTAATGCAAATACAGGGGAAGTTAATTATGTTGAAGTCAATAAAGACCAAAATTTTCATACTGACCCAAATATTTGGCTAACTTCCTATAATGGCGAAAAGCTTTAGAGAAAATATTGTATAATATCAAAATTTAGGAACTTATAGTGTTATACCTATTGTTGGGGAGCAGTGTACAACTACAGTAAAAATATCGATAGAGGAATCTACAAAGGTTTTTTCAATATTCGATATAACATCAACAACTCAATCACCACAAGGTTTTTTGAAACTTTTAACAGAGGAAGGTGAACATACTTATGGAACTAAAAAAGGGAATAAATTAACAATAAATAAAGAGTATAGAGAGATTCCTTACATAGAAATTCGTGATTTCAAATTAAGTTATAACCAGCAGTTGAATAATTAGAAATACTGCTGTTGCGTTGTTTTTAGATAGTAAATAAATAGGGTTCTTCATAATCATATTGGTTGTCTTGTACATTGGTTATCAATTCTTTAATAGGAGTTTTAACAAATACAGATAATCCTAAAACTTGTATAATTTCATATATAGAGTATTGACTATCAAGCATTTTCTTTATATAAGCTATAAGTAGATAGCTTATAATTGCTATCCAAATATGAGTTTTAACGGCATTTTCAGAATGCCCCCATAAATGTTTTATTGTCAAATTTTGCTTTATCCATTTGAAAAAAACTTCTATTTGCCAACGATTTTTATATAAATTAGAGATTTCATATGCTGTAATTTCAAAATTATTAGTCAAAAATTCAAATAATTCATTTTTTTCAGTATCATAATACCCTATTAAACGTAATTTTTCAGGATATAATAGTTTTGATTTGTATTCAAACATTTGAATAACTCTATCATAGCGTAATCCTATAGCCTGATCTATATTAAAATTAGATTCAACTAATTGATATTTGATATTTTTCTTTGCTCTTGTTATAAAAAATGCTTCAAGAGAATGTATTCTATAGAGAGCTTTTAAGTCAATATAAGCCTTGTCCATGACATAGATATCATTTTTTACAGGTAGTATAACATCTAATATATTGCTATCATGATATTTACCATCTGTTATATGGATAAAAGTAGGAATATTACCTCTTAGGTCAAGCAAAGTATGAACTTTCACAGCACCACGAGAATATTTACCTACCGCCCAAGATAATAAATTGATACTTACAGAGATAGTAGTTGAATCAAGGGCATAAATATCACTAGGAATATTAACTTTTTTGATAGGTTCATCTATATAAAGAGGTCTCACCTTCTTTATCAGGTACTCACCGAAATCAGCAAAGATACGCCAGTCTCTTTTTTCTAAGGCTCGTGAAAGGCTTGAAACATTAACAGATTGTTTTATACCTAAATGATAGAGCTTGTTTGAATGGCTCTCTAAACATAAGCAAATGTTTCTCAATGAATTACGAGCTGTTAATTGCCCAAAAATAAGCTGTAGAAATAGGTTCCAGCAATTCAGATCTCGAACACCTAAGTCACCATCATAACGTTTAACACATTTATTAAATTCATACCTATTTATGAATTCTATAATTTGATAGAAAATGTATTTCCCTGAGTTCATTGCATTTAGATAAAAATGCAAATTTAGCTCAATTCAAATGTCAAAAAAAATATATCCTTGTAAAATATTATATGTCAATAAGTTACAATAAAAAATAAAAAATCAACGCAACACCAGTATTTTGTTATTAATAAATAGACGGATATACCTTATCATCTTTAAAAGAAATGCAATGCCGAGAGGGTAAGTCCTCCTCCACACTGAGGACATTTCTTAGTAAAACCTCTTGTCAGTTCTTTTTTTTCATGGTCTATATCAAAATGATAGGGATATATTTGGTGCCCCACAACCAATGCTTTTCCTACAACTTGATTGCAATGAAAACACCATACCTTAGGAGTGAAATAGGCTTTTATGGAGTACTTAAAGTCAGCATCTTCATAAGTATCTGTCTGTACCTTTTTATCTATTTCATCAAGGTCAGTAGGCTTAAGCCAATAGAGATAGTCAACCATATAACTCTCACTTTTAACTAACTTAAGGAGAGTAAATACTGGTCGGCATATTTTAAGTAGTTCCTCTTCAGGTATATAATCTCTTACATCATATCCTCCACTTAGTTCTAAGTTATCACTTAGGGTGTAATCAAAACGATCACAATAAATCATAGGGGATTTTTCAGGAGTAATTAGTTTTTGCATTTTAATATGTTTCAAAAATTAATGATTTTTTATCACCACTCCATCAACGAAAGAGGTGTACATTCAAGCCCCACTCTGGGGCATTAATGAAAAAACTCCATGCCAAGCCTGCTATCAGAAAGCCGTTATACAACCCCTGATTAACGGCAAGTCCTTTGGTTTCAGTGAAGAGTTAAAAGCGAATAGTAAAAAATGAACGACAGAGGGCATTTTTCACTCTTCACTCTTCGTTTTTCACTTAATTTGCTCTTCGTTCTTCACTCTTCACTCCCTGCTGCCCAATTCGATTCGCCAGCCAGCTAACATAAAAGAGTTGAAAGCTATGGTATAGCATGATAGGGAGCAGATAGAGTACTTTTTGGGTTTCGGGGATCCCTAAGACCATCACAAAAAGACTTCCATGTACCAGCGATTTCTTAGACCCACAAAAGGTGGTGGTGATGGTGTCTTCCCGATTGAATCCCAAGGCATGGGAAAGCCTTTTGAGGACTTCGTACACTATAAAAAACAAAGCTACTGAAGCCCCTGCAATGATCACAAAGACCATAGGAGATACCGAGAGGAATATCTGCTTGACAAAAGCATCGGAGAAGCTCTCATATACAATCAGCAAAATAATAAATCGGTCGAACTGACCTATCCATTTGCTGTATTTATCTACCCATTTCTTCAAAAGAGGATTCAATAATAGCCCCAGTACAATAGGAAGCAGTACTTTGAGTAATAACTGCTGAATAATTTCTCCTTGATCTACCTCTGCCGAGGTGTTTTCTAAGAAAAAGCCCATGAGAAGGGGGGTAGCTACAATCCCTATCAGTCCCGATATGGAGGCGTTGAATATAGCCGAGGTAATATTGCCTTTGGCAATAGAAACCATCACTACCGAGGAGGATACCGTAGAGGGCAAGCTCGCTAAAAAGAAAATAGAGAGCCATACCAATTGGTAGTCTGTACCCTTGGCAAGGGGGTAGAACAAGGCTACTAAAAGCGGAAAGAGGACAAAGGTACCTAGCTGTACCAATAAGTGCAGTTTCCAGTTCTTTATATCCCGAAATACCTCTTTGATATTGAGTTTTAACCCATAAAGCAAGAAAATGATACAAATCCCCCAATCAATAAAGCGGTTTAGGTTAAATACCGCATTGTATTCATCTCTATAAGGGAGGATTCTTGCCAAGAGGATCATGCCCACTAAGGCAAAAAGAAATTTGTTTTGTTTGTTAAATATCTTTTTCATTCTGAATAGGGTTTATTTTTCTAATTCGGTTCAATAAGATAAATAATAGGAGGTAGCCTATACTTATACTGCCCCATATAAGCAAAGTTCTCAAAGGACGATAGGGGAAATGCTGTAATATCTCTAGGGAAAGTAACCCATAAGGTACAAAAAATAGTCCTCTTTTCCATTGAAATAATAGAAAGGAAAGGAGTAATCCCACAGCATTATAGTAATAAAATAGAAAATAGATAGATAGTCCCCATGAGACACCATGTATGATAATATAAGTGAAGTTTTTTTCATAGAAAACACTCACCAAAGTATGTACTTCTATGGTTAAGAACCAACATCCTACTAAAGCTAAAGTATAGAATAGATATTTTTTCATAAGAGGTTATTTCTATGGGACAAAGATAATAAATTTAGGCAAAATTCTGGCAAAAAAAAAGACGATACTTTATACATCGTCTTTTTTTTTTCTAGATCCTATTTACTAAACTAATTATTCAACAATTTTCACTGCAGTTCCATTATCAATATTGATCTGTCCACTGGTGATTACCTGATCGCCTGCTACAAGCCCTTCTAATATTTCTACCTTGTCACCAAAGTTACGGCCACTCTTTACTGTAACCAATTCTGCCTTAGGTACAGCCTGTCCTTGGTCATCTTTTCCGGCAACTATCTTAAAAATTTTGTTCTGGCTTACACTCCCTACAAAAGCACTATGAGGCACGACAAGGGCGGTAGTAGCTTCTGTCTGTCCGGCAAACTGGGCACTGGCATACATACCTGCCTTGAGCTTTTTGTCCTTGTTAGCTACCAAAATTTCCACAGGGAACTTAAGGGCTCCATTGGATTTAGGTGCTATAAAAACAATCTTTCCCTCTACCGTATCTGATGAGGTACTGGGCTTTACCTCAATAGTTTGTCCTACTTTGAGTTTGCCTACTTGTGCTTCATCTACCGTGATTTTCAGCTTTAGATTGTCTATATTCACCACATTGAAAAGAGGTTGTCCTGGATTAACGAGAGTACCTTCTTCTACTTGTTTGCTACTTACAATTCCACTAATCTTACTTTTGACAGAAGTGTTGCCAGAGACAATAGCGGCTGAATTGTAATTAGCCTGTGCATTCTTAACTTGCAGTTGAGCTTGCTCCAATTGTCGTGCGGTAACGCCCCCTGTCTGGTAAGCACTTTCGAATCGTTTCAGATCGGACTTAGCTGTCTCAAGCACTGCCCTAGCATTGTCCAATTGTACATTGGTACGATCTGCCTTGGTAGTGGCAAGTACCTGTCCTGCTTTTACATAATCTCCTTCTTTTACATAAATCTTCACGATCTGCCCCCCTGTCTCAGAAGAGACATTGAGGTCTTGTTCGGCTACAAAAGTCCCATTGGCGGTAAAGAGATCCGATACATTCTCTTGGGTTACCTTGGCGGCACGCACAGCCACTTGAGCTTCCTTCTGGGCTACAATAGCCACTTCTTGTGCATTCTTTTCCTTATTTGCATACAAGCGATATGCCATAAAACCTACTAAGGCAAGGATAATAACTGCGGTAAGTATTTTCTTCATCGTTCTAAATTTTATATTTTAAGTGAACTCTTTAAGGATCTTAATTCCTTGTTTCAGGGCGCAAAGGTAAAACAAAAAACTTAATAAACAAAAAAAGTTTCCAACTTTTTTTAAGCAGATAATTAAGTGCAAAAATCAAAAGCATAATCTGCGAGTCCTCACAGACAGATATAGGGCGAAAAGTAAAAAAATCTCTTGTCAATTTTCTTTACTTTTTGTACCTTTGCACTTTAACCACTGACAATTCCCCTACTCCCCAAAGGGAAAGTACAGACAACTAACTCATGAGAATACTTATACTTCTTATCATTGCCTTTATCTTTGTAGGCTGTCAAAAGGATAACTCTCCCAAGGTAGCACCTCCGCCTAAGAGTACCAATACTTTGATTGGTTATTGGCAGCGGGAGCACACTGCCTCCTGTGGAGAGGACGAAATTCTGCTCTTTACAGAAGCCAGAATAGGTTGGGTCCCTTTGCAGGAGAACACTTGTACCTTGGCTTATCCAAAAATCATAGAATATACCTACACCCCAACAGAGGTTGGAAAACTCTCAGTGGAGGGAATGTCCTCTTCTTGGGAATATTCCTTTAGGAATGGACAACTTTCCTTGAAGAAAACAGCTACAGATGCCGCTCATTCCTACAGACGAATTACCGCCGAGGATTATGAGATATTTATCAAAGCTCACCAAAGAAAACCTTAATCTTTTGGTATATGATTTCCATTTATAAGTTAAAACCTAAATTCCAACAATTGTTACACCCTTTGTTGGTATGGCTACACCAAAAGAAAGTAACCGCTAACCTCATTACAGTGGTGGCTATAGTGTTCTCGTTTTGCATTGGAGTACTCTTCTGGGAAGCCTCAGTTGTACCATTTTTCTTTCTGGCATTGCCAATAGGACTACTTATCAGAATGATACTCAATGCCCTCGATGGTATGATGGCGCGCGAATTTGGACAAACTTCTCGACTGGGAGAAGTTCTCAATGAACTGGGGGATGTCGTCTCCGATGTGTTTATTTTCTTCCCTTTGCTAAAATACCACCCCGAAAGTCTCTACTTAATAGTAGTTTTTATTGTACTAAGTGTTCTTAACGAATTTGCGGGTATCATGGGAAAGGTATTAGGTGGCCAAAGGCGTTATGACGGACCTATGGGCAAGAGTGACCGCGCGCTACTGGTGGGTATCTATGGACTGATCTCTTACTTTGGAGTAGGGATAACAGCTTATTCTCAAGTGATTTTCTCCATCATCATTGCTCTGTTGCTCCTGAGTACTTTTATCCGCTTAAAAAAAGGACTCTATGCCGATGCCCAATAGTAAATATGCCGATGTACCACTGCGTATCCGCAGCTGGGGGGTCATGATCTGTATCTTTGCCGTGGCTATCTTCCACCCTTATACCATGTACCTCTTTTGCTTATGGATAAGTTTCCAAGGGATGACCGAGCTGGGAAGGCTCTTTAGGTATGAGACTACCTACTGGCGTATAGCTGTCCCCTTATTACAAGGAATACTACTTATAGGCTGTCCCGCTTATCCTGACTATATGATAGGGGCTGGTATCTTTGTTTGTATAGGGCTTATCCTAAGTTGCTCCCTTAGGCAAATCCCCTTAGGACTCCCCATCTCCCTTCTGATTGTTTTGGTTGCTTACCCTCACTTGATTTTCTTGCGTATGGAACCCCAAGGGGTACTGTGGTTGATCTTCTTAGTGGTAGTCACCGAACTGAATGACATTCTCCAATACCTCACAGGCAAGGCCTTTGGCAAGCGGAAGATCCTACCCAAAATAAGCCCCAACAAAACCATAGCAGGATTCTTAGGCGGTCTACTGCTCTCCCCTATACTGAGTATGGCTATAGGCAGCTTGCTTGACCTACCTATATCACTCCTGAGCTTAGCGCTCATAGGATTCTTTCTTAGCTTCTGGGGGTTCTGGGGAGATGTGACCTTCTCCTACCTCAAGCGAAGAGCAGGGGTCAAAGACACAAGCACGCTTATCCCTGGACATGGCGGGCTCTTAGACCGTATAGATAGCCTATTGTTCAACTGTATTTGGTTTTACTTATGGATCCTTCGATAAGCCCCTTCTCCAGCTGTTTGCTCTTCTCAGGGGGTGGTACCCGCTTTGCCCTCTACAATGGTATGTATGCAGCTCTGTGTGAGATAGGCAAAGCACCTGATCTGTTGATTGCTTCTTGTGGAGGTGCCTTTGCTTCCTTGGTAATCAATGCTTTCCCTACCCACGAGGAGCGAAAAGCGTATTTGCAATCTCGGGAATTTTACCACTTTATCCTAAGTCTTTTCCTTACCCCCTATAGTAAGTTGCATCGTTTGGGATTTTTAGCGCTGCAAAAGCGCTATGACAAGCGCCCCGCTCCCTTTGTAGAAGATGTATATCAGCGCTATTTAGTAGAAATGGCACAGGATCTTTCTGCCTTACTTCCTTCTTTGTCCAAGGTATCTTTTTCGGCTACCTTACCTACTATCATCATAGGAGCAAAGATGCTCTTCACCCCCCATGAGTGTGGCTCGTCCCGAGGGGGAAGAAAGCTCTACCAAGAGGTACTCTTTACTGACCCCGAGACCGCCCAGAAGATCCCTCCTTCGGCGCTACAACATACCGAGCCCAACTATATTCATTCGGCAGTAGCTTCTAATATACTACTCAATACCGAAATGCCTATACTTAGAGCAGCTCGTATTTCGATCTCCGACATGTTCTATGTAGCACCTGTGGCTTATCAAGATTCCTATTATGCAGGTGGAGCTATTGACCTTGTCCCTATGGAACTGGCCTATACCCTTTCTGCTGAGGTGATAGCTGAGCGCAAACAGGCCTACTCCCCTACAGAAGAAGCCTTGGTGCGTGCCGTCTTAGGTTTTAGTGGCAATGAGCGGCTGGCTACAGTGGCCTCCTACCCTGCCCTATGGGTAGATACACGTAGGGCTACCTCTGTTCTAAAAGGATTTTATTCAGAGAAATATATAGATTGGAAACGCCTAAGTATTGGTATTCGTTTTCCCAAGGACTACTCTACTTACTTTCAGCAAATAGAAAAACAATGGGACTATGGCTATCAAACTATTCTTAACACCTTTAGCTCATGAATGTATTTATCATAGGAGGCACCTCTGGCATAGGCCTTGCCTTAGCCTCCTTCTACCAACAAAAAGGCCATCGTGTAGGGGTCTGTGGCAGAGACCTTAGCAAGCTCTCTACAGAATTACCCTTTGAGAAATATGAGGCCGATGTCATAGACAAAGAACTATTAACCAGCGTAATACATCAATTTATCAACTCCTCTGCCCTATCCCTACTGATCAACTGTGCGGGTAGCTATGCCGAAGATGTGGTAGGAGAGATCTCCTATGACCAGGCAGTGGCGATGCTACAAACCAACATTATAGGGGCTATCAACACCTTGGAAATAGGACGAGAACTCATGAGGAATAGCGGCGGACAAATCGTTCTATTGGCTTCTATATCAGGAATTTTGGACTATCCTGAGTCAAGCCTCTACACCAAAACCAAACGCAGTGTTTTGCAAATAGCCGATGCCTATAGGCGTGCCCTGCGTCCCTTCGGTATCCATATCACAACCATTGCTCCTGGGTATGTAGCTACCCAAAAGCTACACGAGTTGAATCAAAACAACCTATCCAAAAAACCTTTTGTGGTAAGTGAAGCAAAAGCTGTAGCGGAAATTAGCCATGCTATTGCCCAGAAGAAGCCGCTACACCTCTTCCCTGCCCGTATGAAGTGGCTCATGTGCCTGCTCTCTTTTCTACCTAAGCCTCTGCTATCGCTGATTATGTACAGAAAAGCTAAGTGGATGCAAGCTAACAACTAATTTTAATAAAAAATTAGGTGATTAAAAAATATTTATCTATTTTTGTCGCATCAAAATCATTATACCATGAACACAGGTTTTTTCAAAAGTCATGAAGGGGCTGAGATCTTCTTCTATGAGTGGAATTACAAACCAGGACAAAAGACCCTTATCATAATCCATAGGGGACATGAGTATGGCGAGCGCCTGCAGGAGTTTGCCACACATCCTCTGTTTGCCTCTTACAATATCTTTGCTTTTGATATGCGCGGACACGGACATACCAAAGCCGGTGTATCACCAGTTTTCATGGACTCAGTAAGGGATCTGGACACCTTTGCCAAGTTCCTACAACAATCCTATGCAGTACGTGAGGAAGATATCTTTGTGGTAGCCAATAGTATTGGCGGGATGATTACATCGGCTTGGGTGCATGATTTCGCCCCACGTATCGCGGGTATGGCGCTATTGGCGCCTGCCTTTGAGATTAATCTTATTGTTCCTCTGGCAAAACAAGCCATTGAACTAATGCTAAAGATCAATCCTAAGCTCATTGTCAAGAGTTATGTAAAGTCTAAGATGCTTACTCGAGACCCAGAGCAACAGCGTGCTTATGATAATGACCGCTTTATCACCCGCTCTATCAATGGGAAACTACTCATCGACCTTGCCAATGCCGGCAAGCGATTGGTCGAAGATGCTGCTGCGATCACTACCCCTACGTTGCTACTTTCGGCAGAAAAAGACTTTGTGGTGATTAACCGACAACAGAAGCAGTTCTATGTAAACTTATCCTCCTCTCTAAAAGAGTTTATCACCTTAGAAGGCTTCCACCATGGAATTCTCTTCGAACAAGGCAGAGAAGAAGTCTATAAGCTCCTACAACAATTCATACAAAAGGCTTTCCATACACCCCTTACTCCCCCTACGCTGGCTCCTGATCTCTTTACCCAAAAAGAGTTTGAGACTATGCAATATGAGTTGATCCCCAATGGGGAACGATGGAGTTACCGCTTTCAGAAATGGGCATTGGGCAAGTTTGGACACCTCAGTGATGGTATGACGGTAGGCCTTACCCATGGATTCGACTCCGGAACTTCTATGGATTATGTGTATAAGAATACGCCCCAAGGCAAATGGGGTATAGGTCGCTGGATGGATAAGAGCTACCTGAATGCCATAGGTTGGCGTGGGGTGCGTATCCGCAAGGGACACCTATTAGAACAAGTAGAAAAAGCCATACAAGCACTACAAGCCCAAGGGAAGAAGGTGAAAATATTCGATATCGCTGGGGGAGTGGGTAACTACCTCTTTGACATCAAGCAGCGCCACCCTGAGGTGGAGATTGTCATCAACGAATTCCTACCTGCCAACATACAAAAAGGCGAACAAATCATCAAAGAACGTGGTTACCAAGGTATCCGTTTTACCAATTATAACTGTTTTGAGGCTGATACTTACCGCAAACTGGATTATGCGCCCAATATCACCATTATCTCAGGTATTTTTGAGCTTTTTGGCGACAATGCCTTGGCTGCTGAGGCCATCAAAGGGGTAGTTTCTATCTCGGACAATGGTTATATCGTCTACACAGGTCAGCCTTGGCATCCTCAACTCAAGACCATCGCCTTTGTTCTGAAAAGCCACCAAGAGAAAGACTGGGTGATGCGTCGCCGTAGTCAGCGAGAATTGGACGGGCTTTTCGCTCTGCAAGGGGTAAAGAAAGAAAGCATGCTGATTGATGACTTTGGAATCTTTACCGTTAGCTTAGGGCAAGTGAAGAAATAATTATTTGAGAAAATATGAAGATAATTTATGCCTTTATAATAGCACTTATCCTCTCTGTACTCGCTTTTTTTCTTGCTATTAGAATCACTGATAGTACAGGAGCGGCACTCTTTTTATTGGGAATGCTACCTGTAACCTTTTTTATCATCTTTACATATACAAAACTATTAGATATTTTTCATGTAAGAAAGTTTGTATATGTAGCCTTATATACTTTTATAGCTTGCTATGTAATGGTTTTTATGACCACTTTCAGTTTAGGTTCAGATGGTAAGTGGGGCGTTGGGTATGCCTTTTGGGATTCTCTTCATTTAATGATGGATGTTTATTTGCTTATTTGCAATATAGCTATTACACTTATTTACAGCACTTTGTTTGTACTTTTTAGCCGACTTTCAAGAAAGAAAGACAAGTAAACTTGTATACATAGGCGTAAGCTGCAAAGAAGAAAGCCATACAAACTAATCAAACCTAATGCTACAGCGATAGAAATAGCGTATAGGCTTTCCCCACTGTTGTGCAGGAATCAGTTTGGGGAACTGCTCCATAGCGCGTTGCACCTCTTTTCTTATATACAGAGAAGAAGTCACACAGCGGACAAGCTCTATACTTCCGTCCTTTTCCACACTGAAAAGAACAGTTGCTCCTCCCTCCAATTCCTTATAAGGACTTTTAAGGATGTTTTGCTTTAGATACTCAGAGAAGAAATGATAAAAGCAAGCATCTCTTTCCCTTACGCTCACGTCCTTACATTGTACAAACATAGGTTTTTGTTCCATTGAAGGAGAACAAGTCGTATTTATAAGCTCCTCTTCCTCAATATCCATTGAAGGAATAGTGTCTTTCTCTTGTGTGTATCCTATACAAGGAAATACAATCCATAAGGAGACGAATAAAAAAATACCTGTTGAAAATCTGCTACCCATAGAGAACTCTTATAATATTTCTAATAGAAATGTAAATAATAAGAATATTAAATAGAATAAAAAACAAAGATAATATCCTTCTTACTTTACAGATGAAAAATATAAGGAAAGCTACAATAGCTATGGTAGGAATATATATAGACAAAATATAGTACATATAATCATTCATATATTTCTTCAAATAACAAAGATATAAGAATAGAGATAACACAGAAATAATATCTGCTATAACGAGAAATCTATAAATTTTTTTACTATATCTTTTTAATTTCATTTTTTTACTTATTAGAAGGGTTTGATATTTCTTCAAT
>ERZ772979.1577-NODE-1577-length-12766-cov-4.090866_pt1 | contig 12766 bp, 7 predicted proteins | sample MGYA00511130_ERZ772979 | MGnify/ENA primary metagenome ERZ772979 (study PRJEB29015, sample SAMEA2738103) | human oral metagenome | biome: human oral; feature: human-associated habitat; material: saliva | place: China | collected 2186 ... | reverse complement strand
GTGAGTAAAATCATTTTAAGAGAGCTTTTTAAAGAAATAAAAATATATTTTTTTGAAAATCAGTGAGTTTCTTTTAATAATTTAATTGTCGTTTTTTACAGTTTATTAAAAGAACTAAGAGAGGTTATAAAAAGATTAATATTATGAAATATATCGTTATCCTTATGGGACTATTTAGCTTTTTTAATACGCAGGCTCAAATTGAGCGTGTAGAACCGCCGTTTTGGTGGGAAGGTATGCAATATGCTGAGGTACAGGTGTTGCTCTATGGCAAAAATATAGCGCAATATCGCGTGGAAAGCGACTTGCCTATCACTAATGTGCTGAAAATGGAAAATCCTAACTATCTATTCGTTACCATAGATACTAAAGGTAAAAAAGCAGGTAACTACTCGATTTCTCTTCTACAAAAGAACAAAAAAGTGGGTAGTGTGGCTTACGAATTAAAGCATAGGCGCGAGGGCTCCGCTCTTCGGAAGGGCTTTGATAGCTCGGATATGATTTACTTGCTGATGCCTGACCGTTTTGCTAATGGTAATGCTGATAACGATTCGCATTCGGCTCTTACTGACAAGCTCAATAGAAAAGCTTCTGACGGTAGGCACGGAGGTGATATACAAGGCATTATCAATCATCTGGATTATATACAGACCTTAGGGGCTACCGCTATATGGAGTACCCCCTTGTGCGAGGACAATGAACCGCAGCATTCGTATCATACTTATGCCCAAACTGATGTCTATAAAATAGACCCTCGCTATGGTACCAATGAGGAATATATACAGCTGTCTAAGGCTTTGCACAAGAGGGGTATGAAGCTCATCAAAGACTATGTGACTAACCACTGGGGGAGTCAGCATTGGATAGTGAAAGATTTGCCTTGCTATGATTGGCTGCATCAGTTCCCAGGGTACGGACAGAGTACTTTTAGGATGAGTACCCAAATGGATAGCAATGCTTCAGAATGGGATAAAAAGTATTGTGAGAAGGGGTGGTTTGCGCGCTCGATGCCTGACCTTAATCAGGCGAATCCGTTGGTGCTTAACTACTTGACACAGAATGCTATCTGGTGGATAGAGTATGCTGACCTTGATGGGCTGCGCGTAGATACGTATTCATACAACGACAAAGAGGGCATCGCTAAATGGACGAAAGCGATTATGGATGAGTATCCGCACTTTAATATTATGGGTGAGGTGTGGCTCAACCAAAGCGCTCAGGTGTCGTATTGGCAAAAGGACAGTCCGATAAGTGCCATACAGAGCTACAATACTTATCTGCCTACAGTGATGGATTTTCCACTTTTTAATGCAATAGGTGAGGCGTTTCGCGCTGCTCCGTCGTGGGATAAGGGTATGATACAGCTGTATGACAATTTGGCGAATGATTTTCTATATAAGGATATTAATAACTTGCTTATCTTTGCTGAAAACCACGATACAGCACGCCTCAATCACGTATATCCTAAGATAGCTGATTACAAGCTTATCATCAGTATGTTGGCTACGGCACGCGGTATTCCGCAGTTGTACTACGGCAGTGAGATAGGTATGGCAGGCGACAAGAGCAAAGGTGATGGCCATATACGGCAGGATTTCCCTGGTGGTTGGGAAGGTGATGCGCAAAACGCTTTCACTGCTGCTGGGCGTACGGCTATCCAAAATGAGTATTACGATTTCACCGCTAAGCTTTTTAACTGGCGTAAGGATAAGGCTGTGATTCACTATGGTAAGACTAAGCAATATCTGCCTGAAAACGAAGTGTATGTCTATTTTCGCTACAACGATACCGAGTCGATAATGGTTGTGCTTAACAATAGCGAAAAGCCGCAAACGCTTCAGCTGAACCGCTTTGCTGAGAGTTTGGCGGGATTTTTGAGGGGTACAGATGTGATATCGGGGAAAGAGATTGTTTTAGGTGATACTTTGGAAATAGGAGGGAAGACTAGTTTTATTATAGTGATGAATAAAAAAGAATGAAATAAGAATTATGACGAATATTATTACAAGATCCTTTTAATACCCAAAATTTTAATAGATATGGCTATTGTTTGAATAACCCACTGGTGTATGTGGATGAGAATGGGGAGCTTATATAGGAGGTTCTCAAGCTAATGGTACCTATAACCCTTTTAAATGGGACTTTAACAATGTTGATAGTTGGATAGGAACGGTAGGAGGCGTCTCGGGAGGCGTAGCGGCTTATGCAGGAGGGTTAGCTTCGGCAGGATTAGCAGCCTATGGAATTACCGGAGGAGTTATAGGAGGTGCTGTAGCTTGGTGAAAATAAAAATAATTAATAAAGAATTTATTATGATTTTATTTGACAAAGGTTTTATGCTAAACGACTGGAAAACTGTATATGTAGGATTAAAAAAACATTGGCTTACTCCTGAAGAAGTACTATCTTATTGTGAATATGGCTATATACTATGTAGTGAGGAAATGTTTAGTGGAATGTATATGTCGTCTGAACTCTCAGATGAAAATCTTTTAAACTTAACAAGAAAGATATATCCTGACCCGATTTGGGAAAAAATTGATGATGATCTTTATGAAAGACAAATAGAAGTAAGTAAGAATTACTATTTATTTTGGGCTGTGGAAAAATTATTAGAAATAGTAGCTTTAGGTAAAGATAAAACATCTAAATTATATGAAGTAGATATGATACATTCAGAGTTTGACTTTCCTATCGAATGGCATAATTTCATATATTATATGCCACCTAAAAAGGGAGAAAAGATGGGAATAGATGTTTTGTATGATAACTTAATAGAATATATAGATAATTCTACAAAACGATTAATAGAGAGTAAGACTATAGAGCTGAAAAAGGTATAATAGCTGAAAGACGAAACTTTGATGCTATGGGGCACGAGTTAGTTCATCTGTCTCAGTATACTGCATTAGCAGGACAATCTGCAGGAATTGTGACTAAAAATTTTATGGATTTATTAGAATATCATGCTTATAGTTTTGAATTTAGTTTAGGAAGTGGTTATTCACGGTTTAATAAAAGATTGTGTTTTTATGAATACCTCTTGGCAATGGGGGGCTTCTATCAGTGCAAAACTTATAACTCTTTTACATCATGGTAAGAAGAAGAGTATACATATTGATCTTACTTTCTATTTGTTTTATAGCTTGCTGTTATAAAGGTCCTTATACCTCTTACGGTTCAATAAGACAAAAAATTAGATCTTTTTCTAAAATTACTGAGAATTATGAACTAATTGATACAACAGCTTTGTATAAATTAGATGCTATTCAAGAGTACACTCATTATAACCTAACTGAAAAGAGGGTGTCATTTTATGAAAAAGATGATGCACACTATTATCCTTATACTCAGTATTTTAAATTTTATTCTAATGGGAAATTAGGTGTTTTTTTTATTTCCAAACGAGACACTTTATTTCTTAAACGTGAAATGTTTAATCCTGAGAAAGCTATAATGGGCTATTATTACATTAAAGGGAATGATATTAAAATAAAAACAGCAGGGATAATCAATTGTTATCTGTATGTTTTTAAAGAAAAAGGGAAAATAAAAAATGATACTATTACCTTAATGTTAGATAGTTCTATCGAAGAAATATATAAGAAGAAAACTATTCCAAAAGAACTTTTAGAAGGTTGGGAACCTGATTGGTAAACTTTTAGTGTAATACAAAACTTATAACTCTTTTACATCATGGTAAGAAAAGTTTCCTATATATTATTTTTCGTCTCAGTATTGGCAAATACTTTTTCTTGCCAAATGATGAATAAAAGTAAATATAAAAATTGTAATGATATAATCGTTACAGAAAATATTTTTTCTTTGATAGATACCACTCAAATTTATAATATTGAGCATTTAAATACTGGTTATAATAGTGGTTTTTGTAAATTTTCTTCTACAGGAAAAATTCAATTTCTTTTCTTAGATAATGAAAATAGGTATAAAAATACTCCTAAAAAGTATGAAAGAGGGAGTTATTATATAGGAAATAGATTTTTAATCTTGAAAACGTTTGTAAAATACCCACAAGGAGGAATAAGAACGAAGAAAATCCTTACAGCTGTGCGAGATGGAATTCTCTATTTTAGGTATGAAGATGAGTGTGAAAAGAGTATAAGGTTAACTCCTATCAATGCAAAATACAATCAACAATAGTTTTTCACCAAAATAGGAAGCCTTTTTATCAGTACAGAACTATCTATATGAGCTGCCATCTACTGCGATTATCTTAGAAAGCTTATTGATGTGACAGAGCGTAGACGCTTTTATAAAATAATCTGCTTACTGAGAGTTTGGCGGGATTTTTGAGGGGTACAGATGTGATATCGGGGAAAGAGATTGTTTTAGGTGATACTTTGGAAATAGGAGGGAAGACTAGTTTTATTATAGTGATGAATAAGTAAAAAAAGAATAAAACAAGAATTATGAGGAATATTATTACAATAGCATTATTAGTAGGGTGTGTTTTTTTAGGGAAAGCACAGAATGAGGCGGATAAATGGCTTAAAGCGGTGTCGCAACAGCAGGGGATTGCTATTGAGTGGCAAGAACGCCCTACTTCTTTGATTAAAGAAGGAATAAAGAGTTTTGTAGGTTACTATAAAGGGGACTTTGTGGCTTCTCTTTCAGTAGGAAAATCTGTTTCGGGGAGTTTTAATTATCAAGGGACTTCATACGAAATTTCCGATAGTAAAGGACAATTGGTATTTTATAAAAGTGAACAAGGTATCTGTGGCAATCAGGATAAAGAAGCTCATAGGCATAGCGCTCACGCAAGACCGGTTTTAGCTGCTGAAGAAGCACAACCGAAGATTGCTAATACCCAAGTGCTAAGGGTATACCGATTGGCAATGCACATTCCTTATAGCACATTTACTACTTCACATTTTGAAGAGAAAGTAGAAAAAGTAAAAGCCTTTTGGGCGAACACTGAAGCTTTTCTTAACGAAATGTATATGCGCGATTTAGGGGTGCGCTTTGAGGTGGTAAATGACGAACGCCTTATCATCAAAGACGAAACCCAAGAAACTTTTGCCAGAACTCACAATGCTAGTTACGTAAAGGATAATTCTACAATCGTTATTAATAATCTTATAGGAGAGAATAGCTATGATGTGGGTATCTCTATCGTATTTACTTCTTCTCAGAAAAGTCATATCAGAGGGTTGGCCTATTTTGAAGGGGTTTATCAGCCTAATACTAAAGCTGATGCCGTAGCTGTACTTACCAAAGAAGTCATAGCTCACGAAATAGGACACTTATTTGGCGGTAGGCACACTTTTGGCAGTCATAAAGGTTCGAGTGCCTACGATAGCGAAAAAACAGAACTCGGTAGCGGTACTTCGGTGATGAGCTATGGTAGTCCTCGTGATTTTTTCTCGTTATCGAGCATAGAGCGCATACGCCAGCGATTGACACAAGTACCCGCAAAAGCCAAAGATAAGACTTTTGCTACCCAAGCTCCGCGTATAGACCGCAGCAAGCTCAAAAATCATTATACGATTCCGAAAGGTACTTTCTTTCAGTTTTATATTCCCGCTACTGACCCTGATAGCAACGTCTTGCTATATGCTGTAAATCAGCACGATGTACGCAATGCAGATGAAACCCCTGTAACGCAATACGCTATTTATAAACCTACTGCCGCTAACCCTGTTACTATTAAAACAGAGTATCACGAAAATTCTGGAAAAGTAGTGGCTAATAACGGTTTAGCTCATCAGACAACGGGTACTTTTACCTTTTGGTTGGGGGTAAGTGATGCACAACCTCAGCAGGCTGCGGATTATATAGTGCAATATGATTTGACAGAAACAAAGGTTACTGTAAAAGAGGGGACACCTTTTGAAATTACTACTACCCCTAAAAACAAATACAAAGGTGGTGAGAAAATATCGCTGCAATGGAAGGTTGATGCCACTATTTTTGCAGGTACAAAGGTGCGTGTGCTGCTGTCAGATGATTTAGGGAAAACGTTTAAGCATATTGTTTTGGCTGAAACGGCTAATGATGGTGCTGAAGAGGTTACTTTGCCTAATATCAATACTTCAAAGGCAGTGCTGAAAGTAGAGGTAATAGAGGGGGTGGCGTTTGCGCTTACAGATTATCACCCGCAAACGGGAGGCTTTACTATTGAAAAAGACAACAATCTTGCTTCTGAGCCTTTGGCATTTGTAGCTACTACTTTGCCTCAAGACCTTAATCTTGCTTGTGCTAAGGAAGTGCCTACAGTGGTAATGCCTACCACAACAGGGGGCTGTGCGAGTGTAAGTTATCGTATGGAAGAGAAGAAGACCGCTGTGCTGTGCGATAATCGTTTTACCTTATTACGTATCTTTACCGCAACTGATGGTTGCACCACGCTAACGCATACTCAAACCATAAAAGTAGCTGACAATATACCACCTACTTTTGTAGGAACTTTGCCGCAGGATATTACTATAGAAGAGGGAGAGCCTATTCCTCTACAAAAAAGTATTTCGGCAGAAGATACTTGTGCTGGTGCGCCAACGGTTAAACGTTCAGAGAGAGAAGAACTCAATGAAGAAGGCAAACGCGTTAAAATCATCTACCAATGGGTAGCACGTGATATATGCGGTAATGAGGCGGCACACATTCAGACCATTTCGATTACTCCTAAAAAAGTAGTACCTCCTGCTGCTAATGATAGTGCTGAAGTGGTTATTTATAATGGAGTATCTACTGATGACGCTAATAATTACTTCCGTATAGCGAATACAGACCCTAATAGTCCCATCTCGGTGATTATTTTTGATGAAATGGGACTTAAAGTATACGAAAGCGACCATTATCAGGAAAGGGGAGAGGTATTTAGAGGCTATCCGAATGTAAAAAGCGTAATAGGTAGTAATAAAGCCTTAGCTGGTACTTATTTCTATATAGTTAAATACTACAAAAATGGCAAACAAGAGTCCGCAAAAGGATTTTTGTACGTCAGGTAGTCTTACTCTAAAGACCTGAGAATTATTAAATAAAATAATATTATTAACAAAAATTATAATAATTAGCTTGCTAATTGATTTTTAGTTCGTACCTTTGCACCGTCAAACTAATATCAGTAATGAAAGCAATATTATATTATTGTTGCGCATTGGTTATAGGTTTGCAAGCCACCAATGCGCAACAAAAAACTCAAGAACTCTTCAATTATTTTTTACAGCCTCAACCTATTAGCTGGGCAGTATCTCTTCCTAACGCACCGTCGTTACCTATCAAATGGCAAGAGCGAAAAGTTGCATCTCAACCTCGAGAGTTCCGTAGTTTTGTAGGTTATTATCAAGACCATTTCGTAGGAGTAATAACCCTTAGCAAGGAGTATGCTACTGGCGAAATCTTCTATCAAGGCAATTCGTATCTATTAGAGACTTTAGAAAAAGGAGTAGTTAGCATAAAGAAAGACCAATCTTCAAAAGCCTGTGGCGTACAAAATTCTTCTGAAAAACAAAGTCTTACAAGCAGACAGTACTATGAAGGCAATGAAGATAAGAATGACCCACCCATTGAGAAACCAGAAATATACAATTCGCTTTACCCTGATGCTCTTATTCACACCGATGGGGTATTTAGGCACTACCGATTGGCACTTCCGGTAGATTACAGCATTTACAATTCGAAATATTTTAATAGAGATGTAAATAAGGTTAAGGCATTTTGGTATGCTACTATTGCCTTTGTGAATGAATTATACCGCAATGATGTAGGGGTGGATTTTACTTTGGTAGATGATGAAGCACTTATTTTTACTACTGAAAAAGATCACCTATTCCGCAGAAGGGAAGCAGCTAATGAGGTAGTGAACAATGGTACTATCAGTTTGAACAAACGTTATGACCCTAAAAAGTATGATTTGGCAGTTATTCTGACTGATTATAGGGAGAAATATAACGGGTTGGCGATGGTTTATTCAGCTTATGAGCAACATAACAAAGCAAATGCTGCAGCACGCCCTATAAAATCTTCAACCATAGCTCACGAGATGGGACATATGTTTGGGGCAGACCATACTTTTTCTAACGGAGGGCAGTATTCTAGCAAGACTGAAATAGATGCGGGGCAATCTATTATGAGCTACGGGCACGAGTACCCTCGTGATTTCTTCTCATTGATAAGTTTGGAAACTATACGCAGATTTTTAGGTAACTCGATGGCGTATTATGCTGATGAAGCACGTACTCAAGTAGCTGGCAAACGTGTGGAAGGTACCGGCTCTAACCTTGTGTATGGGGTGAAGAGTAATAACCAGCCTCCTGTGCTTGACCGTTCGCACTTAAAGAAAGAATATGTAATTCCGAAAGATACCTACTTTCAGTTTTACCTAACAGGTAAAGATCCTGAAAATGATACCATTACTTATATAGCTCACCAAGCAGATAGGCGTTTTCACTCTACTAGTTCAAACGCCCGCTTTATGACTTACAAGGGGAAAACCAATGGTAATATACGCTTTGAGACTACTTGGTTTGAGCAAGAACGCAATACTTTTGTGCCAATAGCTGCTACTTCGCCTTTAAACTATACCCCTGGTGTTTTTACTTTTTGGTTGGCTGCTGCTGACCATAACAGAGCTGACCGCAATCACGTGGTGAAGTATGATGTGGAGGAAGTAAAAGTGAAAATAGCTGAAGGGAAACCTTTTCAAATACAAAACTTTGACAATGGTAGTTGGGAACAAAATCGCACTTACAACGGAGGGCAGTTGCTCACCCTACATTGGCAAGTAGATGAAAATATTTTTGGAAAAGATAGTAAAGTTAGGATTTTGCTATCGGATGACTCGGGAAAGACTTATAAATACATACTGAAAGAGATTGCTGATAATAATGGAACGTGTGATGTGATACTCCCCAACATCAATATAGGTACTACTCACGGATATTCTGGCAAACGAAGAGGACAAGGAGTCATAAAAATAGAAGTGATAGATGGTTTGGCTTTTGCTCTTTCGTGCACTAAACCTTATCACGTAGGTGGTTTTATGATTGATAAGAACAAAAATGCCCCTACGCCGCTTGCCTTAGTAGCAAGTAGCCTACCTGCTCAACACATTACAGTAGCTTGTGCTAATGCAATACCTACTGCTGCCAAGATAGAGACGCAAGGCGGCTGCGGTAGAGTTACTCAGGCTATTGCACAAGAAGAAACTAATAAGAAATGTGATAACTACTATACTCTAAAACGCACTTATACTTTTAGTGATGAATGCAATACAATAGTAAGTTTTGAGCAATTCATTACAGTGAAAGATGATAAAGCTCCTGCTTTTGTAGGGCTTTTGCCTAAAGATGTAAGTATAGAAGAAGGAGCCGCTCTGCCTGAACCTAAGACGCTTACCGCTGAAGATAACTGTGCTGGGAATTTGCAAGTAACGCCTTTGGTAAGTAAAGAAAATAATAAGGTGGTATACTTGTGGAAAGCAACTGATAGCTGTGGTAATAGTACAATGCATACTCAAACTATTTTGATAAACCCTAAACCACAAATAAGTACCCCAACGGTGACGACGCCTACTGTTAGTACTCCGACTGTTAGCACTCCAACGGTTAGTACCCCGACAGTGACGACACCAACGGTTAGTACACCTACTGTTAGCACTCCGACAGTGACAACACCGACGGTAAGTAGTCCAACACAAGGGATTATTATCTATAATGGAGTTTCGACAACAGACCCTGCTAACTACTTTAGAATAGAAAATACAGATACTGACCAACCAATTTCAGTAGTTATTTTTGATGAAATGGGACTAAAAGTCTATGAAAATAATAACTATGGAAAGACAGAAGTATTTAGAGGTATGGCTAATGTGAGCACGATAATAGGTGGGCGAAAAGCCTTGGCAGGTACGTATTTCTATATCATTACGTATTATAAAAACGGACAATTAGAAAGCAGAAAAGGGTACTTATATGTCAGATAATAATTGACAATTAAATATTTAGCAAAATGAAAATATTACGACTATTAATATGGTTTTTATTTATAGGAACCATAAACGCACAACAAAATGCAGCTGCTGTAATACGCTTATTTCAGCAAAACAACGCTGTAGAATGGCATTTACCCGTAAAAGGGAAAAGCATCCCCCTTATGTGGTATGAGCGCCATAACTCTTTTGCTCAAGAAGGATTTCGCACCTTTGTAGCCTACGACCAAGGGGCCTTTGCAGGGAGTATTTCTGTAGCTCCTTCTACTATATCGGGTGAAGTGTGGCACGAAGGGAAGGCTTATTTTCTAAGTACCGAAAAAGGCATACTAAAGATTAGTACTGAAAAGAGTCAGTTTAGTTGTGGTACTTGTGCTGATGGGCATTGTAATACGGATATGGGTACCACTACTACCTCTAAAACAAGTGCTACAGCCCGCGGTGTAGCCCTTGCTGAAGTAGCTTTGCCATCAGAAGACAAACGAGTGCTATACAACACTAATGTAATGAGAACGTACCGCTTGGCAATGCTTATAGATTATAGTTTTTACAAAGGACATTGCCGCAGTGATATGAACAAGGTAAAAGCCTTTATGACAGAAGTGCAAGCAGGACTGAATGAAGTGTGTGGCAGAGAGATAGGTTGCCAATTTGAATTGGTAAACGACCCTCGCCTTATCATCACTACTAAAGAAAAGGAAGTGTATGACCGCCCCTCAGTAAGAACGGTAGTTGAGAGAGCTACAGGCGATTTTAACAGCTTGATAGGTGAAGAAAACTACGATGCAGGTATAGTATTTTCGGTATATAAAGACAATCGTGGATTGGCGCATCTGGGTGAAATCACAGGGAAACTAAAAGGAGGTTGTATTGCTAACCACGAGTTTTATATTATTCTTCACGAGTTCGGACACCTATTGGGTTCAGCGCATACCTTTACTATCGGAGGACAAACGGCTTCGTCGTTTACAGAGCCTGATAGAGGAAACTCGATAATGAGTTACATTAATGACCCTTATGGGACTTACTTTTCGTTGCCCTCTATCTATACCATTCGCAATCGTACTAACTTACACGATGCTTACTATAGCGATAAAGCACGCACTAAGTTAGTAGGACTACCACAGGCAAATATACCCTACGGAGAAGTATCGGATAATCGTGCCCCAGTGATACATCGTGCCAAATTGAAAAAGAGTTATACCTTACCACCTAATACTTACTTTCAGTTTGATATAGAAGCCAGCGACCCCGATGGCGACTCGCTACTTTATATGGCACACCAAGCTGATTTTAAGATATTTGGTAAAGCTCGTTTTCCTTCTAACAGACCTACTGAGAGCAACCGTATAGAGTTTTATCAGCCTTATAAAAAGAATGGAGGCACTAATGAATGGAAACCTGTAGATTATAAATTTACGAAGCCCGGAGAAACAGGAGAGTTTACTTTTTGGTTAGGAGTATGTGATGGCAAAGTGGGGGCTTATAAAAACGGCAAACCCCACGTGCCACTTTATGATGTGTACGAAACCAAAGTGAATATAGTAGGAGGTACGCCTTTTAAAATAAGCAGCCTCACAGGTAGTAATAATATAGGGCGGTATACTCGTGGTAAAGATATTACTATTAATTGGGCTGTAGATAAAAATATTTTTGGCGAAGATAGCAAGGTACGTATTCTCTTCTCTGATGACTATGGAAAAACCTATCGGCATGTATTAGCAGATGGTGTACCTAATAACGGTAGAGCTACTGTTCCTTTTCCTGTACAAGCTAAAGGATTGCCTTATAATGACCGATTTATTGAAGGTATTTTCAAAGTAGAAGTTATTAATCATATTGCTTATGCTATTTTTCCTGAAAAACAGTTTCAGACAGAAATGGTTAGTCCTGATATTACCTTTAAGAATTTGCCAGAGCCTGTCATAACTGTTAAGAAAAATGCTATACCTACACCTCCTATTGTTACGGCTGATAGTTATTGCAGGAAGAAAAAAGTTAATGTAGTTTTTTCAGAAGTGCCTCACGATACTTATCTGTTACGTCAATGGGTAGCCACTAATGGTTGTGGTGATAAAGCTACCGCTCAGCAATTTATCTATTACGAAAAAGAAGCTCCTATTAATAGTTTGCATTTTGTAGGAGACTTGCCTAAAGATATGCACGTACAATGTAAAGGAGAAATACCCGAAAAAGCGACTGTAAAAGCAGAAGGAGCTGATAATATCCGTATAGACTATGAAGAAGAAATGACTGAAGGGGATAAAAAAGCTTATAAACTCACTCGTTCTTGGATAGCATATGCTGATAATGCATTGCCTATTCGGCACACTCAGCAAATTTTGCTAAGAGATACCAAGAGACCAGAGCTTTCGGCTTACCCTAAGAGTATGATAGTGAAGAGTGAGGATGAAGTGCCTTTCAAAGAAAATCTTACTGCTACTGATAACTGCGATGGTCTTTTGAGAGTAGATTCTAGTGAAAGTAGTAAATATGAAAATGGTAAAAAGAAAGAGGTAACCTATGTGTGGTTTGTAGAGGATAATGCTCATAACGAAAATCGTTATGTACAGGTGATTACTATTAATCCTGCTATAACTACGCCTACAGTTGTTACACCAACTGTAACTACTCCAACAGTGAGTACTCCAACGGTGACTACTCCGACTGTAACTACTCCAACAGTGAGTACTCCAACAGTAAGTACTCCAACAGTAAGCACACCAACGGTAAGTACGCCAACAGTAAGTACGCCAACGGTAAGTACACCAACAGTGAGTACACCAACAGTGAGTACACCAACAGTGAGTACACCAA
>ERZ772979.1562-NODE-1562-length-12910-cov-4.474212_pt1 | contig 12910 bp, 13 predicted proteins | sample MGYA00511130_ERZ772979 | MGnify/ENA primary metagenome ERZ772979 (study PRJEB29015, sample SAMEA2738103) | human oral metagenome | biome: human oral; feature: human-associated habitat; material: saliva | place: China | collected 2186 ... | reverse complement strand
GCTCACGGACCTGAAGAAGGAACTGGGCTTGGCGATGGTCTTCATTTCGCACGATATTCAAACTGTTCGCTACGTTTCTGACCGGATCGCTGTGATGAACGGCGGAAAGGTCGTTGAAGAGGGACCGGCAGCTGAATTGCTGGCGTCCCCGAAGGATCCCTACACCCGCAAGCTCCTGGGGGCTGCACCCTCGCTGCTGCATCCAACACTCGGAGGAGAGAACTAATGAGTTCACAGATTCGCGGCGTTGTCCCGCCGTTGGCTATCCCGCTGAAGAACGGCGAGCTGGACGTTGCCTCGCTGGAGCGCCACATCAACCGCATGATTGGTGCGGGGCTGAACGGCCTCTTCGTCTCCGGCTCGACCGGTGAGGTTGCATTCTCGACCTCCGAGCGTCGTCAGCAGATCCAGCGCGAGGTTGTTCGCATTGTCGACGGCCGCATTCCGCTGCTGGTTGGTGTGATCGATACCGAAACTGAGCGTGTTATTGAGAACATCAAGGCAGTTGAAGAAATCGGTGGAGCTCTGGGCGTCGTTGCAACCGCTCCCTTCTATGCACTGGGCGGCCAGGCAGAGATCGAGAAGCACTTCCGCATCCTCAAGGAGAACACCAATCTTGAGCTGTGGGCCTACGACATTCCCGTCTGCGTCCACACGAAGCTGCAGAACGATCTTGTTCTTCGCTTGGGTAAGGAAGGCGTTCTTGACGGCGTGAAGGATTCTTCCGGTGACGATGTGGGCTTCCGCTGGCTGTCTCGTGCGAACGAGGCCGCTGGCCACCCGCTTCAGCTGCTGACCGGCCACGAAGTGGTTGTCGACGGTGCATACATGTCAGGTGCAGATGGCTCGGTCCCCGGCCTGGCCAATGTTGACCCCGATGGCTATGTCCGTCAGTGGCAGGCTTTCGAGCGCGGTGACTGGGAAGCCGTGCGCGCCGAGCAGGACCGCCTTGCGGACCTCATGCGCATCGTTCTGGTGAAGGGCGTTCAGGGCTTCGGCGCTGGCGTTGGTGCCTTCAAGACTGCTCTGCAGCTTCTGGGTGTCTTTGATTCCAACGAGATGCCGCGTCCTGTCGCTGCCCTCGAAGGTGACAACGTCGAGCACGTTGCTTCCGTCCTGCGCGAAGCCGGCTTGCTCTCCTGATCATCAGCGAGGCCGAGGTGGTCCTCCTCTCGCGTACGCGCGAGCGTGCGCCCGCCTTGGCCTCGCTGATTACCATTTTCATCCGTTCTTTAGTGGAGAACTTTCATGACTACGCTCCTCGCCCTTGATATCGGCGGAACCAAAGTCGGTTGGGGCATTGTCGAAGTTGGACAAAACTCTACGGTTGTTGAGCGCGGCTCAATTCCTACTGAGGCTTCCCGCGGGGGCGCCGACGTCGCCGAGCGAATCTGCTCGCTGGCCTCGTCTCTCAAGGAAGCTCACCCCGAGGCCTCGGGTGTCGCAATTGCTTCTGCTGGGGTCGTCGACCCCTCTGAAGGAAAGATTGTCTCGGCAACCGACATCATGCCCGGGTGGGGAGGAACCCCGCTGGGGAAGCTCGTTGCGCAGCGCACGGGACTTCCTGTGCGCGTCCTTAACGACGTCCACGCACACGGCTTGGGCGAAGCTACCTTGGGAGCCGGACGCCCCTATTCCTCAGTCCTTTCGATCGCAGTAGGTACGGGAATCGGTGGTGCTCTGGTCGAAGACGGCCATGTCACTTTTGGCTCCCGAGGGATCGCTGGGCACGTCGGTCACATCCATCACCATTTCGCCCCCGATATGGTGTGCTCCTGTGGCCGGCTTGGTCACATCGAGGCATTTTGTTCAGGGTCAGGAATTACGGCTTGGTACAACTCGCTGCGTCCCCAAGATGCTCCCGAAGTCGATGGCGGTCGCGCGCTGCAAGAACTCGCAGATGCGGGTGACCCGCTGGCTAGCGCCTGCTTCTCGCGCTCTGCGTACGCACTGGGCGAGGCCACGGCCTCGCTGGTCAACTGCGTGGACCCGGCAGCGGTCATTATCTCCGGCTCGATGACTCGTTCGGGAGATATCTGGTGGGATGGTCTGCGTGAAGGTTTCGCGGCCAGCGCGATGACTCCCGTTGCTGATACACCGATCCTCATTGGTTCCCTGGGCGGCGATGCGCCGCTGCTCGGAGCCGTTTCATTCTTCCTCAACGCATAGGAGAAACCATGCATCCGCTTATTGCCGGCCTGAAGGGGAAGCTCATTGTTTCCGTTCAGGCTTACTCCGGAGAGCCCATGCGGCACCCCGAAACCATGGCGCAGATTGCGCGCGCTGCCGAAATCGGTGGGGCCGCGGCAATTCGCTGCCAAGGTCTGTCTGATATTTCCGCGATCAAGGGGCGCGTGGATGTACCCGTCATTGGTTTGTGGAAGGAAGGCCACGAAGGTGTCTACATCACTCCCTCGCTTCGTCACGCTCGCGCGTGCGTGATGGCTGGGGCCGATATTGTCGCCCTAGATGCGACCGGTCGCCCGCGTCTTGATGGTCGTAGTTTTGCCGAAACCGTTGCAGCTCTTCGCGAAGAAGAGACTCTGGTCATGGCTGACTGCGGATCTTTTGACGACGCGCAGCGTGCAGTTGATGCCGGTGTCGATATCGTCTCGACCACCCTTGCTGGCTACACCGGCGATCGTCCGAAGACCGATGGTCCCGACTTGGAGCTTCTCGAGCAGACGGTGCAGGCATTCCCGGGTGTGCCCGTGATCTGTGAGGGGCGTATTCACACTCCGGAGCATGCCGCAGCTGCCATGAAGCTCGGCGCGTTCGCAGTGATCGTGGGTACCGCAATTACTCACCCGACATCGGTAACGGGTTGGTTTAAGGCTGCCGTCGAAAACTGACTTTTCTTCCGAATCTCAATCGGTGTCCGTGTGGAGCTATTTCACACGGACACCTCTTTTTCGGGCCTTTAACCACGTGCCCGTCGGCGAGTAAAATTTCGAACCATGTCTATTCCCTCATCGCGTGCTCACAGCGCTCTTCGTGCGACCTTTGTGGTCTATGCGGGCCTAGGTTTCGCAACCTCAGCATGGCTGTCACGTCTGCCTGATGTGCGCGATCATCTGGGATTGACCCCGGGCACAATCGGCATGATGCTGCTGATTGCCTCCCTCGGTTCTTTGCTGACCCTTCCCACTTCGGGTCCGATCGTCATGAAGATCGGTGCACGTTGGGCGGGGCGCATCGGCGTATTCATTTGGGCATTGGGCATTGCCGGTGCAGCAAGTGGAACCCTGATGGAATCCCTTCCTGTCTTCACGGCATCTTTGGTTTTGATGTCTGCGGGAACGGGTCTGTGGGGCTCGAGCATGAACATCGAGGCCGGCCTGGTTCAGGCTGCTGTCCGGCGCTTGGTCGTGCCCGTCATTCAGGCAATGTATGCCGTGGGCATGCTCGGCGGTGCGCTTGTAGGCGCAGTTGCCGCACGCGCGGGACTTCCTGTTGCGGCTCACCTTTTTGGCTTGGCCACGCTTGAGTTTGTGGCCTGTGGCATCGCTGTTGGTTTCTACCTCAGCCAAGACGAGGTCGCCACTCTTGAACCCGCTAAGGAAAGCCCTGCGGGCGAAGGGGACGAGGCCTCGGCAGGCAATGCGAAGAAGGGCCTGACCCGCTTGGCGTGGCGCGAGCGTCGTACGGTCCTGATTGCGCTCATGGTGATGAGCGGTGGCTTGATGGAAGGTGCCTCTAACGACTGGTTGAACCTGTCGATGGTCGATGGCTATGGTTTTGCCACGTCGAGCGCGTCTGCGATCTTCGCATTCTTCTTGCTCATGATGACGCTGATGCGTTTTGCTTCGCCGCGTTTGGAAAGGCGTTTTGGTGCGCCGCATTTGCTGCGATTCACGATGGGCTGCGCGGTTGTCGGCCTGACGCTTGTCGCTTTTGCTCCGCATCATATTCTGGCGATCGTTGGCGTTGCCCTGTGGGGTATTGGGGCTTCTTTGGTCTTCCCGCTGGGTATTTCCGCGCTCAGTGTTGATCCCGTCATGACGCCTGCGCGAGTGTCGGTCCTCTCGACCGTGAATTATGGTTCGGCGCTCATTGGACCGCCGATTTTAGGTCTTATTGCGGATCACGTTGGCTACCACCGTGCGCTTGCCTTCGTTGTTCTTCCGGTGCTTCTGGCCATCGTCTTAGCCGGTCAGGTTCCGGACCAGCGCGGAAAGTCTCGTTCCGGAATCCCCGTCGAGGACTAATTTCTGCATATTTCCTTTGATTCTCAGCAGAAGATATCGATTGCGCCTCTTTGCGTCCTAAAATGGGGGAGCCGGTGTATGAAGGTCACATCACCGCTTCTGATAAGGGGATATAGGCAATGACGCGTGTAGTTGGCTATCGCCGTTTTGGCGGTCCGGAAGTTCTTGAAGAGGAAGAGTGCGCCCTTCCCTCCGTTGAAGCGGGGCAGGTTTGTGTTCAAGTGAAGACGGCGGGTATTAATCCTGTCGACTACAAGCTTTTTGGTGGCTTAACAAGGCCGCTTGAGATTCTTCGCACCATTACGCACCCCTCTCGTTGGTTCGAGAAGCCAGAACAGCGTCCCTTGCGTGGTGTTGGGCAGGACTTTGCCGGCGTTGTTACTGCTGTAGGTCCCGGGGTGAGTAGTGTTGCAGTCGGTGATGGCGTCATCGGGTTGCTGCGTTCGGCTCCGTGGCAGGTTCGCTCAGTGGGAGCGCTCGCAACAGAAATTGTCGTATCCGAAGAATTTATTGTTCCAAAGCCAGATTCTGTGAGTTTCGAGGTTGCGGGCGGCTTGGGTGTTGCTGCACAGACCGCGATGGGGGCCCTGCGTTGCGTGGACGCGCATGCGGGCGATGTCATCCTCGTTGGAGGGGCTGCAGGTGGTGTTGGTGGGCTCCTTACTCAGCTCGCGATTTCGCGAGGGGCCCAGGTTATTGCGATTGCAGGTCCGTCTAATGCCGACTATCTGCGCTCTTTTGGCGCGATCCCTGTGACCTATGGCGAAGGCCTGGAAGAACGGGTCCGTCAAGCCGCACCAGGACCGATCACCGCAGCCGTCGACTGCCATGGTGGATATGCAGCACTTGCACACCGCCTAGGGGTTAAAGGCGCGCGGGTTGGAACTATTGTTCCGACTCCTGCAATTCCTTTGCGTCGTGCGCGCTTTACCGGCGGACGTCACGGAAAGATCAGCGATATTGCAGAGGTTGCCGCGCTCATTGCGGATCGGAAGGTATCGCTGACTATCGCACAGACTTACCCATTTGAGCTTGATGAGATTCGCAAGGCATATCGACAGCTGATGGGTGGGCACACTCGAGGAAAGATTGTCATCACACTCCCCTGATCTTCATGTCCACTGGTGGGTACCGGTTCGGTAGCTGGGCTCACTGAGCGTGCTGCGACTAGGCTTAAGGTATGACGACTCTTGCTGAATTGACGACCTTTCGCGTGGGCGGAGAGGTTTCTCGCCTTGTTCGCGTGACTTCCAGTGAGGAATTGGTTGCTGCCGTTCGCGCGGCCGATGAGGAGCAGCGCCAGCTTCTAGTCCTAGGTGGCGGATCGAATCTGCTTGCATCCGATGCTCCATTTGATGGAACTGTCGTTGCCGTACGCCCGGGCGCAGAAATTGCGCGGATCGTTGAAGAGGACGCGGCTGGCTCGGTGATCGTCCGTGTATGGGCAGGCACGATCTGGGATGACTTTGTTGCGTGGAGCGTCGACGAGCACTTGTCCGGTATCGAGGCCTTGTCGGGGATCCCCGGAAGCGCGGGGGCGTCCCCGGTACAGAACGTGGGCGCCTACGGACACGAGGTTGCTGAAACAATTCACAGCGTCGAGGCCTACGACCGCCTCGAGCAGCGCATCGTCCGGCTCCTTCCCTCTGAGCTAGGTTTTGCCTACCGTTCCTCCGCGATCAAGCACAGCATTGGCCAGCCCGGTCTTCCCGGTCGCGTGTGGGGGCCGACGGGGCGTTGGGTCGTGTTGAGCGTTGACTTCCGCCTCGAGCGCTCATCCCTGAGTGCCCCCGTCATGTACTCCGAACTCGCGCGGCGCCTTGGAGTGGAAGCTGGGGAGTGTGCCGAGGCATCCTTGGTCCGCTCGACCGTGCTTGAGTTGCGTGCGGGGAAGGGAATGGTCTTAAACCCTGAGGACCACGATACGTGGAGCGCCGGATCTTTCTTCACCAACCCCATCCTTCCCGAGGCCGTGGCTGCCGCGCTCCCCGAAGAGGCTCCTCGTTTCCCGGCGGGGGAGGGACTGGTGAAAACCAGCGCCGCTTGGCTCATCGACCACGCGGGCTGCTCCAAGGGTTTCCATCTTCCCGAGGCTGGCGACCCGCCTCGTGCATCCTTGTCGACCAAGCACGTGCTGGCGCTGACGAACCGCGGGGGCGCAAGCGGTACAGACATCGAGGCCTTGGCGCGCGCTGTGCGCAGGCGCGTATTTGACGCCTATGGCGTGACTCTTGTTCCTGAGCCTGTTGCCATCGGCATTGAGTGGTGACTTGGTCGCTATCCTCCTTGAGGAAAAGAAGCGACAGTTACTCCGCGGGCGGGGCCACGAGCCACTGATCGATTTCCGCTTTCCACACGCGTTTCGAGGCCTCGCTGGCCAAAGAAGCATCAATCGATTGACGGGCCAAATCTGCCAGCTGCGCATCAGAGAGCCCGAAAACATCACGCGCAGCCTCGTACTGGGCAACCACACGCGAATGGAACAACAGGGGGTCGTCAGCCGAAAGAGCAACGCGTGCTCCGGCCTCGATAAAGCGCATGAGCGGAACAGATGCGAAATCTGGGAAGACCCCCAGGTGAATATTCGAGGTCGGACACACTTCGAAAGAAATATCTGCGTCAACCAAACGCCGCAGCAAATCGGGATCTTCACTGGTGCGCACGCCGTGACCCAAACGCGTCGGGTGCAGGGCTGAAACAACATTCATCACAGACTCCGGGCCCAAAAGCTCCCCGCCATGAGGAACCGAGGCCAAACCGCCATCCCGGGCAATGCGGAAGGCAGGTGCAAAAGCCGAGGTGTCGCCCATGCGTTCGTCATTCGACAGACCAAAGCCCACAACCTGTCCGGGCCCGTCACCGGCATACTGAACCGCCAGACGGGCAAGCGTGCGCGCGTCAAGGGGATGGCGAATTCGCGAGGCCGCAACGATCAATGCAACTTCAACGCCCGTGCGCTTCCCCGCGGCGATGGCCTCGTCAATGATGATCTCCAAAGCGGGAGTAATCCCGCCAACCCAGGGCGCATAAGACGTGGGGTCGACCTGCATTTCGAGGCGACGCGAGCCCTCGGCCGCATCGTCTTCCGCGGCCTCGGCAACAATCCGCCGCATCGCAGCCTCGGTACGTACCAAAGCACGAGCGGCATCGTAGGAGCGCTGGAAACGGAACCAACCACGGGCGTCCGCGGGCACGGTTAAGGGGTCCAAGTCCAACAGGTGAGGAGGAAGGCGAGTGCCTTTTTCCTGCGCCATATCCACCAGCGTTTGTGGACGCATTGCGCCTGTGAAGTGCAGGTGAAGATGCGCTTTGGGGAGCGCGGACAGCGGTCGTCGCCCAGGGGGAGTTGGCGCTGGAACGGTAAGAGAAGGCTGACGGGGAATAGACGTCGACGCCATCAGTGCCTCTCGAGCCACAGGATCAGATCGCGAAGGACCATATCCTTCTCAGGCTCATTCAAGACTTCGTGGCAAGCCCCATCGATGACGCGCAGGTGAATATCTGCGTCGGGATGTGCATCGCGTACACGCTTCACAAACTCTGCAGAGCCCTCCGGCGAGGTCAGCTCATCGGCACTGCCGTGGAAAATCAGCGTGGGGCAGGTCAGGCGATCCGCATGATCAAGTGCCTTCTTGCCCTGAATCACCATGGTCGAGGCCGTCAGAAGCGGGGGAGCGCCGTGGTAGTTGAGGGGATCGGCGTCGAAAGCTTCTTGGACGCTGGGATTTCGCGAAAGCAAGGAGTGCTCGGGCGTGGACTGCGCCGCAGGAATCTGCACTCCCGGCAGATACCGAGCGAGTTTACCGAGGCCGCCAACTACCGGCATAGGAAGTTGGGGGAGTGGAATGAAAGCGGGCCCGGTGAGGACCATGCAGCGCAGATCCTTGCGGTAGATCAGCGCAGAAGCAGCGGTAATCAAACCGCCCATTGAATGCCCAAAGAGGATCAATTCGTTGCAGCGTGACTCCTGAAGAGCCTCTTGGCGTGCACTGATGTGGTCCTTGATCAGTAGACCTACGTCGACCTGGGCGCGAGGACCTGGAGAAGTGCCATGACCGTAGTGGTCGTAGGTTGACACATCGTAGCCAGCCTGGAGAAGTGCATTGACCAGCCCTTCAAAACGTCCCGAATGTTCACCATAACCGTGGGCGACAAGGACGTGTCCATTGGGTTGGTCGAGGTGTGTTCGCCGCGTCGAAAGGTCCATATGTCAATTGTGACAGCTCAAGCTTCATTTTGGATAGCGCTATTGGGGTATTTATTGACGCGGAGTAAGAAAAACCCGGGCGGTAGCACTGCATCGCTACCGCCCGGGTGTATTGAACGCTTTGTATTCAGCAGTGTCAGTGAGCTTCTGCCAGAAGTTCCTGGATGCGGCCAACGCCCTCAACAAGGTCCTCGTCTGCCAAGGCGTAGGACAGGCGAATGAAACCAGAGGGGCCGAAGGCCTCGCCGGGAACGACTGCGACCTCGACCTCGTCCAAGATTAGGTCGGCCAGTTCGGCGGAAGTGGTTGGAACCTTTCCGCGAATCTCTCGTCCAAGAAGATCCTTGACCGCGGGGTAAGCGTAGAAGGCGCCCTTCGGTGTGGGAACTTGGAGTCCGTCGATTTCGCGGAGCATCTTCACCATGGTCTGGCGACGACGATCGAATGCCTGACGCATGTGTTCAACGACATCCAGTGGACCATTGAGGGCGGCGATTGCTGCGCATTGAGCAATGTTGTTGACATTCGACGTTAGGTGCGATTGGAAGGATGTCGCTGCACGGATCACGTCGCGAGGACCGATCATCCAGCCGACACGCCAACCGGTCATCGCATAGGTCTTCGCGACGCCGTTCAACACGATTGTTTGGTCGGCAAGTTCGGGGACCAGCTTGACGATGTGTGCGCTCTGCGCGCCGTCGTAGAGCAGGTGCTCGTAGATCTCATCGGTGATCACCCACACGCCGTGCTTGAGTGCCCACTGACCGATGGCCGTCAGTTCATCGGGAGTATAAACAGCGCCTGTCGGGTTAGAGGGCGAGCACAGAAGAAGAAGCTTGGTGTGAGGGGTACGCGCGGCCTCGAGCTGATCAACGGTGACCTTGTAGTCCTGATCAGCACCCGCGAAAACTTCCACCGGGGTTGCGCCCGCGAGCTTGATGACCTCGGGGTAGGTGGTCCAGTAGGGGGTGGGGAGGATGGCCTCGTCTCCGGGGTTGAGCAGCGAGGCGAAAGCCTGGAAAACCGCCTGCTTTCCGCCGTTAGTCACCAAAACTTGGTCGGGGCTGACCTCGTAACCCGAATCGCGCAGAGTTTTGTGCGCGATTGCTTCCTTGAGAGCGGGGAGTCCCGAGGCCGGGGTGTAGCGGTACATCGCGGGGTTGCGTGCTGCTTCGAGCGCCGCCTCGACAATGTAATCGGGGGTGGCGAAATCAGGTTCGCCCGCACCGAAACCAACGACGGGGCGTCCCTGAGCCTTCAGCGCCTTCGCTTTGGCGTCAACGGCAAGGGTTGCAGATGGGGTGATATTGGCGAAGCGCGTTGAGATGCGCGAAGCTGATTGAGTGTCCACATCAGTATTGTGACATGGCCGCAGTCATTTATTGGTCTGAGTCACAATTTGGGCGTCTGCGGGGCAATGCCACGCGGATGAGTTGGACATGGGGCGCGTTCTCCCCTAAACTCAACCAGGCAACACTTTTTGAAGAGTTGCAGTAGGGCAGTGGCGCAATTGGTAGCGCACCGGTCTCCAAAACCGGCGGTTGTGGGTTCGAGTCCCGCCTGCCCTGCCACTTAGGTGCAGAACTATTGGAGGAACGATGAGCGGATCCCAGGCTCGCCGTGACGAATCGCCCAAGGCGGATCGCACAAAGAGCGGTGCAACGCGCTCTCGTAAAGCCTCCTCCTCTGAGAAGACCCAGGAAAAGCGTCCGAATATCTTCAAGCGCATGGTGATCTTCGTCTCTCAGGTTGTCGCTGAGATGAAGAAAGTTGTTTATCCCAGCGGATCAGAGACCTGGACCTACTTCATCGTCGTGATTGTGTTTGTTGCCGCAGTTATGGCTTTCACTGGAATTCTTGATTTCCTATTCGGTAGACTAAGTTCCATCGTATTTGGCTGAAACCGTGACCCGCCCGCAGGAATGCAGGCGGGTTTCTTCTACGGCTCGGCCGTGAAGCACCGCGCAAGCGGTAACCACAGGAGGAAAACCCGTGAGCCAGGACAAGATCGAGGGCCAGGAACCCGATACTTTTGACGGTGGAATCGCCCCCGAAGGTGAGCTGGAGACCGCTGCACAGCGCGAGGATGAGCGCGAAGAGCGCCTTGAAGACGCCCCCGAAGAGCGCAAGGAAGCTCTTGAAGAAGGCGAAGCGATTGCTGGCGTCGAGGAAGCAGCTGCGGAAGCGGCCTCGAGCGAGGACGATCCCATCGAGAAGCTGCGCCGCGAGCTCTACATGTCTCCCGGTGACTGGTACGTTATCCACACCTACTCCGGCCACGAGCGCAAGGTGAAGGCAAACCTTGAGCAGCGCATCACCAGCCAGAACATGGAAGAGTCGATCTTCCAGGTTGAGGTTCCCGACGAATACGTCATGGAATACCGCGGCAATGTGAAGAAGCGCGTTCGTCGTGTGCGTATCCCCGGATACGTCATCGTTTGCATGGACTTCAACGAAGACTCCTACCGCGTGGTGAAGGAAACTCCCGCGGTCACCGGCTTCGTTGGTGATCAGCACAATCCCGTGCCGCTGTCGATCGACGAGGTCGTCATGCTGCTGACCCCGAACGTACTCGAGGCTGCTGCCGCCGAGGAAAAGAGCGCTCCCGCTCCCGTTCAGGAAGTCCACACTCAGTTCGAGGTTGGCGAGGTCGTCACCGTTACCGATGGTGCATTCGCCACCATGAGCGCAGTGATCTCCGAGATCATGCCTGAAACCCAGCGTCTGAAGGTCTTGCTGACCATCTTCGAACGTGAGACCCCCATGGAGCTCACCTTCGATCAGGTCGAAAAGATCGAAGAGTAAATTCGCTGAAACGCAAGTGGGGCTCCCTTCCTGCTGCCCAGTGAATGCCAGCTGATCTCTCATCGGCGTGAGCTGCAGCACCTAGACTTGGGGAGTCACCCACATCGCGTTATCATGTAGATTCGTGCGTCTAGGTGGACTTTGTCTACAGGTTGCTCTTCTTGTAGATCCCACGTGGACGTATGCCGCGGTAGTCTCCGCGGCTGAGTAAGAAATAGAAAGACCCGAAATATGGCACCGAAGAAGAAGAAGGTCACCGGCCTCATCAAGCTGCAGATCGCTGCAGGCGCCGCGACCCCGGCTCCGCCCGTTGGTCCTGCACTGGGCCAGCACGGCGTTAACATCGTTGAATTCACGAAGGCATACAACGCTGCAACTGAGTCGCAGCGCGGTTCGATCGTCCCGGTTGAAATCACCGTTTACGAAGATCGTTCCTTCACCTTCGTTCTGAAGACCCCTCCGGCCTCCGAAATGATCAAGAAGGCTGCAGGTGTTGCAAAGGGTTCGGGTACCCCGAACACCGCCAAGGTTGGATCGATCACCATGGACCAGGTGCGCGAAATCGCCCAGGCCAAGATGGTTGACCTCAACGCAAACGACATTGATGCTGCATCCAAGATCGTTGCGGGCACCGCACGTTCCATGGGCATCACTGTTCAGGACTGACCCTTTAATTTCCGTGGTAGGGCAGGCGCTGCCCGACACCCACACCTGCAAGGAGAAGAAGCAGAATGACGAAGCGCTCTAAGAGCTACCGCGCAGCGGCGGAGAAGATCCACGCTGGCGAACTGTACAGCCCCCTGGCCGCAATGCGTTTGGCCAAGGAAACCTCGGTCACCAAGTTCGATTCAACCGTTGAGGTTGTTATGCGACTGGGTGTTGATCCCCGTAAGGCCGATCAGATGGTCCGAGGCACCGTTTCCCTGCCGCACGGCACCGGTAAGACCTCCCGGGTCTTGGTCTTCGCCGTTGGCGAGCGCGCACAGGAAGCAATCGACGCCGGAGCCGACGAAGTCGGTGGCGACGAGCTGATCGAGAAGGTTGCCAAGGGCTACACCGACTTCGATGTCGCCGTTGCTACCCCCGACCTCATGGGCAAGGTTGGCCGTCTGGGCCGCGTGCTTGGTCCCCGTGGCCTCATGCCGAACCCCAAGACCGGCACCGTCACCATGGATGTCGCCAAGGCCGTTAAGGAAATCAAGGGCGGTCGTATCGAGTTCCGTGTCGACAAGCACTCGAACCTGGCATTCATCGTCGGTAAGGCTTCCTTCACCGCCGAGCAGCTGGTTGAGAACTACGCTGTCGTCCTGGAAGAGATCCTGCGTCTGAAGCCGGCTTCCGCAAAGGGCCGTTACATCCTTAAGGCTACGGTCGCCACGACCATGGGCCCCGGTATCCCGCTGGATGCCACCAAGACTCGCGCCCTGACCTCCGAGGATGCTTCCTGAAGCACTAGAGGTTAACGGCAGATAGTCGTTTCAAGGGGGTCCCCACGAGCAATGCTCGTGGGGACCTTTGCTTTGGTTCATAGGGAATTCGAATAAGACGCCATACTGAGGAAAGTGACTCCGGCCATGCGTGACGTGTGTATTGAACCGTGTGCTGATACACACTTCCAGAGCTGGAACCCCTACTGCGATGCGTGTTAAGCTACTCGTTGCCGAAGACCGTCGGTCATCCACCTCGGTGG
>ERZ772979.1561-NODE-1561-length-12915-cov-8.829393_pt1 | contig 12915 bp, 10 predicted proteins | sample MGYA00511130_ERZ772979 | MGnify/ENA primary metagenome ERZ772979 (study PRJEB29015, sample SAMEA2738103) | human oral metagenome | biome: human oral; feature: human-associated habitat; material: saliva | place: China | collected 2186 ... | reverse complement strand
GTACGTGGATATTTGGACTGACGTGCCTGGTCTTTAAGACTACGTGCATAGATAGGGGAAAACCACTACGGGAAGGCACTTTTTCCTTCACGAGAACGATGCTTTTTCCTCCGCTGGATAAGAGGAATACTTGCGATAGGGTGAAGGGCTTGCGTATCACTTCGGAGAGGCATATTGGGGGGGGGGCTTGGGTGATGAAGAGAGGGGGCGTCGTGGAGTGATGGTGCAAGGGAGGCTAAGGGACGGAGATTGCGTACCTTTGGGGGAAGAAACGACTTACATATATATATGATACTTACCGATGACTGGTTCACCAGCGTGAGCCATACCGAGGGTGGGGCGATCGTCCTCCTGACCGTCCGCAAGGGTCTCACTCAGTTCTTCGAGAGCCGCAAGCTCCGTGTGCGTGTGGATATCGCATGGCCTTACACCGCCGAGCCCGACGGGATGCCCGACGAAGAGACCGCACGCCTCATCGAGGACATCGAGCCCAAGCTCCGCCGCATCATGGAGAAGGACAAGCTCGCCATCCTCACGGGGAACTATACCGGCGGTGGGCAGAAGGACTGGACCTTCTACACACGTCACCTCCCTTCCTTCGGCGAGCGACTGAACGAATGCCTCGCGCCTTATCCCACGCTTCCGCTTGAGATCCACTGCGAAGAGGACCCTGACTGGAGCGACTACCACGAGATGCTGGCGCTCGAGACCGACGACTCAGACGAAGACTAAGCGATGGAGCAGCTCTTCCGCCCCGCCTCAGCGCCTACCGATCGCCTCGTCCTCTACTTCAATGGCTGGGCGCTCAGCCCCATCGCCGTAGAGCACCTCGGTCTCCCCGAAGGGCAGGATCTCCTACTTCTCTGGGACTACCGCACCGATGTGCTGGACTTCGACTTCTCGCCCTATCGTGAGATCCGCCTCGTCGCTTGGTCGATGGGTATCTGGGCAGCCGATCGCTTCTTCGCTAAGCACGAGGAGCTCCGCAGTCGTGTCGTCTCAGGTACGGCGCTTGCTGGTACGGGCTACCAAGTCGATGATGCCGTGGGGATCCCCGAAGCCTTCTTCCATAAGACCCTCGAGGGGCTGACGGAGGAGAACCGTGAGCGCTTCGACCGGCACATGCTCGGTGGTAAGACCTACCGCCCCCTTTATGAGGAGGTGCGCCAGCGCTCTACGGAGGCGCTCTATGATGAGTTCATCCGCCCCTTCACCGTCGACCGCGATCAGCCCCGACCGCTGCCTAAGCCTGCAGCCTTCGGCCTGTGGAGCAAGGCCTTCATCGGCGAAGATGACCGCGTCGTCCCCCCGACGAACCAAGAGAACTACTGGCGCATCCAGGGCGTGCCTTTCACGCATCTCCCCAAGACGCCGCACTACCTCCTCGGCCACTTCCGCTGCTGGGAGGAGTTCTGGTAGCGCAATTCCTTCCCCTTTTTTAGCTTTAAGACGGCATCAAAACCTGTGTTTTGATGCCGTCTTTCTATAGCTGCTTCTCCTAATCTGTAGAGAAAGATCTGCTAAAGAAGTATAACCTATGAACTGAAAGGGCATATGTTGGTGCTATCTTTGCCGAAGTAATAGATGACACAGCTATGGGAATCAATCTAATGAACAAGTATGTCTGGCTCGTTGAGACGATACAGAGGGCTGGGGAGATCTCGCTGAAGGAGATCCAAAGCAAATGGCTCGACTCTGATCTGAGTGAAGGGGTAGAGCTTTCGCAGCGTACCTTCCATAAGTGGCGTATCGCGACAGAGGAGCTCTTCGGTATCTGTATTGACTGCCAGCGTACAGGTGGATATAACTATTATATAGCCAATGCGGAGGTGCTCAATGAGGGGGGTATCCGTAGCTGGCTCCTGCGCACGGCATCGCTCAATCAACAGCTGTCGCGTAGTATGAGCTTGAATGAGCGTATCCTCTTGGAGGATATTCCCTCGAGCGAGACCTACCTGTCGGATATCATTCAGGCGATGAAGGCTGGTCGCTGTATCCAAGTCAAGTACCGACGCTACACAAGTGCGTCGTCACGCATCTCGATACTCGAACCCTATGCGCTTAAGCTCTTTAAGCAGAGATGGTACCTCTTGGCTAAGGCCTCAGATATGCCCTATCTACTCCTCTATTCCCTTGATAGGATGGAGGAGGTCGTGCTTACTGAGACAAAGTTCCAGCTAAGCCCAGAGTTTGATGCGGAGGACTTCTTCGAGGACTGCTATGGGACGATCATTGATGCCACAGTAGAGGCGGAGCGCATAGAGCTACGTGTCACTGCTTCGCAAGCGTGTTACCTCAAGTCCTTGCCCCTGCACCATAGCCAGCGATTGCTACGTGAGGATGAGGAGTATAGTGTTTTCGAACTCTATCTAAAGCCTACGTATGATTTCCTGCAGGCTCTACTTTCATATGGGAGTGAGCTGGAGGTGATCGCCCCTGTATCCCTACGCAATCAGATGCAGGAAGAAGTAGCCGCTATGATGAGCCGTTATCGCTAAAGTAGAGCCTTATGAACCAGCCCTTAGATACCTATTTTGGCCCTCAATCGGAGTGTATCCGTATTGACTTTGAGACCTCGCCTGGGTGGGGAGGCTCGTATGTCGATATAGAGGTAGAGGCTGATCCGAATACCTACATCCGTGTCACTTGGGGGGATGCTCCTGCTAAGATCTGCCAGCACTATACCCAGAGTCTACAGCTGACGCATAGCTACCCGAGCTACAACCAAGGTGGAGGTATTCGCTTCACCCTGTGTCTGGAGCTCCAGGAAGGGGCGCACTTCATCGGCTTGAAGACCAGGGAGCGCTCGGTATTCCTCAATACCCTCCGACTGGATGTGAGCCATTGCCCTCATCTGAGGTATCTGCAGTACCAAAAGATAGAGGAGCTTTGCTTACCCAAGAGGTGTATGCTGACCGACCTGAAGCTACGTGAATATAGAGGCACTCATCTGGACTTGAGTGGGACGCACGATCTCGAGACCTTCGCCTGTACTTATAGTGGAGCCTTGCAGAGCATTGACCTGAGCCATAGTACAAAGCTCTACACGCTGGATGTCTGCTACTCGGTGCATCTCCATACGATCAAGCTCCCTAACCGGTGTAATCTAAGTGAACTTAAGTACAATATCCTTGCGCTCAAGCCTACAACTCTGGAGTACCTGCGCACTATATTGCGTAGCAACAAAGGGGAGGAAGTGATCGAGAAATTCCTATCCTACCGGGCACCTGGAGCTGATCCGGATCTCAAGGCACACAAAGATTGGTACGAGCAACTCATCCAACAGAAGGTACGAAGGATTAAGTACGAGTAGCAGGTAGGACTATATCCTTTTTGAGGGCAAATGCGTTGATGCATTTATAGTCTTATCTTTGCTAAGACGAATCAGAACACAAGTCTATGAGTCAAGAGTCTGTTTATATAGCGAGCGTCGACGAACTTACGGGTACCCGTAAGGAGAGTCTGCGTCGCAGACTCTCCTTATAAATCTCCTAAATACCCTAATTATATCCAGCACGAACCCTATTCCGAGCGAATAGGGTAGGACTCTTACTGTCCCTATATCCAGACAGTAGAGAGATTATAGTGACCTCTTTACACCACCCCCATAGCATAAGCAATTAAGATGATGACAGCAGACCAACAAGCTTTTGCGGAATATATCCGCCAGACCGAGCGCACGATAGAAGCCCTTCCAGCGGGCTATTGGGAGGAGATCCCCTCCAATGGCTACGGGATCAATAGCGAGCGACGCACGCGCCTCCACCTCCAGTCACGCCCCTACGACTATCCAGAGCTGCTGGAGACGTGGGTCGGTAGCGATCCTGAGAAAGCACAGGCCGCCGTGCTGATCCGCCAGGATATAGAGGTGACTCATCGCCGACTCGAGCAGCATCCGTGGAGGAAAACCCTCCTGCAGGGTGAAGTGGACTTCTCCGATCTCCGCCTTGGGGAGTTTGTCTTGCGCCTCCCCTCAATCTCCGAATATAGAGAGATCCTAAGCCGTCAGGGGGTGCGCGTGGCTGATGTCACCCCCCGCACTATCCGTGATATCAATTATGCCCTGGTGGAGACGGCTCTCTGTGAGCGCTACCATTTGAGTGCCCGCACAGGTCGCAACTTCATCGGCAATGCTCTCAATGGAGTCATTCACGAAGACCTCGCGGGCTTCGCCTACATCGTCCCTCACAATACCCACGACGAGTATAAGCACCGTGGCTACGTGGAGTATGCCTTAAGAATGCTGACTACCCCAGCCGAGTAGTAGATATAATGTCTCACAACTAATAGATACCCTTCCCTATGGAATCACTCAATCGCATCATCGAGATCGCCGAATCGCTTGAGCAAAAGAGCATCGCAGAGCGACTACGAGCTATCGACGAGCGCACAAAGAATCCTTCAGCTCAGCTTATCCTCCCTCTCATCGGGGAGTTCAGTGCGGGTAAGACGAGTCTCATCAATGCGCTGACCGATAGCAAGGTGCTGGAAACAGCTTCGCTGCCTACGACAGCGACCCTCTATCAGATCATCTTCGGAGCTCCTGAGAATAAGGCCGTCGCCCTCTCGGCTGAAGGTGAAGAAGTCGAGCTCCAGCTGGATGCGCTCAAGAACGATGAGCTGAAGAAGTACCCAACTGTTACGCTCTTCGACACCTCGACGAAGGTACCCAAGGATATCATCTTCGTAGATACTCCAGGGCTCTCCTCACCTGACCCCAGACACCGAGAAGTGCTCACCAGCATTCTCCCCCGTGTCGATGCGATCCTCCTGACGGTGGATGCCAATCAGGCCGTCACACGTAGCCTCATTGAATTCGTGAAGAGTATGCGTCTGGCAGAGAAGCCCATCTACCTAATCCTGAATAAGATCGATACGAAGTCTCCCAGCGAGCTACAAGATCTCAAGCGTGGTATCGCTCGAGATGTCGATCTCCCTATTGACTCTCTGGTCTGTGCTTCGGCATATGCCAATAATATCAGTGAACTGCAGCAACTTCTCTCCAAGATCCAGGCAGAGAAGACGCAGATTATTGCGAAGGTCGATGCCCTGCGTACAAAGGAGCTGATCAGCGAGCTACGCTCCTTCATCGCTGAAGTCCTACGCTCCAGCTCCTCTCCCAAGGAATTGAAGGAAGCTGTACGTGCGCAAGAACGTGAGCTCGAGCGCCTGCAGAGCAATATTCGTCAGCTGATGGAGCGCGTCGAAGAGAAGCTCTCAGACAAGGTCGATGAGACCCAGAGCACCCTGCGTACCCAGCTGTGGTCTTCGCTCAATGGCATCCTCTCGAAGAAGGGAATTTCTTACAATGATGCAATCAAGGCGGAGGTTATTAACGTCAAGACCATCCTCTTGCAGAACTTCACTCGTCAGGTGGCTACTACTATCCGTGAGGTGAATGCCTCAAGCCGTGATATATGTGTTCAGCTTCCTTCGGCAGAGACCATCGACTTAAGTCAGCTGGGCGAACAGGCGAATGTCATCCAGATGGCGGACTTTGATTCGGTCGGACACGAAAATGATAAGACGTTTGGGTGGATCGCTAAGGGGCTGGCTATTGCAGCTGGTGTGGCTAGCGTAGCTGCTACAGGAGGACTCAGTGCCTTGGTAGGTGCCACTGGTGCCGCTGGTGCTGCTGGTGTCGCAGGTGCTGCCCTCGAGGTCGGGGAAGTTGCAGCTGTGGCCACAACGGCCGTTAAGACCACCAAGATGATGCGTATGATGAACGTGATGAGTAAGGCTGGAAGCTTTATTCAGAAGGGACACCAGATATCTTCGGTAGTCTCCACTGCAGCAGAGAAGGAGCGTGGCTTTATCGAAGGTCTGGTAGGTAAAGCGACTGAGTTCTTCAGTAAGCCTCGCCGCGAAGCTGCCGTAGAGCACTTCTTGGATGCGCAGATCCTGCCCAACTTCGAGGCGGACTTGCGCAGCTATCTCTCCGAATCCCTCCGTCTCATCGCCGAGCAAATGAATGCCGAAGCTGCCACCCTCGTTGGTGAGAAGCGTGAAGCCCTCTCCCAGCTACAAGCGCAGCAGGAACAAGAACAATCAAAGTATGAGGCTGAGATCAAGGCAATAAAGGAGAAGGATCAGTATCTGGCTACCTTCTCTTGCTAAGTAATAACTAATGGAAAAGACTAAGAATATGACAGAAGCACTTATTGGAATCGCTATTGGACTAGTCGCTGGTGCTATTCTCAAGGATAAGGTTCTCCCAGCAAAGCCAAGCGATGGCGTAGGTACGCCTTCTCCCGAAGCACAGGAAATGGCTTCGAAAGAGATCGAGCGACTGCGTGAGCGGCTTAAGGCTCAAGATCAGCGTATCGAAGAGCTTAACAGCCGTCTGCAGCAGTCGAAGCGGGAGGCGCGTAGCTTGGAGGGCGACCACGATGATATCGAGGAAGAGCTTGACCAAACGAAGAAGCAACTCCGTCGCCTCAAGGAAGAGCATACGACTGCACTTCGTGACTTGGCTGAATACAAAGAAGCTTGTGAGCTGCTGAACAAGGAGCTACAGGAGCTGAAGCAACAGCACTAATCTAATCATCCCCCCAGTCTATAGATCTCTTCTGTGGGGCTTGGGCTGGGGGGATCACTATCATTGTCTATGTTTGACTTTATACTACGTTGGTTTGGCAAAGGAAAGCCAAAGGAAGATACCTCTACCCAAGATCAATCCTTGTCTCTCTTTGGAGGAAGCTCACTCTTCGCCACGGATAAAGAGAGCGAAGCCTCTCCTGCGCCAGCCGAAGAAACGGAGCGGGTAGTAACTCCTTCTTCGACTCCGCAAGCAGACTCAGCCCTTCAAGCAAAGGTGGAAGAGCTGACGGCACGCCTGGCACGAACGAAGAAAGCTCTGGAGAAGGCCGAAGAAGAAAACGAAGAGCTCGAGGATAAACTCAAGCGTGATAAGCGTGAGGCTGAAAAGGCGAAGGAAGCAAAGGCGAAGGAAGCAGAGGAGCAAGTCTCGGCGATGGAGAAGCGACTTTCCACTCTGCAAGAGGAGCTGACTGCGACGAAGGACCGAGCCGGGCAAGCCTTATCGTTCGTCCGAAAGGTGCTGACAGCTCAGGTAAATTCCGAACGCTCCGAGCTGGAGCAGAAGGTCGAAGAGATGGTCGCCCTCATCCACTCCGATGAATGTCGTGCGTACATCACGCTCACGGATAAAGAAGAGCGTGACCTCTCAATGTGGCAGTCCGAATGCGCCAAGAGCTGGATCCAAGGTAAGGTCAAGGTGGCCTTTATCGGGGAGTTCAGCGCCGGGAAGACGAGTATCGTGAACCGACTCCTCCAGGATGGAGACCCTCACGCCATCCAGCTCCCCGTGAGCTCCAAGGCAACGACGGCCATCCCGACTTATATCTCTGGGCGCAAAGGCGGAGGTAAAGCTACGTATCGCTTCTACACGCCCGACTCCATTCTGAAGGAGATCTCGGAGGATACCTTCCGTAGGGTCAGTAAGGAGGTGCTGGAGGAGGTCGGTGGAGTCTCCTCGATGATCAAGTACTTCGTGATGGCTTATGCTAATAAGGGCTTAGAGCGGCTGAGCATCTTAGATACCCCGGGGTTTAGCTCTCAGGATAAGGTGGATGAGCAGCGTACGATGGAGGTGATCAACGAGTGTGATGCCCTCTTCTGGGTGGTCGATGTGAATAGTGGTACGCTCAATACGCGCTCCATCCAAGTGATCCGCCAGTATCTGCACAAGCCTCTCTATATCATCATCAACAAGGTTGATACCAAGTCTCCGTCAGAGGTGAAGCAGGCCGAGCAGGCCATTCGTGCGACCTGTAGCAAAGAGAAGCTCGAGGTGAAGGGCTTCATCTATATGGGGATGAAAACTCCCCTGGATGAGCTGCATCAGGTCTTCTCTACACTGGGCTCAAGCAGCAGTTTGGGCTTGCTTGAAGCCTTCTCACAGCGTATTCAAGAGCTGATCGATGAGCAGATGAATATCAAGAAAGAGTGTGATGCTAAGCGAAAGCAGTACGACCAAGAGTTGAGCGAGCTTGAGACGACTTTTAGTAATAACCTCGATACGGTAGCCGAATTGGCGGAGGAAGCTGCTGCTATACCTCACTTCGAGACTCACTTCTTTAGCTCTGATTGCTTTGAGATGGATGTCTTAGAGTACAGGGATCTGGAGGAGAAGCTGAAGGTACTGAGCAAGGAAGCCCCTGATATACTAAAGGGGAATCTCGAGGGAATTAAGCAGGCTGTGTCAAAAATCGAAAGTGCAGAAAAAGAGGCTAAAGGGTATCGGTCAAAGCTTGCGGATCTGGAAGGGCTTAAGAAGCGTTTCTCCCAGCTCCATAAGCAGATTGACCAACTGAGTCAACAGCATTAGGTAATACTCATCTAATCAAATAGCAATGGATCTACTCAAAGAAATTTGGGAGCGCAAGCAGCGACTCCTACAGCTCCTCCAGCGAGCTAAGGAATATGGCTGGATCGATGACTCCACGCTGAAGGCCGAGGTCAAGCGTGCCGAGGAGCAAAAGCTGACGATAGGTGTAATCGGGCAGATGAAGGCGGGGAAATCAACCTTCCTCAACTCCTTCATCTTCGGAGATACTATCCTGCCTGCAGCGACCAGTCCGATGACGGCTTCGCTCTCCTATATCACCTACGGGCCCGAGAAGAAGCTCGTGGCGGAGTTCTATACCCCAGATGAATGGGCAGAGCTGCGTAATACGGCACAGCTTCCCATAGAGGAAGGACAGGAGTCGACTGCTCAAGGTTCTAAGATCAAGGCGGCTCAGGAGCTGGTCGCCAAGGCAGGGAAAATATCCCAGATCAATAGCTTTTTGGGGAAGACAAAGGAAGACAGCTTCTCCAATCTCATCGACTATGTCGGTGCTGATGGGAAGTATATCGCCATCACCAAGGCCGTCACGCTGTACTATCCCCTGGAGTACCTCAAGGGCGTGGAGATCGTTGATACCCCAGGATTCAATGACCCTATCGTATCCCGTGAGGAGCGTACACGCCAATTCCTCAAGCAGGCGGATGTGTCGCTCTTGCTCCTCTATGCCGGTCGTGCCTTCGACGCAAGTGACCGCGATATCCTATTCAAGGATGTCCGTAACTGTGGTATCGGCAAGATCCTCGTCGGGGTCAATAAGTACGATACCATCGTAGCTCAGGGCGAGACTCCAGCGGGAATCACCCAAAACACGGAGCAAGCCCTGCGACAAGCTGCGTATGAAGCCAAAGATGAAGCCATCATAGAGCTTGTGCAGGAGACACATCCTATCCCCTTCTCTGCGGAGATGGCTCTGCTCTCCAAGCTCCCAATGAGCCGTATATCTAAGGATGAAAATCTTATGTTTCACTACAAGAGATACTGTGAGACCTTTGAGATCAGTTCGCAGTCTGAGCTATATGAGCGTAGCCTTGTAGAGTCGCTCAATGAGGCTGTCCGCGATGTGATCGAGCGAGATAAGGTGGAGATCCTCTTGCGAAAGCCCGTCAATATGATTCAGACTGCAGGGAATAAACTTCTCAGTGATATTCAGAATGCTCTGACTTTAGCCGAGAGCCAGGTGAAGGTCTTAGAAATGCCTGACCACGAACTGGAGGATCGCGAAGATCAGTTAGCTAAAGCAGAGCGGAAGCTGAATCGTAAGATTGGTTCCCTCCACGGGTCTCTGGAAGAGGTTATTGCTGAGGCTACTTCTCGCTTTAGAAATAAGGCAGAGGATGCCCTGGATAAGATGATTGATGGATCTAAAAGTGGGGCTGAGAAGGAGATCGGTTTCTTTGGAGACACGGATACCGCAGTCTCGTATATTCAAGACCAGTTCACTCGGTTTGAGAAGAGAACTCTCCCACGGCTACAGAGCGATGCTCTGAATAGGCTGAAAACTGAGGGGAATAGAGAGTTCCAGGACTTCAAAGTTGAAGTGGAAGATATCTTGGAGCGTTATCTCCGTGATGATGTGGATGCGAAGGACTTAATAAAGAGCTTGTCACGTTTGCTTGGGGCTGAGGGTGGAGATAATCACTTCAGTATAAGTACAGATCAAGAGGATGGCTCTGATGACTCAAGTATCGGCTTCTTTGAAGGTGCAGCTATAGCGCTTGCCGCCCCGTTTGTCGGGCTATTCCAGCTTGGCTCTGGGTTGTTGGGTGGTTGGAGGCGACAGGCTAAAGACGAGCTCCATAATCAGCTTTATGAGTTGCGCCAGTCCGTAGACTTTGCCCCGATGCAACAGCAACTGGAGGATTTGCTCCAGGAGAGAATGAAGTCTATCCGCACGCATCTTATCGATGAACTCATCGTTCCCCTCCAGAATCAAATCGAAGAGGTGCGCAAGGATAAGGCCAACAAGGCCAAGAAGCTTGAGGCTGCTCGTGCTGAAATCAAGCTGCAGAGCGAGAAGAAGGCAGCCCTACTTGAGCAGCAACGGAGCATCACCGAGTTGGCAACGTCTGTCCTGACGTCTTCTGCTTCGGGTGACTAACCTCCTGCTGTAGCTCGTACGGTAGCCTGCTGGTTACCCCATACAATAGAAAGAGCCGCCCTCTGCACTGCTGGCAGAGGGCGGCTCATTGCTTATCGTGCCTCAGCTACTAAGCGCCGTGGAACTCGTATTCGGCCTGGATGTCGATCGTCAGGTGCGTGAAGAGCGTCTCGATGAGCTGGTCAGTGACCTCGAGGGCTGAGCGAAGGACGTGGTCGGAGAAGGCTTGCAGGAGGTCGCGCGCATGCAGGGGCTGCGTCTGGTAGATAGCCAGATACTGCTCTTCCATCTCGCGCTGACGCTGGTCGGTCTCAGCTTCGAAGTCGGCGTAGACCTTCTTGATGATGGGGGCATAGCGGTTGTAGTCGACCATGCCGAGCGCCTGGACCTTGCGGAACTTCCAGTAGGCAGACTCGTGCGAAGACTCGTTCGTCCCCTTCGTGTAAGCCTTGGGGTAGGAGCGGATGCCTTCGTAGAGGGGGAGGAAGACGCTGAGGTCAGCCATCCCAAGCGCCACATAGTTGACGCATCCGATAGCCTGAGGAAGCTCGGGGCGTACCTGTAGGAGGTGTGTCTGCGTGGTGCGGAAGATGGAGACGGGGCGGTAGACCTCCTTGGGGTTCTGATGGAGGTAGGGGTCGTGGTCTGTGCCGTCGTAGTGGAAGCGGAAGAGCTGTCTGAGGCGGCTGATGGAGATGGGCTCGGCAGCTTGGGCGAAGACGGGGAAGGTGTTCTTCGTCACGTCGTTCTTGATCGATGGGCTCAGCTGTGCCTGCAGGCCCCATACGCGGGGGTAGTTGTAGGTCGTGTCGAGCTTGACATCACGGATGTAAGCCTCGTGGAAGTCGAACTCGCCACGCGCAGGGTCGTACAAGCCGTGCTGGATGGCGAACTCAATGAGGTCGTCCGAAGCCAAATAGTTCGCGTGGTCCTTGGGGTCGTACTTGCGGAAGCGGCTCTGGTTCCCCGTGACGAAGTACTGATCTTCGGGGATGCGGGTAGCGAGCCAGCGGTGCCCCGAGGCAGTCTCGAGGTACCAGATCTCGTGGCTGTCGACGAAGCCGACGCCGAAGCCTTCGGCCACCCCGTGCATCTCGATGAGCGAGCCGAGGCGTTCAACACCTTCGCGAGCGGAGTGGATGTAGGGCAGGACGATGTTGAAGACGGAGTTCTCAGCGACGCCGTCGGGTACGAGGGGGTCGGCTTCGAGGGCGCGGTCGCTACTGAAGATACTTTCGGTAGCACTCATACCGACGCCGACGCTGTTGAAGCCAGCGCTTCCCCAGTGACCGTGGAGGTGGTAGGGGGCAAGGGCGGAGTAGCCAAGAGCGCGCTTGGGGAGGTCGCAGCGGAAGGGGCTGTCGAGAGCGACGAAGCGCTCGGGACCATGGTCGGTGTCTTCGTAGATCTCAAGGTTCTTCGCCAGGACGGCGTTCCAGTCCTCGCTACGTGCGACGATCATAGAGCCGTCGGAGGTGTGCTGACGTCCGACGATGATGGTGGTACATTCGGATGGGTAGTCCGTGTGTGGCTGCTGTGGTTGGGTCTTCTGTCTCATGACTCTTTGTTTTTCGGTTAGGAACAGCGGGCAACTTGCGTTGTCAAATGGTACTGCAATGTTACGACTTTTTGACTGACAGTGCAATACCTACCGATAGGTATTTGCTTCTCTATGGGGGGCTTTCGAGGAGAAGAGGGTCTGCGGAGATCTCCGAAAGGTGGGTGCATCTGCTATGAGGGGGCGGTGTGAACCTGTATTGGTCGTCGGGTTGACCTATATTGGTCCGACAACGAAGCTATATAGGTCGCGATGACGACCTATATAGGATGGCGAAGAAAGCTATATAGCTTTGTGAAGTGACCTATATTAGGTTGTTGCTCCACGTAGGGATAAAAGTTGCGGACGAGTGGCTGATAAGCTTGATCTATGTACGTGGCTCTAATATCTACGTACGTGGATATTTGGATTTGCGTGCATAGTCTTTAAGACTACGTACATAGACAGAGGAAAAGCACTACGTGAAGGCGCTTTTTCCTTCACGCGAACGATGCTTTTTCCTCCGCTGGATAAAAGAGGAATATTTGCGATAAGGCGAAGGGCTTGCGTATCACGTCGGAGAGTCATGTCGGGGAGCTGGGCGTGCGATGCCTTAGCACTCTAAATAGAGGGTAGGACTCTTGGCAACCGTCTCTATTTGGAAGTACGGGTATTATTGCTGTATCTTTGCAGTCGCAAGTCAGGCGGACGAGCAGCGAATGACAGGGTTTAGATCGAGAGTGGTAACGAAAAAGTTTCACTCAAGATTTGGTGGAGTGAAAACTTTGCTTTACCTTTGCACTCGCAAAAGAAACGAACGGCCTTGCGGCGACGCGGGTAGTTTGACTTTAAGAGATCTTTGAGATAATTGATATTGACAAACAGAAGTGTAGTAACAAACGTTTAGGG
>ERZ772979.1559-NODE-1559-length-12942-cov-3.982851_pt1 | contig 12942 bp, 14 predicted proteins | sample MGYA00511130_ERZ772979 | MGnify/ENA primary metagenome ERZ772979 (study PRJEB29015, sample SAMEA2738103) | human oral metagenome | biome: human oral; feature: human-associated habitat; material: saliva | place: China | collected 2186 ... | reverse complement strand
AATCATTGGCTTTTGTTTGCATTTGTGCATAAGTTTGCGCCGCTTGTTCTTCAATCGTTTGAACATAAGGTGGCAGTAATCCAATAAGTCCTAGTTCCTTTCGCTCCTCTACGGTAAAGGCAGTCCCCTTATTAAGGAAAGGATTATTTAAAATATCATGTGCAGTCATAGTGCACCTCCTTTTTTACTCATATTGTATCACTTAAAATGAATTATTTAAATAAATTAATTGTTTAAAAAATACAATCATGTAGCCGTTAAGTTATTAAAAAGTATATTTTTGAGGCACAACAGACTTCCTATGCTAGCACGATATTCGCTTTAGCAAAGCTGCTAACGTCCATCGCTACTATATCAAGAAGTCTATTTATGCACCGCTTCCCGTTCGTAAAGCTGAATCAATTCTTCTCGTAATCGATTATAAGACGGAGTATCTTCATACTGATGGATGCGATTCGTTAATAAAATCATCGCTTGTTTTGTTGTTAGATTCATCAATACTGTTGTTCCCGTAAATCCTGTATGTCTTAACCAGATTTGTTCACCCACTCGGTCCATATCCCATCCAAGTGATCTTCCAGCTTGCCTTGTCGGTGTCCAGTCCTTCAATAAACTTTGTATCATCTCTGCACTACAATATTCAATGTCTCTCAATGTCCCATCATGTAAATACAATTGTACTAAAGTAATACAATCATCCAATGTTGCAAATAGTCCTGCACTTCCACATCTTCTTTGTAAAATGCTTGCTTTAGGATCGTGTACTTCACCTTGCAATAATCTTCCACGTCTTTCTTCAAAAGCTGTTGGCACGCAACTTTCACTAGGCAGCGGTCCATAAGTTGCTGTAAGCTTCAATGGACGAGCTATTCTTTCCTCAAATAATTCCGCTATCGGTTTACCAAATTCTTTTTCTAAAATAATTCCCGCTAGAACAAATCCTGTATCGGTATATTTTACAGTGTGGTGAAAAGTTTCAGTTACTGGCAAAGTAGATAAAGCTTCAATTAAAGTATCCGGTGCTAATTCATTACGATTTTCAATATATCCCCATAATCCTGAAGTATGCGTGATTAAATGACGAAGCGTAACTCTCTCATCAGCATTTGGGAACCATTTGATGATTGATTCATCCAAATTTATTTCCCGTTTTTCTACCATTTGTACTAATAAAGTACTTGTTACAAATGCTTTTGTAACGGATGCAAGATCATAAAATAATCCATCTTCAACAAGTTTAGCGTCCGATTCTTTTGTAAGAGTCCCTTCAACTATCTTTTCTACTTCTTCTCCTTCGATAAAAGCAACACTAAATCCTGGATAAACACCATTATTCATGAGTTCTCGAATCTTTCCCATTGTTTTCGGATATTTTTTCATAAAAATACCCCTTTCTTTTAATTTTTTTAAGCAAAACTCTTGTTTTTATTGATAGAGAGGTCTACAATACCCCTTAAGCAGCCCTTCAAAGTTGCCCAATTAAATATTTTGGAGGTATTCTTATGTCAAAAAGAGTAAACCATATTACTGAATTAATCGGTAATACACCGCTTGTTAAACTAACTCGTTTAACAGATACAGATAGTGCAGATATTTACGTGAAAGTGGAAGCTTTTAACGCTGGTGGTTCTGTTAAAGACCGTATCGCACTTAATATTATTGAAACTGCTGAAAGAGAAGGTCAGCTAAAACCAGGAGATACCATTATCGAAGCAACTTCTGGAAATACTGGTGTCGGCTTATCCCTAGTTGGAGCAGCTAAAGGCTACAAAGTCATTACAATTATGCCAGACTCAATGTCTATCGAACGTCGTCAATTAATGGCAGCCTATGGTACAGAAGTACTATTAACACCTGCTGCTGAAGGTTTCGGAGCTGCCGTTCAAAAGGCAGAAGAATTATCACAACAACCTGGTTATTTCTGGGCAAAACAATTTGATAACCCAGCTAACCCAAGCATTCACTATCAAACAACTGGTCAAGAAATTATTCAAGCATTCGATGGTGAAACACCAGACGCATTTGTTGCCGGTATCGGAACAGGTGGTACCATTACAGGTGTTGGTCGTGCCTTAAAAGAAAAAAATGCTGCTGTTCAAATTATTGGTGTAGAACCTGAAGAAGCTCCATTTATCTCAAAAGGACAAAAAGGAAAACACCGTATCCAAGGAATTTCCGCTGGATTCTTACCAAGTATTATCGATAAAGAAGTCATCGATGATTTTGAATTAATTTCAAGTGAATTAGCGATTGAAACAGCTAAAAAATTAGCTGCTACAGAAGGGATTCTAACAGGAATATCCTCAGGTGCTGCAGTTGCTGCTGCACTACGTGTTGCTAAAAAACTTGGAAAAGGAAAAACGGTTGTTGCACTTCTACCAGACACTGGTGAACGTTATCTATCAACAGGTATTTTCAATCAAGAATAATCGTTATAATCAAAAACTCCTGTCACTTCATGATGACAGGAGTTTTATTTTAGGAAATTTCACCATTTCTTAATTTATGAATAAAACTTTCTAGACGTTCGATTGCTTTTTTCAAACTATCTAATGAGTAGGCATAAGAAATTCGAACGAATCCTTCTCCACTTTCACCAAAGGCAGATCCCGGAACAACCGCTACACGTTCTTCTTGCACTAATTTCGTCGCAAATTCCTCAGAAGTCATGCCAAATTGAGAAATATTTGGGAAAATATAAAACGCTCCAAATGGTTCAAAACATGGAATCCCTAATTCTTCCATTTTTTTCAATAAGTAACGTCTGCGTTGATTATAACTTTCTCGCATTTCAATCACATCATCATCACAATTTTTCAAAGCATCAATCCCCGCATATTGGCTTGTCGTTGGTGCTGCCATAATCGTAAATTGATGAATTTTAATCATTTGTTTCATCAACACTTCAGGAGCTAGAGCATACCCCATTCTCCATCCAGTCATCGCAAAGGCTTTTGAGAACCCATTAATTAAAACGGTTCTTTCTTTCATCCCTTCAATTTCCACAATACTGACATGACGATTTCCTGTATATGTTAATTCAGAATAAATTTCGTCTGAAATTACAACAATATTATGTTTCAAAATTACTTTCGCAATCGCTTCTAAGTCTTCACGACTCATCACTGCTCCTGTCGGATTATTTGGAAAAGAAAGGACGATTGCTTTTGTTTTTGGCGTAATCGCTGCTTCTAATTCTTCCGGTGTTAAACGGAATTGATTTTCCTCTTTTAGAGGAATTCTTACAGGTACTCCATTCGACAACACAATACATGGTAAATATGACACATAACAAGGTTCACAGAAAATCACTTCATCTCCTGGGTTTAATAAAGCACGCATTGCTAAATCAATTGCTTCGCTTCCTCCAATCGTTACAAGCGCCTCCGTCATTGGATTATAAGTAACTCCTTGTTTACGTTCGATATAACGACAAATTTCTTGACGTAATTCTTTCAAACCGGCATTGGCTGTGTAAAAAGTTCTTCCTTTTTGAAGTGAATAAATTCCTTCTTCCCTTACATGCCAAGGAGTATCAAAATCTGGTTCCCCTACCCCTAAACTAATGACATCTTCTAATTCATTGGCAATATCAAAAAAACGACGAATTCCCGAAGGTTTAATTCCTGTTACTTTTTGACTTAATAATGATTCAATCATGGAGTAACCACCATCCGTTTATCTCCACTCTTACCAACAAACATTGTGCCATGGTCTTTATATTGTTTCAACACTACATGTGTTGTTGTAGATTGAACTTCTTCAATAACAGATAAACGACTAGAAACAAATGCTGCGATATCTCTCATTGGTGCTTTTTTCAATTTAACCATGAAATCATATCCACCAGACATTAAATATAAATCTTCTACTTCCGGGAAGTGATAAATTTTTTCTGCAATACGATCAAATCCGATTCCTCGTTGAGGATTTACTTTTAATTCGATGACAGCAGACACATTCACATCATCTGTTTTTTCCCAGTTAATTAATGTATGATAACCACAAATAACCTTTTGTTCTTCTAATTCTTTAATTCTACGTTGAACTTCATCTGGTTCAATCGCTAATAAAGTCGCGATTTCTTCAGTTGTTAATCGACTATTTTTTTCAATTAATTTTAAAATTTGTTCATTAACATCTTTGAACATATTTTCTTCCTCCTATACTGATTCTCTTATAAAAGAAATCTATCTTCTCTATTGTATACTACTTTCTTCAAAAAAACTAATGCTTTATCATCTTTTTATTTTCTAGCCCATTTACTAAATGCATCTAGCGATTGATGCAACCATTGACGGGATTTTTTTTGAAATTGTTGAAGCTTATTTTTCTTTTTCATTGGAACATGAATAACAGGTTTTTGCATCATTTGTTCTTCCGTTTCTAATCCATTCTTCATCATAAACGCATGAACTTCTGCATTGTGTTTTCCTTGCTTCATACGACTTGCAATTTTCGTTTCTAATAAAATACTGCTCTCTTGAATCGTAAAAGAATTTTCCTTTTTCGATAATAATGCCATCATTTCAATCCCACTATAACAACATGCACTCAGTACCATTGCTAAATAATAAGGTTGTTGATGTACAAAGCATAATTCTTGATACGATTGGTATTTTCGCTGATAAAGATTTTCCAGTACTTCCATCATACGATTCGCTTCTGTTTGATTTCCAAAATAAGCAAAAGCAAGCCCTAAAACTTCGACTATTTGTCTGAACACTTGACGTGCATCTGTAGAAGTTTGAAAAATACGATTCATTTCCGCTCCTACCATCTTTTTGGCTAAATATAATTTTTTCTTGCAATCTATCTTTTGCAAACTCACTAGTGTTTCCGCAGTTTTCTCTGTTGTACACTCTAATAATACATCCAGTAGTTCTTCTAATCCAAAAGATGGCAGATGAACTGATTCATAAATTGGATAAGGTACTGCCATAACATTCATAATTCCTTTTACAGGAAGAGATAAATCAACTAAATGACTTTGAAATTGTTCCGCCTTTGTTCCAATGGATTGGGTTAAAGCAACAATCGTTGGAAGTTGGTTTGTAATTTGCAATAATGTTTCTTTCGTCTCAAGAGAAAACTCATCGCTAGATCCATTCAGGCAAAAAATACATGCATCATAATTGAATATCGCTGGAAATTCATCTAATAGTGAATAGTCTTCCACTTGGAATTGTGGAATACTTTCGTTTTTCTTTAAATCAAATAAAGATTGAATCAACGTTGTTTTTCCAACACCAGTCTCGCCTATAACTAACAGACGATACGTTGGAAGTTGTTTCCATTGACTTTCTAGCGCTTCTTGAAAAATATTTGCCACTTCCACTATCTTCTCTCCCTTCCATAACGCAATTATCATACCATATTCTCCCTAAAAACTCTTGTATCTAAATGGTTAAATTTTTATTAGGATTTTTGAAATACTAAAGAAAAAAGGCAGAAGCTAAAAAAACTTCTACCCCTTTATATCCATTTAGAAAATTTGAGACCTAAGGCTCAATTTTTAGCAATGAGACTCGCAAAAGCGAGGCTGCTGGCGTCTTTCACTACAATTCAAAAAGACATTTCCACCAACTCTTAAACGTTCTCTAATAGGTTAACGCCCTAAGAGAAAAGACTTTCGCAGTAGCAAAAATGGTAGAAGCTATTTTACTAGCTTCTACCATTTGGAAAATTTGAGACTTAAGGCTCAAATTTTAGCCATGAGATTCGCATAGCGAAGCTGCTGGCGTCCATTTGCTACTTCAGACAAGTCTTATTCAAAATATATATTAGGCTAACGAGCCCATGGGATCCCATGGTGCTAATACGATTGGTTCAGAATCAAATGCTGCTAATTGCTCTGGTGTTAAAAACTCTTTACGGACTACGATTTGATACGTAAATTCATCCATCCATTCATCTGACATCATCCAGAATCCATCAACCCCAGATTTTTCTCCCCAACTATTTTCTACTTTCCAGCGAGTTGGTTTTCCATTTACTAAATCTACCCCAGTTAATACCATGGCATGTGTCATTAAACTTTCTCCATATTCCAAGCGATCCGCTTTAGAAAGTTTGAAATCTAACCCCAATAAACCTTTCAAATCATAATGATCCATTGCCATTAATCCAGTATCACGACCTGAGAATTGACCTACATCACAACCAAACCAAATCGATTCGCCTTGTTCTAATTGTTGAATCGCAAGTTTCTTGAAAGTCTCCATTTCTACATTTAAGTATTTGACAGGAGTTCCTCCAACAACGTTTCCTAACATTTCAACAGTATAAGAACGATTATAAGGTTTGTCTGCTGTTGGTGCATTAATAATTGATACATATTGACCTAGATCTAACCCTACAAACTGTTTATAAAATGTTTGTGGTGTTAAATTTTCATAGTGATGATATTCTTTATCTTTATCACGATAAGAAAAATCAAACACTTCTGGTGGAGTTCCTAAACTGATAGCTAGTAAATCATAGACTTCCTTCATCAATTGTTTACGAACTTCCAAGATTTTTTCTTCAGTAGCTCCCCCTGCTACTAAATCTCTTAAAATCTTCGCATCTTCACGAAGTTTTTTGTTCAAGTATTTATTCAACTCTCCTGAAGCTGAACTACTAAAACTTTCTGGCATTACTGCCTTTGGTACGACACCATACTTATTAAAGATGGAAACAATCATATCCCATTGTCCACCATCTTGTTGTGGTGTTTGAAGTAAGAAAGCAACTTTACGACTTGTAATAGCTTCATGAGCCGTTTTTAAAATATTCTCATGGAAGAAATTCGCCTTCTCATATTTATCCCAGAAAAAAGTATAGCTTTGAGAAAGTTCAAATTCCTCTAGCTTAAACTCATTAAAGATTTTATGACGGAACGTGTTTAATGCAGCAAACATCCAACATCTCCCAGATTGCTTTTGGTTTGCCACCTTTCCATGTTCCAAATCAATGGAATAAACGGGTGGGTTTTTCACTATAGCTTCTACATTTTGGCTAGAAGCGTGAATCCCATTTTTCACAGTTGCATGTTGTGCAACTTTCTTTTGTCCGTCAGCTTGAAATTTTTGACGGAACTCATCAGTCATGTCTTTTGTTAAAAACATATACTCATCTCCTTTTCCTTTTGTATTCTACATCATACTCCTCATGTACTATTTTTTTCAAGCAAAAAGAGAGTATTTTACTAAATTAAAAAAAACACTGTAGAAATTTCTACAGTGTCTTCATTCTTAAAAATTCACTAATCTTTGTGCTTGATCTAATTCAAAAGCTCTTACTTCACGAGGTAAGAAACGACGAATTTCATCTTCGTTATATCCTACTTGGAATCTCTTTTCGTCCAACATAATTGGACGACGTAATAAGCCTGGGTTTTCTTGAATTAAAACAAATAATTGATTCAAAGGAACTTCATCTAAATCTAAGTTTAATTCTTGGAATGCCTTTGAACGTGTTGAAATAATCTCTTCTGTTCCATCTTCCGTCATACGTAAAATGTTTTTAATTTCGTCAATTGTTAATGGTTCTGAGAAAATATTTCTTTCAGTATATGCGATAGTGTGCTCTTCTAACCACGCGCGTGCTTTACGGCATGAAGTACAACTTGGTGATGTGTATAATGTAACCATAAATCGCTCCTTCTCGATGAGCTAGTTTAGATGGGCTCATCACGCTTTATATTATATATTATTTTTAGAATAAAATCTATACAATTTTCGTAATTTTTTAAAATTTTCACAAATTATTTTTTTAAGATTCCCTAAACCTATTTCATTAAAATACGATTATTTCAAGGCTTAATCTTTTCTTAACATTTGTCAAGTAATATCCTATTTCACATTTCCGTATTATTCCGATAAGACGCACTTTTCTTAACTTATTTACAACCATTTTTCAGAAAATTTTTCACCACTAATTCTATAAACCTTATCAAAGCAACCTATCTTTTTAAGACCCCACCTTCATTTTCTAATCACACTCTTCTATTAATGCTCTAAGATGAACTAATAGAGTAAACAATACTTTTACCGCTTGCTCTTGCTTATCATGGCTGTAAAGAGCTTGAAAATAAGCTTGAATATTCTCTTCAAAATCTTTTGGTAAAATAGCACATCGTTCTTTAGCATACTGTAACATACGTTTTTCACCCGGATGAAGTTGTTCATTAAGTGCAAACAATAAATCAAAATAAGAGGCAAAAAATTCACTACTTCTATGATTCATACTTAATAAATCTTGACGTTTAATAGCTTTTTGAATTTGTTTAGAAAAAGCTGGCATACCTTCTTCTAGTAATAATAGTTGTTTACTGATGATATTTCTTTTTAACGCTGATGGATAATCTATATGATATTTACACTTTAACTGGGCATAGCGCCCGTCTTTGTCATAAAGAATTTTACTGTGCATTACATTATACCACATACATGTTGTGTAAGAATTTTGAGCTTGATGATTAAAAATCACATTTTCTAACTCTTTATTAAAACTATCTAATGAGCGATAAATCAGTTCAATCTCTATCCCATTCTTTAAAACACAATCATCCTCTAATTCCCAAAATTGATTCCCAATTTCCATATAGGAACAGTACTTACTAAGAATTTCTTTTCTAATCTTTTCATGTATAGGCGCTGTCAAATAGACATAGACATCATAATCAGAATCTTTATCATAATTTTCTCCAGCTCTTGATCCTCCCAGAACAATTGCTTCTACTTGCTCTATTTTTTCCAATTCTTTAAAAAGATTTTGCTGCATTTTTGAATATCTCCTTATATTTTTATCAAATTTTGAAAACTAATCATATGATAACAGATTTATTGCAAATATAACTACACTTTCTTATCTTATTTATCACCTTAGCAAAACATATTTTTTTGTGTAAATTTTCAAAAAATACGGTATAATAAGACTAATTGATTGAAATTTAAAGGAGAATACAAATGACTAAAAAGAAAATTTTCTCTGGAGTACAACCTTCAGCCATTCCAACCATTGGAAACTACATTGGTGCGATGAAAAACTTTGTTGCTTTACAAGAAGTTTTTCATAAATTGTCACGCCTAACAACGCCGATTCATCCCCATAGCTGAAGCTAGGGGTCTTCTCGGAGGAGAGGATAAGATTTATTAAAACCCAAAGGAAACAAACAAAAGCGCCTTGAAAGCAACAAGGCGTTTTATTTTTGCTCTTATTTTTTGGCTGTCGTTCAATTCGTCAGCTCTCTATAGTGCTATTCTCTTCGCATACTTTCTGCAAATCCTTTTGATAGATTCTTTCGAGATTTGTCCAAAACGTCGCAGGAACATTGAAAATATGTTCGAGATCCGTTGCTGTTTTGAGCGTTATAGCGGTATCGCCTTCAAGCAACTTCTCAGCATCTTCGAGCGACATTTTCATCAAATCTGCAAACCGCCGCTCAGAAATAAACTTATCGTAAAGAATATCTTTTATCGTCTCTCCTGGCGGGATTGCAATATAGTTTTCGCTCGTCTTGACCAATCTAAACTACCTTCTTTCTTATTTTCTCAATCTTGTTCCACTACTTGTTCTTAGAATACCAGATTTAACTCGCTGAAACAGAAAACTCTCACCTGTTTTAGATGAGAGTTTGTTTTGTTATGCCCGCATTTTTGGTCCATATTTAATGCGCCGATAAATCGCCATCACGCCAACTGACGCGAGAATTGTGATAATCATGCGCATAACAAATCCTCCAACATGCAAATCACAGACAGGCGAAAGAATCCAGTTAAAGAGCATCACAGAAGCGACAAGCACAATATCGTCGCTCCAAGGGCGTTTTACTTTTCTTTCGGCGTCCTCATTGGTTTCCATATCCGTTACAATTTTATCTTTATCTTCCATCTTTAACCTCATGCTTCTCCGAAACAAGCAATATCCTTAATCCGCGCTCTTTTGACATCTTGTTCAATCATCTTGCGTGCTTCCTCGTCCGATGCAGCAACAATGCGCCGTTTTTCGGTCACATCAAATTCCACTTCGAACTCCCACAACTTTTTCTTCTTAGTTTCAAAGATGTCATTGACACGCAATCCTGTGACCATTGCTTTAGGGAGATGAAGATACTTTGATGGCTCATCGAAGAAAAACCTTAGCGCTTCTCTAGTGCTATTTGCACTCACGCGAGCATCAAAACGGCACGTTCTAATTGTTGAAACTGCCCCCTCTTCTCGCTCAACGATTTCAACTTCAACCTTTAATGTGAACTTTTTCAACTCATGTTCGCTCCTTTTCAGTGCGCAGCGGATTCGCCACACACCTGCACAGATTCCTCAAGACTGCCGTTTTGTCGCGCTTCATCAATAATTTTGTTGAAAGCAAAATCCCTGAGAATTTTTTGACATACTCCACACGACTAAAGCCGTGGGATTCTAGGAAAGAAGCGCCCACACACCCTCACGGGGGATTTACGGCGTGTACTTCCTACTGGACGATGCCCCGCCCAGTTTCGTTTGAACGTTACGAGGCGAGAAGACTCAATCCTTCGTTATAGATGTTGATCGCAGCATTGCGATCCCTGTCGGGATGGAAAGCTCCGCAGGAAGGACAGGTCCATTTGCGAATCCAGAACTTTCCGCGCAGAGCCTTGTTCTGGAATCCGCAGCAATGGCAAAGCTGGGACGATGGAAACCATTTGTCAACGAAGATGATTTTCGTACCAACCTTCTTTGCGACGTGTTGAAGGATTAGCAAGAACTGTCCGAAACCACGGTCACTAACTTTCTTCCCATGTCTTGTTCTGGCGTATTTGCTTTGATCCAAAGTCTCCAAACAAATCACACTGTACTTGTTACATAGTTCGTAGGCAAGTTTGTAGTGGTAGTCTTTCCTCGCCCAACAAGACCTGCGATACTGACGCGCCAAAGCAAGACGCGCCCGCACACGATTGTTGGAACCAAATTCTTTCCGAGACAGTGCGCGCGACAACTTTTGGAAAGTCTTGAGATTCACGCGAAAGAAGGAAGGTGCGAGGACGTCGAACCGTGGTTCCTGCCCAACGAGAAACGAATCCTCCTCGAAACTGTAGTCAAAGCCGACGATTTCACCCGATCTGACTTCAACCGCAGGTTCTTCCACTTCTACCGCGAAATAAATCCAAAAATCTCCGCAAGCGTCGCGCTTCACTGTCACGGTTTTGATTTCCCCTTCCATGTTGCGCGACTTGTGGTACTTGTATTTCTTTTTGTTGATGGTGATGGTTTTCTCTTCCTCATTCACCGACCAACCACACTGTTTTAACGTGAACGACTTGTATTGGAAGATCTTTTTCTTTCTTGGCCGTCCTTTCTTCTTCCCCTTTTTGAGATTCTTAAACCAAGCCTTGTAGGCACGATCCATCCGATCGGTGATGTCTTGAACGGCCTGACTTCCAATGTCTTTGAGAAACGAGAAATATCCCTTGTTTTTCAGGCGAACCAACATCTTTTGAAGTTCGTACTTCGACAGAAACTTTCCTGAAAGATGGTAGTAGGTGCGATGAATTCGAATACAAAGATTCCAAATCTTCGCTGCGCTATCAATTTGCAGATCCAGCTTTCGATTCCGATGCGAACGACAAATCTTGTATTCGAACATCTTGACCAAAACAGTTCCCCTCCGTTCGTTGGATTTGGTTCTATTGTACCATGTTTTCGCTAGTTTATTTGGAAAGGTTTCCTCGGGTGGCATTCATCCCACGGTTAAAACCATGAGCTTTCTGCTGTTCTTTTCTGTAACTTCGAGTTTGATTGCAAATTTCTGCTTTTCCATTTCTGTTTCCTCCTTTAAAAAGGAGCGAATTTTGATGTTCAACTCGCTCCCCAACAGCACTTACTCAGCTTCCTGTTTTGCCGCCTCAACCATATCTTCAACGGTCGGACAGCTCTTTACTGCATCAGGATTGCGCCGAAGCATCTCATTGCGCGCATCAGCGTCGCACCACATCTCAACAACATCACGGGTAATTTCCATTTTGGTTACCATCCTTTCTTTTCTGCGTTCTTCAAGAGAACGTAAATCTTATAGAACGTCGCCGAGAAAAATGCCTGCTTTAGCGGGGGCGACCATTTCCATGAAATCAAATCCTATTTGGAGTATACTATAAAAAACGAAGAAAGGAGGAAAAACTGTGGAAGATTACGTTCGTGGATATAAATACAGAATCTACCCGACCCAAGAACAAGAAGCGAAGTTCAACCAAATGTTTGGAAACTCTCGCGTCGTGTTCAATTATTTCCTCGGCGTTCGACAAAAGGCATGGAAGGAAGAACAGCGAAGCGTTGGATATGCAGAGACTTCCAGTCTCTTAACCCAGCTCAAGCGACAACCCAAATTCACATGGTTAAACCTGTCGGATAGCATGTCGCTTCAAGAATCGCTCAGAGATTTGGACAACGGATTCCAGTTGTTTTTTGCTAGAAAAGCGAACTATCCGAGGTTTAAATCCAAGCACAATGCGAAAAAATCGTATCGAACGAGAAACCAAAGGAATGGGATTCGCATTGAAGGAAACAAGATTCATCTTCCGAAGGTTGGTTGGGTGAAAATCAAACTTTCTCGTATTCCCGATGGAGCGATTCTCAACGCCACAATCTCGAAAACTCCGACAGGAAAGTATTTCGTTTCGCTGTGTGTTCGCGAGGACTGGAACAACGTTCTGAAACGAAACAACGGAGGGGAAGTTGGCGTGGACGTTGGAATCAAATCTTTCTATGTCGATTCCAATGGGAACGTTGTAGAGAATCCACGAACCTTCACAAAGTTCCAACGCAAACTTGGAAGGGCACAACGCAGGCACGCGCGCAGGAAAAACGGTTCGCGTCGCAAACAGAAGGCGCGTGTCGCCGTTGCCGTCGTGCATGAAAAGATAGCGAACATCCGCAGAGACTTCCTGCACAAGGAATCAACGAAACTGGTGAGCGATAACCAAGT
>ERZ772979.1556-NODE-1556-length-12978-cov-3.453146_pt1 | contig 12978 bp, 6 predicted proteins | sample MGYA00511130_ERZ772979 | MGnify/ENA primary metagenome ERZ772979 (study PRJEB29015, sample SAMEA2738103) | human oral metagenome | biome: human oral; feature: human-associated habitat; material: saliva | place: China | collected 2186 ... | reverse complement strand
CCATTCTCCATATATAGTTAGTGATGTCTTTAAGAATTCAGTTTTTAATTTAATTGATAAAGCAGATCTTAATAAAGATAATAAAAAGTTGAGAAATGGTAAGAGAGTTTTAATTAAAAATGCAAAGGTGTCGTTTGGAGCGAACATTTTTGATTTAATGGGGGATTCTTTTTTTATGGAGGCTACAATTGGAGAATTTGCGAAGAATACTATACTTGAAATATCAAAGAAACGGTTACTTGACTCAGAAATAATAAACTATATTGATGATGCTGTGCTTAAGAGGATGTTAAAAAAGAGGTGAAAATTGTTAAAAATTTTTAGAAGTGATATTAATCAACTCAAACTAAATGAATTACATCAATTAATAAAAAGAAATATTTTAAGAAAAATTAATTCAAATGATTCGGTTAAAGCTTTTCTTACAGAATTTTTTGACCTTGAGCAGAGTCAAATACCAAGTTTTATTAGTGATGTATTAGGAGAAATAAATGATGGGGAAGAAATATTTCAAACCAATGTGTTAGATAATTATTTTTTTAAACAATATCATAAATTATTTGAGATTATTGATGAATTATCGCGATTGAAGAACATGAAATCAAAAGAGGAAATTAAAAGATCGGAGTTTAATAAAGGAGTTAACTATCTGCTTTCTTTAAACGATCTTATAGATGAACTGGAGATGGTGGGCAGTAATTTTCGCCTTGAAAAAATTTATGATATATCAAGAGAAGAAGTTGATTTGCCAAGGGTTAAGAAAGAAAGAAAAGAAGAAGTTTTTTGTAAAATTTATGATTTATATACAAATTTATATGATTTACATGATATATTGAAAAAAATAAATAAAATTTTTTCGTACACCAAAAATATTTCACCAGTAAGAAGTCTTTTAGCTTCCTATATTAAAATCAACTCATGTCCTTACTGCAATTTGGAGCTTCTATATTTAACGGAAATCGAATTAGGAGATAACGAAACCCAAATTTCAGCATACTGTGAGTTAGACCATATACTTCCACAGTCTAAGTATCCGTTATTTGCTTCTTCAATTTGGAATTTAGTTCCAGTTTGTAAAGATTGCAATTCTAACAAGTCAGATAAATTAATTTCTTTTAACTCATGGCTATTCGATCTTGATAATGAAAAGTTCAAAATAAAAATATTGTACGACAAGACAAAAGCAATACTGGAATATATGAATGGACGAGGTCATGAGGAGTTTAATATTTCAGGAATTGAAATTTCTGCGAATAATCCTGCTGTTAAAGAAGATATAAAAATCCTAGATCTTAATGCAAGATATTCCGCACATATGAAAAGTATGAATTCCAACCAGTTCTTAACATTAATGATTGATGGTTTACGAAAATCAACCAGTATGTCTATTTCAGATTTACTAAACATTACTAATGCAAAAGATCCATCGAGCGTCTTTTCTTATTATTTCAAGATTATGTTTTGTGATTATAAAGAAAAACATTATAACACGGTAACATATGGAAAGTTGATTTCGGAATTTTTGAGAGAGAATCAATTAGATGAAAGTTTATTCGAGTTATGAATCATTAAATTAGTGGACAGTTGTCCACTTTTTTATACAATGTATTCAATCGATTTGGTTTAGTTTTTACTATGATTTAAAGGAGGGACTGTTCGTTGGATAAATTTTATTTAAGAGTAAGTGAAATAACAAAACAGAACCTGTATTCTTTTATGAAAGAGGAAGAAATTTCAACCCTGAACTACAACTTTCGCTACTATTTTGACCATTGCATTCAGGAGTATCATATTCAAGTCATAAGTCATCACTTTTCAAACCATAAGATTGAAGGGTTGACAGTTATTGATGAGTTAGGTACGAGTTTTTCCTATGAGATAGACAATCCTCTAACTAAGCGTCACTTCACATTATGTCATGAACTTGGACATTTTATTTTAAAGCACAACGGTTCACATTTCACCGAATCCGTTGACAATCGAGAGAATATCGTAGAGCGAGAAGCTAATATTTTTTCTGCTATTATTCTCATGCCTGATATTGTCCTCCTGTCTAAGATTTATTATTCATGTGATTTATTTCAAAAGATCAAAGAGGATTTGGATGTTTCAAGTCAAGCTCTATATTTCCGATTAATCGACTTATTGATAGTTTATCAAGTGAGCAATGAGTCAACCATTAAGGAGGTAGTAGCAGAATACTTAGAAGGCCAGAATACATCTCTTCGTAACTATTTTCATCAGATAAAGGAAACTTTGATTGCAGAATTCAATCAGTATCAAATACCTCTGTCAGCAAGATTAAAAAAGAAAATGAAACAAACAAATTTTGTAACAAGTCAAGAATTGCCAGAATTACTCGATCAAAGCAGGTGGAATAAAATCAGAGAAATAAAACATTTTAGAGTGTGGCTGGTTTATAATAAGGGAAAATCTTTAGCTTATGTTTGGGATAGTGAAAAACTTTCAGAGATAGAAGCAAGAAAAAAAGCAAATTTGCAGCTGTTAAGTATGTTAGATTAATTAAGCTTCGACAAAAAATACTTGGAAAAATGGGAACATAATGTTAAAGAACAATTTAAAAAATATTTAAATAAAAGTGATCCAAAGTGTATTTATGGGAACTTTTACAAAAAAATAGAAAGTAAAAATGTGAGAAGTGATCATTGCCATGAAATGGTTTTTGAAATCAACGAAGAATATTAGTGTTTTTCGTATTTTTTAGTCTTTAAATACGGTATAATAGAAGTAAAATTTAGAGGATGTAGGTTCTATGCAGTCATTAAAAGAGCTAATAGAAAATTTAAAAAATGATATACAATCATTTGAACTTGTGGCAACTTATTTAGGATACAGTCTAGGTGAAAATCCAATAGAAAATTCGGGTGAATGGAAGATTCTCTTTACTGATAAACTAGAGGATAAATCTAGAGGTGTGATGGCTATCAAGTTTCAAGAAGACTTGAATTCCTCTTCGAAAACAATCGAAGTTAGACGTCTATACAAACAGGTTGAAAAGTTAAGAGATAGCTATACAGTTGATTTTGATACTCAATTAGTTGGGTTTATCGGAGAAAATCGGATAGTTATTTTCCCAACCCATAGTGGAAATAGAGATGTCCGACTTGACATCAATTTAGAAACTGCTGAAAAGTCATTCTATATTTCAAATTTTAACTTATTGAAAAACGAAAATATTCAAATTGAAGAAGATGATTTTGGTTTTGGGGAAGATATAAGAATTCCCGAGGGAGCATTCACTCAACAGCTTTCTAGTCACTTTCTAGTGGTTGTTTCGTATTATCGAAAAAAACTTTCAGAATTAATAACTGCAAGTCCTTTAAAACAAGAGTTGAAGGAGTTGGTTGGTTTTAAAGCTCAGTTTTATCTGGAGCAACGTGATTTAATCAATTTGGTTGAAGATGATACTTACACGGCAGTTCTGTCAAATGTAGTTGACACGATAATCCTTAGACAATTGATGAGGAGGTTTTTAGAAGGTTACTACGGTTCGGAAGCATTTAATGTCAATGATATAGCGCTAGGAGTTGGGAACGGTACTCTTGACGATGCCTTGAAAAAAATTGCAGAAGCGGAGGCAACTATACGTATTGGGGATGAAGACACATTTAAAAAACTAAACCGTAAAAAGACTCCAATTAAAAATCAAAACGAAATCAGTTTATTTGATATTTTTGATGACGATGAGCAGCGTGAGACATCAAGCTTAAGTTTAGAAGAAAATAGCAAGGAACAGATTAGTGAAATTAGCCGAAAGGCCACTGAACAATTTAGAACTGTCTACGATGGTGACTTATTTGCGGGTAGTGTTGGACAAGTTGCAGATCGTTTAGAAATTCTTTTAGCGGAAGATTACACCGATTTCTGGACAAAATTATGGCTAGATACAAGCGCTCAAGAGTATTCCTTCCGTTATGAAGATTTACCACCTAATGCAATTGAGAGGCAGTATGAAAATTCAATGAGCCAAAATGTTCAAATTAGAATTGAAGATAATAATACGCCGGTAGTGTTCTATGGAGAGGATATCGTTGAGCAAAAAAATAAGGGTGCATACTATACTGATGAACGATTTGTAAACTATATGGTAAAACAAACTGTTGAAGTTGAGTTTGAAAAACGATATTCGAAGTTAAAAGATGCACTGAAATCTGGTGAGCTTTCTGATATTCAAGCTAGTGTTGAATACTTGCTTGATCTGAAAATTGCGGACTTGTCTTCGGGGGGAGGATCTTTTCTACGCGGAGCTTTTCAGCTACTAACGAGAAAACAACCTCTGATGTCAACACTTAATTTACCCCAAGAAATTGAAGAGCAGTTCCCTTATTTCAGAGAGGATGACGAGGCCATTTATCAGTGGGAAAAGTATATTCTTGAGCATATGATATATGGCGTAGATATCGATTATAAGGCAATTATCATTTCAAGTTTAACGTTGACTTTATCATCTATCGAACATCGTCCAAAGGATATGAAACTCCCATCTTTAATTGGAAGAAATTTAATCCATCAAAACTCATTAATTAATACAGTTCCTTATTACAGGAGAAAAGAAATATATGCTAACTACAGACAAGAATTGAAGAAATTACGGAAACTTAAAGTAGAAGGATCTGAAAAATATGAAATAAAGAGGGTTGAGCTACAGTCTAAACTGTTGAAATGTCTTCCTGAAAAGCTAAGAGCAGAAAGTACTTTCTTGCATATTGAAGCTATTGAGGTAAATCTTCCAGAAATCTTTTTTGATGAAAATGGTATCTTAATTGAAGATGCAGGTTTCGACGTTGTTATCGGCAATCCACCGTGGGAAATTTGGAAACCAAATTCAGATGAGTTCTTCTCCCAATATGATGATACTTACTTAGCATTATCCAGTACGAAAAAGAAAACTAAACGTCAGAGTGAATTATTCGAAGCTATGCCACGTATTAAGGATAAATGGGAAGAGGAGCTTAATAGGATCGAACAAGGTTCCATTTATTTCCGTCACACGGATAATTTTAGAAATCAATCTTGGACAGTTGAAGGTAGAAGAACAGGTAGTGACATTAATCTTTACAAGATATCTGTGGAACGTTTCTTACAGTTGCTCAAACCAGAACAACATATCTCTCTAATTGTTCCTGACAATCTTATGACAGATTTAGGCTCTACTGGTCTGCGGCACTTAATATTTGATAACTGTGATTTAGAAGAATTTTTATCTTTTGAAAATAAGTTAGGAATTTTTGAGACTGTGCATAGAAGTTATAAATTTGCTGTGACTACAATCAAAAAATCTCCTACGTCAAGACAAAATTTTAAAGCTTTTTTCTATAAAATCAATCTTGATGCACTCAATCAAGAAAATGAAAAAATGGAATATCCATTTTCTTTGGTTAAGGAAGCAGAACCTGAAAAGTATTCACTCTTTGAGCCACGTAGTATCAAGGAATTTGATCTCTATCAAAAAATTAAATTGAAATTCCCACCTTTGAGAGAGACTGAAGTAATTAAACTCAGAAGAGATTTTGATAAAACTAATGATTCAGCTTTGTTTTTGCCGATAGAGGAAGCTGACTACCCACTCTATGAAGGTAAATTGATGAATCAATTTAAGCTGGTTGATGTCCCGACAGAAGGTGTTTCTGAATCAGATATCCTCCGCAAAACAGGAGCGGACTATGAACAATACAGAATTGGAATTCGCGCGGTTGCACGTGAAACTGACAGAAGAGCGTTGATTGCTACATTGTTACCTCGCTATACAACAGCTGCTAATAATTTATTAATGCAAAAAGATGTATCTCAAGATATCTTGCAAAGTCAATTATTTACCTTGGGACTTTTGAATTCATATGCAATTGACTTTGTTTTAAGAAAACTCATTACAATTAACGTTAATCAAACTTATCTCAAACAGCTCCCAATTCCAGTTATGGCTGATGTTCCGTCAGCAGATGAGATTGTTCAAATAGTAAAGAGATTACTACTTGAAAATGGTCTACTGTATGAAGAGTTAGAAGTTTTGGTGCCTGGAGATAGTTTCAAAGGATTGACTCATGATGATTTAATTGCAGAGTTAAATGCTAGAGTTATGATAGCATTTGAACTGACTCGAGAAGACGTTATTGATCTAATGAAAACATTTGAGACAGCTAACCACAAAACTTTTGTAGAAGAGGAAACACAACGGATTATATCCGTTTACGATAGGATAAATAGATGACAGAAACTAAGTATTTAGAAGCAGAAATTTTTCAACGGAAGGTAATTGATAACAGACGACTCTCTATGACTGACACGGTCAAATATCTTATCTCGGACTCAAGTACGCAGACCTTGAGGCTTGGAGTAGGTTATTTTTATATTTCTGGTCTCATTCTGATTAAGGATGAATTTCTTCAATTTATGAATGAACGAAACGGTCGTGTACAAATTATTATGGGAAATCAAACTAACCAAGAAACGGTAAGTGTTCTGGATGTGAAAACAAACCAAGAATACAGAGCCGAGCTTCCACAACTAATGAGCGTGGACTTGGATAGTATTTTAAGTGAGGAAGAATTCCTAAAATATGTGAGACAATGGATTAGTGAAGGACGTATTGAGATTAAAGTCTACACAGGAGAAGCTAATTATTTCCATGCTAAATCATACCTATTTTCTAGGAGTTTTGAAAGTAGCCAAGGGAAAGCTATTGTAGGTTCTTCAAACTTTTCGAAGAATGGTTTGATAGGAAATACAGAACTAAATGTCTTAGGACAGGACAATTATTTTGCCTTAAATGATTGGTTCTCAGAACTTTGGGAGTCGAATGAGGTGGATAATTTCTCAAGTGAATTGATAGAAATAGTAAAAAGCAAATTCCCAAATTGGCAAAAAGGTAAACCATATAAATCAACCTGGGAGACCTACTATGATTTTGCTCAGATATTTGGGAAATCTTATGCTGAGTTCGATGAGGAAACCGAATGGTCAGAATTTCTCTATCCTCACCAAAAAACAGGGATTCTCGATATTTGGGATAAACTGAATACATTTAGTACTGCTGTTTTATCAGATGGTGTTGGACTCGGGAAAACTAGGACAACAGCTGGTATTGTCAAGCTGAGTATAGAAAGGCAGGCAGACCTAAAGACCCTGATTATTGCTGACAATAAATTAAAGATTCAGTGGACAGAGGAACTTGCAATCTTAGGAATTTCAGACTCACACTTTCAATATATCTCAAGAGAAAAGTTAGCTTTATCAACTGGTAAAGACCTTGAAGAAATTGCTGAATTCTTTGATTTGATTATCGTGGATGAGGCTCATTTAGGATTTAAGAATAGAGGAACTAGAGCCTATAGAAACTTGCAATTAGTAGATGAACATTCTCAAAAACTTGGCAAAAAGATAAAAGGCCTTATGCTTACGGCAACTCCTTGGAATAACAGCAGAAAAGATGTTTTAAATTTAGGAAGCCTCTTCTTAGATATTGATAGTATTCCAATTAATAGACGCTATCAACAATATTTTTTATTCGGAAACAATCAACGGGTTATTAATAAACTTGTTACGGATGATGTAGCTTTTAGCGAATTTTGGGAAGATTTATTCTTACAAAGAACCCGTAAGACTTATGGAGGTCAGAACGTCAATTTTGCCAATCGTCAATTTCCAACTGTCGAAATACCATACGAACCAAGAAAAAACAAAATCTTTACGGATAATTTTGAACGTATCTCAAATTTAAATTTCCCGTATATGGATGCAATACGGTATATTAATCCAGAGCGAAATGATATGAGTGGTGACCGCCTTAAATTAATGCTTTTAAAACGGGCAGATTCAAGTTGGCAATCATATTTGAAATCACTGGAAGGTATTAGGGATAAAAACACAACTTTACTTAAACAGCTAGATATAGTAGAAAATTCATCAAATCCGACAAGTGAATTCAAGATGTTTTTATCAAGGAAATATGGTCTAGATGAATATTTATCAAAAAATGTTGGACTCTTGATGACTGATATTGATTTTGATGATTTTAGTGATGCTTCACTTCTTTCTCAATACCAATTTGATTCAAGTATAAAAAAACGTCGCTACTATGAAAAAATAAGTAAGCAGATTGACGACATTAAACCAAAACTTGCGAAAGTAACGATCACTAAAATGAAGTCAGACGCTATCAGTGATGATGAGATTTTAAATAACCTGATTAATGAATTACAGTCCTCCTATGAATTTATCGATGAGAAGTTTGATAAAGTCAAACAGAAGATTGTTCTGGAGCTCTCGCGTGGTCGGAAAGTTATCTTAATTTCACAGTTTTCAGATACAGCAAGATATTACTATGATAAGTTGCTGAATGATGCTGAGCTATCTGATGACAATATGGGATTGATAACAGGAAATGATGATGAAAATCGTGTAGGAAGATACCCAGAAAGCAAGAAAGAAATTCTAGATAGATTCTCTCCATTATCAAAAAATCGTCAGGATATTTTCGGAACTGTCCAAGAGATTAATCTCTTGGTGGGTACAGATACGATTTCGACTGGTCAAAACTTGCAAGACGCAGTTGTCCTTATGAATTTAGACTTGCCATATAATCCAATGATATTAGAACAGAGAATTGGTCGAATTGATAGACCGAGACAAAATACTGAAGTTAATGAAATTTATATTTACACATTCCCAGTATATGAAGCTATTGATGTGGAACTCAAGATGTCTGAAAGACTTGGAAAGAAAATGGCTGGGGTACTCTCTGATACAGAATTTGATGACATGGTTTTACCTGAGTATACATCTTATCTGGAGGATGTAAAGAGCAAAAAAGGTGAAGCGATTAGAGATATGTTGGACGAAACTGTAGAAAAAACAATATTCAAAAGTGGGCTAAGATCAGAGAAACACTCGTCAGAGTTTAAAGAAGCAAATAAGAGACTTTATGATTTGAAAATGTCAAAGATAACACGAACAAATAACCCAGTTTTCAATACATATAGTTTCTCAGGAAATAGTAATGATCATAGTATATTAGTAGGTAGAGTATTCTTCAATGATGTAAATGGAGCTCCTATAGCAAAATCTGATAGAATTTTTGACCTTGACGATCTAGAAAATAAAGAAATTGTAAATGCAGAAAAATATCTAAGGTTAGCTAGTTCAAAAACAATTGTTTCAACAGCAGATTTATCACAGGAAAAAGCACAGATACTTATAGAGAAAACTCAAGAACAACTCAATAGGCATAAGCAATCGATAGTAGATACATACAATTGTGCAGTTGAGACAGCTGAAACCAACTATAAAAGTTTGCAAAATAAAGTTTCGGAAAGTGCAGCATTGAAAATCAGCCAAAGTGTCAAAGATAAGGGAATTGTTCCACTCATTTTAAGTCGTATAGAAGAGGCTGGATTGAAACCTAAAGATGTTAGAAAGATTGCCGATTATATTCGCATGATTGATGAAGAGAGTGAATTGTATCAATATGTAAAAGAGATTGATGCCGATGTAAATCGATTCTGGCATGAATTCGAAGACTATGCTGAAATATTCGATTTTGCTAATTTAGATTCATCCATAGGTGCAAAAGTTGTTAGATCTTCTAATCGTCAAGCAAGTGTTGAGAAAACAGAAATTGAAATCTTGTTCGGGAATATAGTAGTTGAATAGATCTGTACAGTTATATGTATAATTCTTATTAATAACTAATTTTCCGAAAAATACTTATTTTTTCGGAAAGTCAATAAAATCTTTGAACTTGAACATAAAAACAATGGAAATTCCATTGTTTTTTGCTATAATGACACTATAAAATGGATTTTAAAAAACTTCATCCCTGTCCATAAGTGGATAGGGTTTTTCGTTATTCATTACACGTCCTAAACATTCAATACTAGATTTCAAACAGAAAAATTCATATTGTCTATCTTCACGATTAGAATTATTTTCTATATTAATACAATGGCGTTTGATATGCCACAAGGTTTTTTGGATGTTATGTTCTTTTGTATTTTTCATGCTTATATCATATCAGAAGAAATTATATAATTACCACAAAAATTCCCAAATGATAAAAAACAAGTCTGAACTGTATCGTCACAAATTATAATAAAGTATTTTAAGATATATTACGGCTACAAAAAAAGAACACTTGAGATAGTGTTCTTGTGAAATAAGCATATTTTTCACTACTTTTCGAGTATATTATTGATATCCATACTTTTTTATAATTTAAGAAAATAGGTTGTCAGTTTTATCAAAAATTCAAATGAAAGATCAGAATTTTTTATCAGAACATTTTTTGTCCTGGATGTTGACATTTGGATTTTTTTGTGCTAGACTTAAGTAAATCAGGACAAAAAAAGTTCTGCGTTAAGAAAGGAGTATAATATGGCAAATATTTTTGATGTAATTCCACCTGTAGACGAAAATTCAGGGACCTTTATTTTAGATCATGGTAAAGTTGTAGATGGAGTATTGAAGTATAAAGACGATTTAACAAGCTATGGATGGAATATAAGAAGGTACAATAGACTAAAAGAAGGAGCACTTGTACTTAGTAGAAGACCTGGGAAGTTAACAAAGGATAGAAAATTTGAAATTTATGCTGGCGGAGTAGTAACTCATATTTCTGAACCTGACGGTGAAGGAAATGTAGTGGCTATTATTGACCATGTATTTAAGATAATTCCTGCAATTAAACAAGGCGATGATTTTATTGAGAATTTCCAATGGGATAGTAAAAAGAAGAAACCTAATAGTTGGGAGCATTTCTGGAACCAGTATGGGATGAATTCAATTTCATTTTCTGATTTTAGTCGCTTAATGCAGAATGCTAATTGCGTTCCTTTGGATGGGACTCTCGACTCTAATGAAGATGATCTTAGTGAGGAAGAGTTTAATGATTTAAATTATCTTCGAAACCAAGGATTTAAAATTAGTGTTGAGCTAGATGGAAAAACTCGTAAAAAATCTGAGAAAAAGCATGTTGGTATTGCAAAGAAACTTGATTTTTCTAAACTTAATAAGTTGAAAAATCGAATTGGTGCGCTTGGTGAAGAAATTATTTTTGATTTTCTTACTCAAAAAGCAATTAAAGAAGGTTTACGCCAACCGAAACATGTATCTAAGGAAGAGGGAGATGGTGTTGGATATGATATTATCTACTGGAATGAAAATAATGAGGAAATTTATGTTGAAGTAAAAACAACCACTTATAATTACATGGATGGATTTGAGATGACGCAAAATGAAATTTTCGCTTCTCAAAAATTTAAAGATCAGTATGAAATTTATAGGGTTTATGATTTAAATGCAAAGACGGGTGAGTGTAAACTGAAGATTTACAAGGGTCCAGTTGATGAAAATCAGTTTATTCTTGAAACAAGACAAGTAAGAGTATACAATAAGACAAGTAAGTAAGTCTAAAGATAAAAACGTTAAGATCTATCTTAACGTTTTTATAATAATTAGAGATTCTTAAATGTTATATATGGTATTGTCTATTTATACTCACTTTATTGAGTTGGGAACTTTTCATAAAAAGCTTTTAAACCTATAAAAATTAACATTATGTGTTATTAAAGAATTGAATTAGCATAGGATTTTTCATGGTTAAACACTCAATTTAAGACTTATATACTTATTTTTAGGGAACAATTTCTGTCTCTATACCGAAAGTACAGGTGACTTTTGATGAATAATAACAAATTACCACAATGACGTCTAGTGTGCCATAATGATGTTTGTATTTTTTATTCTTCAAGATTAAAGATTTTATATAATTTTAAAATTGGGACCTAAACGGCCCTATAATCTTTCCTTTTATTTAAAAAGTAAGTTATAATCAATCTATAAAGTAAAAAGGGAATAAAAATGTGGAAAAATAAACAGCTTACTAATGTAGAGAAAGTAAAGAGAATAGAACATGATATGGTTTTTGCTGATTATATTAGGTTAATTTCAGAGAGAAAACTAAGTGAGAATGGAGATTTTCGTGTAAAAACAAGAGAATTAAGTGAACGAGTCGGTATTGATTATGAAATGTTTCGAAAAATACTAAATAAACATAAGCCAAACCAACCTAGGGACTGTATAATTGCTATTTGTGCAGCGCTATTTTGTTCCGTTGAGGAAACAAATAAAGCACTGTTTTATTACGATGACATGCCAGGATTGGATGCTACTGAAGGTTGTAGAGATTATTTTATAATTCAAGCACTAGAAGGTAATATTGGTAGGGAACACGATTATAATTATATAAGCAAGGGTGTCGAATCGGTCAATAACACATTAGATAATAATAAATTTTCATTACTGCGTCTGTCTAATAAAACTAAAAGTATAGAGAGACAGATAGTTTTGAATGGGGGTGATTCTAGTAGAATCAATTGGATTTCGTCAGAAAAATTTTCTAATCGTGAGGAATATCACTCATCGTTAAGTGAGTTTTATAAGCCTTATAACTATGGTGTTAGTACGGTAATGGAAGTTGAACTCAATGGCGGAATTCAATATTTGAGTAGAAAAAGTAATCGAAGTAGTATTTATGTTAAGAATAGGAATGATCTATTTCCAAAAATTTTAGATGAGCAAACAAAGTTATTCATTAAATTTTCTTCAAGTTTAAATGATGCAAACTTAAGAGAATTAAAGAAATGCTATGAAATCCTTTATGATACAAGAAATTGGGGACTTAGAAAATGTGCGAAATTAAAAGATGAAGGTATCGTAGTATATTGCGAGAAATTTAATTACAATATTCCAGAGAGAAATGAATATTTCTATGCAGAAATAAAAGATGGTATATACACTTTTTCAATTTGTGAAAGTAGTATGTTTATGAAAGAATATTTGTCTATAAATGAATTTAAACAATATTATTCTCACAAAAAAAGAAGTAATGAATCAGTAGTTAAAACATTCCATTCTTTGGAAGAGATTAAAGAATTCTTTAAAAAAATGAATAGTTTTTCTATT